>ERZ1026890.817-NODE-817-length-14040-cov-123.631748_pt1 | contig 14040 bp, 10 predicted proteins | sample MGYA00380175_ERZ1026890 | MGnify/ENA primary metagenome ERZ1026890 (study PRJEB33269, sample SAMEA4719811) | human gut metagenome | biome: human-associated habitat; feature: organic feature; material: feces | place: Cameroon | collected 2013-10 ...
AATTTCCTGCAGTGATAGAGAATGGAATCATCAGAATCTCGCAGACGGATGAACGTTCTCGCTATATTCTGAAGCCGGCACCTTGGGACAATACTCTATATACCAGGAAGCAGATTCCAGCTAACGAGCATCTTACCATGCAGATAGCTTCACAAGTATATGGCATCATTACTGCAGAAAATGGCCTTTGCTTTACTCCTCATGGCGATATGGTATATATCACTAAGCGGTTTGACATAGCCAAGGATGGAAGCAAATACCTCATGGAGGATTTCGCTTCTCTGGTTGGTAAGAATGAAGCTGAGCAAGGTACTTATTTCAAATATGATGGATGCTTCGAGGATATTGCCTGTGCGATAAAACGATATATTCCTGCCTGGATGATAGCCATGGAACGTTTCTTTAAGTTGGTTGTATTCAATTACATCTACGGCAATGGTGACGACCATCTGAAAAACTTCTCCATCATGAGAATTGGCGAGCATTACCAGCTTGCTCCCGCCTATGACCTGATGAACACCTGTCTCCATATCGAGGGCGATGACCTGGGTTTGAATGGTGGTCTTTCTCTGACTCTGGAGAAAAGTGATGTGTATGAGCGAACAGGACATCCTTGCCGTCTGGACTTTGAGAGATTCGGAGCGCTTATCGGTCTGAAGAAGAAGCGTATAGAAATGATTCTTGACTCTTTTTCTGTCTTGCCAGACGAAGTAGAACGTTTGACCAATAATTCTTTTTTGAATGACAAGCTGAAACGTACCTATTTGAGAATAGTCAAAGAACGAATTCAGAGATTCAATCGTAAATCAGAATGAGAAATATTTCGGTTAGGAGAGGTGTCTATCCATGGACAACCTCCCCTGAGCCAAGAAAAGATTTAGGAAGCCCTACTGACAATAGTGTCCGCAGTGCGGACATTATTGAATTAAAACGATTATATGTTGGTCATATCTGTATAAAACGTGTTGTTGAGGGACACCTTGGGTGACATTTGAGGGACACTTGGGGGACATTTATCTCTGACAGTTGTATTTTTCTGTTTGCAGATTTTGTTTTAAAAATGAAACTGCAAACGGAACTGCAAACAGAATTGCAAGCGATATTGATTGGGCTATTTTTTTTATTCGTTTGTGTTTCAGATTGTTAGCGTAATTCTTGTCTGTTTTCAAAACCGTTTTCATTAAGCAATTTCTTAATTGAAACCTTGGGTGACATCTTGGGGGACATTGAGTGACATTTTTATAGATTCGGTAGGAGCGCACTCGTTTTTATTGCTGTTCTTACAATACTGCTTAAAAGTAATTCCCCATATTTATAACATCAAAAAAGACAGCCAACAAAGTGACTGTCTTTAATAGAATGGGAAAAATTATCGTCCTCGATGGTAGTGTTGCTCTTCTTCCTGAGCAACAATCTCTTCTTTTTCCATTTGCTTGGCAACTTCCTTCACGTCATCAGTTGCATCCTCTGGAAGACCATAGCGGATGATGTTATCCTTGATTTCCTCTGCGCTTACCTTGCGCATCACATCGTATGTACCTCCAACTGTCGGATTATATACAACAGCATAATGCTCATCTTCAACAAGGAGATCATCGCCACGGTATTTTGTCGCAGAGAGATTGATTTTGGAGAGGTCAGGGGCATCACCCTGGTCGTATTCCTTAGCCTCAGTAAGGAGTGCATCGTAGTTGCCGTCATTTTTGAACTTGTCGAGACGGTCTGTAGCATCGGTAGTCTGGAGATACGCCACTGATGCGTAATACATCGTTGGAGCTTTCTCTTGCTTCTGCTCAGCCTCTTGACTTTGTTCCTGGTCTATTTTCAGCTGCATGGCATCAATATGCTGGTTGATCATGTGAGAAGCCTTCTTCACATCGGTAAGCGTAGTCTTGATAAACTCAGGCGATTCCTTCAAACTGTCCAACCAGTTTTTCAGATAACTGGCACTGTCTTCCTTCAAGTGCTTGGTCATACCGAAACGCTGGGCTACCAGGGCGGCACTCAGTTCGGCAACCAGTTCCTCACGGGCGTATTCTGCGCTTCCGAAAGATGCAGGCTTCAATCTGCCCAAATGGTTCTCTGAACCCGTAGAGTGAGCCATCTCATGTCCGAGATTGGTGTAGAAGGATTCTCCATCCTTGAACTGACGTTTCTCAGGAATGACAATCTCATTCTTTGAAATGCTGTAGTAGGCATTGTCTCCATAGACAGGCTTGATAGGACAGATCCATCCGTTTTCCTTGATCATCTTATCCATGGCAGGGAAAGAGAAGTCATCACCATGATTCAATGGTCGGTTTACTCCTGCAGCTGCCTCCAGCTTTTTGTAGAGTTCCGGACGAGCTTCCTGCAAGTTGGTCTGCGCCACATTAAACACATTGTAAACCTGCAATTTAGGATATACATTATACTCCTTGCGTCGCTCCTCGGACATCAGACGGTAGTCATCGTATTTGATTTTCTCCCTTTTCTCTTTGTTCACAACAGTGAAAGTCGTGATGAAAACCGGGAAACTCTTCTCGCCTTTGAGGATTGTCACCTGAGGCAAAGCTTCACCATTGTTGTCCTTAACCTGCTGTCTTTTTCCTTGCTTGTCCTTATTAAAGTTCAGACCGGCTACTCTGTCAAAGGTGCAGAATACAGGCAACTTATAACCCTGCTTCTCACAGTGCATGATGAGCATCAGGGCGTTCATTCCATTGTATTCACGCCCTGACAGGTTCTTAGGCCATGTCAGCGAACCTTCAGTGAACCAAGGCTTCTTCCAGTCGTTCTGCAAGGTGTTGATCTTCTCGATCATCATCTCGGCAAACTTGTCCAAAGCCCGGTCTTCACTGCTACGGCCATCTGTATTATATTTCTTGTAATCAGCCATAATCATTCATTATTGGTTGGTGGATGCTGCTTTCTTCTCCCATGGAGTAAGCTCTGTGACACGGCAAGTGAGGTCGAGGCGGTCGTTGTAGGCTCCCACCTGCAGATCGCCCTTGGCATTGATGCCAGCTTTAGCCTGTACCCAATCTGCCTTTGTGGTGTCAAACTGCATGAAACGAATCCAGGTGTAGGCATAGTTGTCACCATCCTTCTCGCTGCTGTAGGCAGAGAATAGGGTATAAGGTTTGCCTTTCTTGTCGGTCTTCACCTCAACCTGCTTGCCGATGGTTCCTCGGAACTCCATGGTGCCGGTGATTGCGTCCTGGCTTCCTGCATTGAAGGTATTCACTCCCGAAGCCGAGAGATTGAGGTAAAGCGCATCGCCTTTCTTATGGAATTGGAGAACTCCAGCCACCTCGATACGGGAACCTACTGGATAGTTGACCAGTTCAGCCTGGTTGTCACCATCCTTGGCCACGCTGATTTCAACAGTCTTGTTGATACCGGTCTTGGCTTGAACCACTACGCTGATTCCGAAAGAGATAAACTGCTTACCTTCCTTGTTGGCACGCATCTGTGCCTGGCGACACACCGTGCCGCATACGGTTACATTACATTTAATCATAATAAACTTGGCTTATTGTTTTACTTCATTATTTGATTTGAACAGATTCCTGTCTGTCCTGCTGATTGTCAACGCCTTTCTGATAGTTCTGTGACATCTGCTGAGATACTGTCGCTGCCTGGATGATAGAGGCAACACCTCTTCGCTTGTCATCATCGCTCAGATTGGCATTGCCGAGCGTCTGCTGGAGCTTTGTCATTTCTGCCTGGGTCATTTCTCTTGTAAACTGGACGGTTCCGTTATCTACATGGAGATAAGGCTTACCATCCTGAATGTTCACGGAACAGGCTTTATAAGAGGGAAGGAGCGAGGAGAGGTCGATGCTCTTGCTGACAACCGAGTCGGTCACAGTCTGCATTTTCTCTTCTTCGCTCTTGTTGTCTATCTGCAGGGCAAGTGCCATGAGAGAGGTGAACATGGTCATAGCCATCTCAATGACAGGGTCATCGCCTGGCATTTTCACTCCGCTGTCCTCTGATGACAGAAGCTTCTTCATCCAGTCTTCAGGACTTTGTGCCGTGTCAGTCACTTCGCCTTGTGAGGCAGAATTGCTAACCTTGTACTGAGCGGTGATGTCCTTGCCGTTGTTGAGAGTCTGCAACTGGATGTTTCCCTTTTGAGAGATTTCTGCAAGATATGCCGCTGGGTCTATATCCCGTGCCTTGCCATCCGCAGAGATGCTTTTCACCCCAAAATGCAGATGCTCACCAGTGGTTCTGGTTCCCGTATTGCCAGTCACGCCCAATCGCTGACCGGCATTTACAGAGTCGCCTGTCTTGACGGCAATGCTGCTCAGGTGCATGTAAGTACATTGATACTTGCTGCCGTCATTTCTATTGTATTCTACAGTTACAGACAGACCACCTGCAGTATTCGGATTGTTGTTGACCTGAGTGACCTTGCCCTTGTCTTCCGTTGCCAGTACATTGTCATGCTTGGCTTGAATGTCGATACCCTTGTGCATTTGCGTGTTGGCAGGATTGAGCGGATCTTTTCTCATACCGAAAGGTGAGGTGACGAGCATAAACTCGTTTCTCTTCAAGGGATAGGAATACTTTTCGCTCTCCGCAGGCTTTGAAGAACTCGGCTTCTGGCTGCTTTGTTCTCCTTGCTGACGTGGATTGGCTTCGGTACCGAAGGATTTTCCTTGCGATTTCATCTCCTTCATGACCATCTGGTCATACTTCTGCAGGTTGTTCTTCTCGATGATGCTCTGAAGACTTGAAGCGTACTTCTTGTTGGAGGCATAACCGGAGTTCTGCAGTCCGTTTGTCCATCCCTTGTAGTCATCGGGGGATAGCTTGAAGAGCGAACTGTATCTCTTGTTTCCTTTCAGAAACTGGGAATGATGCTCGTATGAGTCGCCAACAGAAGCGTATTGACAGAACTTCTCGTTAGGACGGTCATCGGTATATACGAGGTACTTGCCTCCGTTCTGAACCCAACCAGAAGTAGCCTTGATGCCGAAATGATTGTTTCCCTTTCGGGATAACTCGCTCTGTCCGCTTGCACTCTCGCAGATACCTTGTGCAAGTGTGACAGAAGCAGGTATACCATATCGGCGCATCTGCTCCATGGCATACTCTGCATATTGTTCTACATATTCTTGATTCCTTGACATGATGATTACATGTTATCTGTGTATTCCTGATGAATTATTCTGTTCCTGTTGAGGGTTCTCTACCTTGGAGGGGGAATTTTCCTCAGTGGCACGTTTGGGGGCTTCCAACTGGTCGCAGATAGCAACCCGTTCTCCAGCACGGATGAGTTTCGGCAGATAGGTGTCGAGAGCATGATATGGGAAACCAGCCATGGCTAAAGGCTTGCCGTCAGCATCCTTGGTATGGGAACTCTTGGTGAGCGTGATGCCAAGGATTTTTGAAGCTTTCTCTGCATCCTGGCTATAGGTCTCGTAGAAGTCTCCACAACGGAAAAGTAACACAGCATCAGGATGTTTGCCTTTTAGCTCGTAGAATTGCTTTAACATCGGTGTCATAGCTACAACGGCAGCCTTTGTCTCAGCCTTCGTCTTCTCTTCCTTTGCCTTTTCTTCCTTCTGCTTCTGCTCTTTCTTTTCTGGAGTTTCCTCTTTCTGTTCCTCCGTAGCCTTTTCTTCCTCTTGCTGAGCGGAGTTCTGCTTCACCTCATTGCTCTGAGCTTCCTGCTCCGATTTTTCAGTGCCTACAGCTACCGCATCGGTCCGGTCTTTGCGCAGTACATCGGCAAAAAGACTGGCAGCAAGGTGTTTCTTGTAGTCCTGCATGTTCTCGGCGAGCCACATACGTTGCCACTGGGATGGTGAAATCTCACGAGGTTTGAGCTTTTCTCCATTCACTGTAGGCATACAGAGGATGACACTCGGCTGATTGTCCGTCTCTTTGGTCTTGAAGATGTTGACACGTTGGATTTTATCCACCTCTTCGGCAGGAACGTTGCTCTTGAAGAGATCAACCTTCATTTCCGGCTTATTGGAAGCTTCCATGTAGTATTTCTGTGCCATGTCCTGACGCATAGTGTCTGAAAGCTCCTCGTCTCCTTGCTTTACTGTGGTGAAGAACAGATTGACATCGGCCTTGTCTGGATATACGCTGAAAGCCTTTTCATTCTCAGGCTTCAGATAGAGTGCCCACTTTCCTTCATCGTCACGCAGCATCAGGATCTTGTCGAAGTCCACGGCTCCAGAGCGTTTCACTGCATCTGAGACATCAAGCAGGGTGATGGTCTCCAGACTCCAGTTGTTGAGTCTGGCTACAGAAACTGCCTTGCCGTCAAAGAAACTGTCGTCAGGACGGTAGCCCATGGAACCATCAACATTGTAGAAGGTGACGGTTTCATAGCCTTCCTTCTGCAGGGCATGTTCGATACGACCTTTCTTCATGCCAGGAATGTCGTTATCCATACCCAATGATGCACCTTCTGGAAGGACTACATCTGCCATCTTTCCCTCTGCATCCTTTACGAGGACAAACTCCTTGGTGGACTTGTTGGGAAGGGTCTTGATCTCGTCAGCCACATAGTAGTGCTTTGGAAGAATGCTCTTGATGGCATCTGCCTGATTTCTGGCTGTCTTGCTGTTCAATTCAACCTTTTCACCACGTTCTGCCTTGTGGAGCATATCCACGGCATTGTTGACATCCCTCTCCAGTATATCAATGAGACAAGGGTTCTCTTTCAGTTCTCTTGCCCAATAGTTGGTCATAGCCATGCTTTCCGGGGAGAGTTTGGCTGAGATTCCCAATTCCTGGAGTTTTACGGCAGTGGCAACCTCTGTGACCAGACGCTCCTGCTTCATGGCATCCTCTGCAGAGACCTTTCCGTTCCTCGTTACCATACCTTCACGAGCCAGTCGCTGCCCATGGCCAGTGGCTGTAACAAGTAGCGATACTGCATCACGGGCATAATCCTCATAGTGTTCGTAGGAAGATGCTTTGGGCAGGAAGACAATGTCTTTCTTGCTGTCGTAATGTGCTACACCGGTAGAGTCACTGCGGATTTCGACCATATTATCACGTGCTTTTTCCAGAAACTTTTCTACACCTTGGCGAATAGCGGTGGAGGCTGACTCTACATCCTTTCGGTCATTCAACCTGCCATATTCCTGGACTGTTGCTTCAAAGGAGGTCTTGTCAACCATGGGTAGGGTAGTCTGCTCGATATTGAACAGGGCTCTGACTTCACGGCTTCTGATTCCTTTGTAGTCAGCTTGCTTGTCTGAAGGGAGAGCCTGGTAGTCTGCACGGCTGATTTTGTCCTCAGGGTTGTGCTTGTTGACATACTCGTTCCAGTTGTACCAGAGGAACGGTACTCCTTTCTCTTTTGATTGAACAGACTCGCCACGTTTCTTCGCTTCCGAAAAAAGCGTATATTGGTTGGTCTTGTAGCCGTTTTGAGCGGCGTGCATTCCTAAGATGATGGCATTGAAGGCTGATACCTGCAAATGCTTCTGGTAGAGTCCAGGAGCCTTGCGGCCGTTGTTGTCCAGCCAAATACCATTATCTTCCTTGGCTTTCCCGAACGCCTTGGTGAACAGTTCCACCTGACGTTCTGCAGCCATCTTTTCTTGCTGATTCTTTTCTGTCATGGATATGATGTTTTTGTGCTCATTGCTTATAGCCAAGAACCCCAAGTACCTTGGTCTCGGCTATGGATTTGATTTCCCACTCTGTCACACTGCTGCTCATGTGCTGACGTAGCATGCGGTCTGCTTCCTTTGTCGAAGGTGCATTGGCGTAGATGGTCTGTGGTGAGAACTTCTTTACGCCTGTGTCATCATCCTCAGTGACAAGGGAGACGACGGTCTTGTACCAGTGGTTGCCTTCATTCTCGTCTTCTTTCAGAATCTCCGTGATAGGTTCACGTGAGATGGCCGTGATGTCGAAGTCTCTGGTACCGATAAGCTCTGTAGCAGCTTTGGTGGCACGTTTCTCTGTCTCGGTGAAGCTCTCGGCATCTACCAGGTATTCTTCACTGACTTTCTTGTTCTTTCCGGTGTCAAGGGTTTTACCATATTTGACACGGAACTTATACCAGTATCTTTTCATCTTTGTTCTATGTTATCTTTGAGCAAGTGGTCTCTCGATGACTGTCTGTCGTTCGCCAGCCTCGTATTTCTCGGATGCTATCTGTCGCATCTGGTCGTTCTTGGCCAGCACAGCATTAGCAAGGGTGTTGAGAGGCAGCGCTCCTTGACGGTAGGCATCCACAACTCTTTCTGGAAGGGCTATGGTACAGGGCACTCTGTCAATGGTTGCAATCAGGCAGTTGGCTCTTATCTCCGGATTCTGGATGCGTGCATTCAGAGGCTCTTCGGGATAGATGCGATAGTTGACTCTGCCACCAGCTTGTTGCGGATGATCCTTTGCCTTGAAGTTGTCCAAGGCTTCATGTCCAGCTTTATTGAGAAGATTCATGCCTCCCATTCCTATAAGCACCATTTTGAGAATCGGGTTCTTGACGAACATACCTGCAACAATGCTTGCAATAGGCATCATGTTGTCCTTGATATTGATGGACTTGGTCTTACCGGTGAACATGCCGACGAGCATATCAGGAAGCATGGCCAATACATAGCCAAGATTATGGCCTATATCGCTGATACCGTTGAGGCCGAATGACGTGAGAAGCCCTTGCCAACCGTTCATGTTAGTCTGTTCGGGCTGCGTGTTGCTGGTTTCACCTTCTGATTGGTTCTCTTCTTCTGTTGGCTCTGCCTGCTGTGCTTCCTCAGATTGTGGCTTGTTCTGCGGTTTCTGCTCCGCTTGTTTCTTCTTTTCCTGCTGCGTTCGTCTGTATTCATCCTCCTTTCCTGGTGCAATGATCATGGGAACATCGGAGCGGTCATTGAGTTTGTCACCAACATGGGTGACGAGCATGTCGCTTCCAATCCATGTGGCAGCTGTCTTCAAACCACCACCCAATCCTCCCATACAGGCAAGGTCGGTTACTGAGCCAAGGGCAATACCTGCGTTCTTTTCCCAGACCGATGGCTTATACCGCTTCTCTGCCTCAGAGTCAATCTTTTGCTCTAATGGCGATTTTGCGACTTCCTGCGGTAGGTAGAAGATGGTACTGGTGGCTGCCTTTCGAATGATGTAGTCGATGGATGATTTCGGTATTTTGTCCTTTATCATCTTGTCTATCATCTTCTGTTCCATGGCGGCATTGACCGTGATATGCTGTCGTTTCAACTCTTTCTTGACCATCGCAATATAGTCTTCGGTGGTCTTGGATGTCCATTTGCCGGTGTATTTGAGGGTGTCATTTTGCGCCTGCATGGATGCCATACCTCCGTCAGGTCCAGCTGCTGCTGCCATCAGACCTGCAAACGAATTGGAGTTTGACCGCAACTCGTCTGCAAGCTTGTTCTGTAGGTCATTCCGAACTTTATTCATAATCGGTATAACCTTAGTATTGAATATCTTATCCTGTTTTGACTCTACCATAGCTTTATATTTACAAGTTTAATTGGTTGAGAATTTGCTCCCTGGTCTGTTCGATGGCGTTGTGATAGACTTCCATCTGTTTCGGGAAATATTCCTCCAGCCATTCGTCCTTCTCGATGTTGTCGTTGATGAACTTGATGGCCAGATTTCTTTCTATCTCAATGGCAGCTTCTCCTTTCTCGCTGTTGTTGAACCAAGCCTTAGTCCACCATCTGATTCCCGACTTGTCGGGATAGACGCTCACCAGGCGTGGAATGTCGAAGCTTTGAACATCGATGTCCAGTTCTGCCAGTGGGTCAACTATTCCGCTTGTCGCTATTGCCCAGTCTTGTGCTTTTTTTTTCGATGGCGCTCATGCTCGACAGAAAGATCTGATGGCGCAAGGCGAGATAGTTGAGAAAATCTCCAATGAGGAGGTTCTGTACTCGCTCGGCTATTGGAATACTTCTTGATCCCATTCCCAATGGATTCGCCATGGAAGGCAGGGTTTCATAGAAGTAATTCTTCATGGCCGACATGGAGAAGATATTGCGAAGTGCAAGTTCTGTATGCTCTGGTAGGGCATAGATGCCTTGGCTCATGTCGATCATATAGTCGGGGAAGAAGCGCATCATGAGGTCTTCAATCTCTTTTTGGTCTTTGTCATACATGGTATGAACATCCATATCAAGAGTGACGAACTGAGGTGCACCACCTGGCTTGCCGTTCTGTTCCATCACTTTCAGATTGCTATAGATCATGGTGAGGAACTCCAGTGGGTTGAGTTCTTCACCCTTGTATTTGACTTCTACATGGAGGGAGTCGGCACTGACAGCGATGACTTGCCCTGCCTTTACCTCTTTGCCGTAGTTGGCAAACACGTTGCTCAGATGGGCATAGGTCACTTCATAGTCACCATATCGGGTAATCTGGTAGATGCCGTGAATAGCATCGTTGCCCAGACCTGTCACCTTGCCGGTAGCTACGGCAGACAGCAGGTAGTTCTTGACCTTGAAGTCAACTCCATGATGGAAAAATGACTCTCCAGTGTGCGGATGTTTCTGTTTGCCGTAGCCCAGGGACATGGTCACTTCTCCGTTTCTTTCCTCGAATGGCATGCAATAGCCACTGTCGGAATGCAGTATCATTTCTTGTGTATAGTGCATTGTATAATACTTTGTTATAGTGTTTGTTATCTTCGTCTGCTTACAGTGTTGGTTTGCTCTACTTCTTGCTGCTTTTCTTCTTCCTTGTGGTTGCTTGCCTTACGGTCACTGTTGCCACCAAGTAGGCTGCTTAGATTGGCATTGTTGCCTATCATCATCATTCCAAGTACGGCTCCAGCTATCTTGCCTAACCATCCGAAGCGACCGAAGACGAGGAGGGCAGAGATTACAAGTCCTACAAGGCTAAGGCCTGAGACGTTACCTTTGCCTATGTTGCTGAAGAAGTTTCCGAACATGTCACCGCCATGACCAGAGAACATGGCTCTAAGGAAGCCAGACATACCGCTCCACTTGGAATCCACGCTGCTGATAGCCCCATTAACATTGTCAGAGAGTCCTGTAACAGAGTCTTTCAGGTTTTTCACGCCATCGCCAATCCCTGATACAGTATCGCCAATCTTCTTGGTGGTGTCTTCTCCTATGACGGCATCGCTGACAATGCCTACAACGCTTTTGTCCGTGGTGAGTTTCTCCCAACCAATGTAACCAAGACTTCCTCCGACAACTGCGCTTTTAGTGGCAGAACCTACGCCTTTCAAGGTCTGCTGAGGATGAAGCACAGCACTGCCCACTGTGTGTGCTGTTGCACTGGTCATCCTTCCTCCCAATCGGAGAGTTGATTTAAAAAATGAGCCCCAACCCATAATGCTTTTTATTTCTAAATTATTGTACTGTTATTTGTTATCTGATTATGTTGAACCTTTACTTCAAGGTCTTGCATTCCTTCGCCATCGTTCTTTACATCGCTGTACAATGGTAGGTTTGTCCACTTCACTCCTGGCTCCATAGTCTATTTCTGCCCATACGTCTGACAGTCTGGTGTACTTCACTGCCCGTATCAACCGTTTGAGTTTCTGGTTCATCAGTTTGAGTTTCGGTCGTATGCCAAAGACTATCTCCAGTCGCTGCTTCTCTGTCATCTTGTTATTAGAGAGGCATACCTGCCTGACATCATTGACTATCTCGACACTGCTCATGATAAGTTCCCGATAGAGCTTATTTCTATTTGCCGATAGAGCCACGGCAAGAGCATTGGTCGTCTGATGGCTGAGCTGGTGGCTGTAAGTGCCGAGCTGTCCGACGAGTCGGTCTATCTCATGATAGAAACCATAAATCTGCGCTGCATAGCTGATGATGCTGTTGAATCGGTCAAGATAGTTGTTGAACTCCTTCTGCAGGTTGGTTGTACCTTCTACCTCTTCCTTGATCCATATATGACCTGTAGATACAAGTTGCATCATCTGTTCCTGTTGCTTCAACTCTTTCTTTGCTTTGTCGGTATATTGGAATATCATACCTGCCAGGACAGGGTCATTGCCCTGGGCACGGAGAAAACTCCCATCCTGTCCATCAAAGGGAAGGATGAGAGAAAAGAGAAGTAATATGAGAGCATAGAGACGTTTCATAAATATTATCCTCAAATAATCTTTCTTATGGTGTTACAACTCTGGCGCATCTGCGCCATCTGCCAAGGGCTTGACTTGCTATCTCGGCATTGCTCCGGTCGAGCATTCCTGCCGTGACATTGTTCCAGACATCAGCCATGGTGTAGTATTTGATGCTGAGACATAGCCTTGACAGCTTCTTGTTGAACTGTGCCAGACGGTCGTTCAGTTCCCAGAGGGTTTTGCTTCGTTCTGCACCAGTGAGCATATTCTCGTTGCCGCCCTTGGCTATGGCATCCTTTAAAGTGGTATATACCGTGACGAGCTCTGTGGCGGTCTCTATATAGAGGTTATTCATGCTTGCGGTTGCCACAATGCCCTGTGGATTGCTTGCAATAGCCTTTTTCAGATTGCACAAGTTGATGAAGATCCTCACACCGTCGTCATAGAGCGAGGTGCAGGCTTTCAACGTGGAAGCATAACCCGATGCCGTTTTCAGATAGCTGTTGTACTTCTTTTCCCATTTGTGAATCTGCGAGAACTCGGCTGCGATGGTGTTCTGCAGGAATGCAGTCTTCTGCTGGTCTTCTATCTGGTTCTTGATCTGACCGTTGATAAGTTCGTTTCCTTCAGCCAAGGCAACATACTCCGATGGATTGCTAGAGGCAACCTGAGCATAACCTATAGCTGGCAGTAGCATCAATGCCAAGGTAATGGCTGCAACAACCTTGCTTCTTCTGTTATCTGTTGGTAATTTCATATATGCCTTTTCTCTTTTTGTTGTATTCTACACGTTCACGGATGATTCTCACCACGTCCAACCTTTCCTTCACACCGTAGATGTCCAGTTTGGGATTGGAGCGGTCGCCGCTGAATATCCATACTGTCTTCAATCCGAACATCTGTTCCAGAATGTCACGGTTCTCGCTGAAATCCACCACTCTGTACAGTTCTATGTAGTCACTGGTTCTGGTCAGTACTCCATGCTGGATGATGAGCTGTTCAGAGGTGATGATGTATCTGAGTTTGTAGAGATATAAGCATCTATAGAGCATGATGCAGGTCATCACACCTCCAAGTACCACGAAAGGCATCTTGTAGGTGATGCTGTTGTGACCGGCAACAAGGAACAGGGCACAGCTGATGATGAACGACATCCCTTGCGAGATGATATACTGCGCCCAGTGAGGGCGTAGGGTGATGATGTTGTATCGTCTGATTGGGTCTGCCATATTCATTATCGTTTAAATCCATGATGTTTGGTTTCCTCGTTCTCTTCTTGCCGTTCAAAGGTCAAATCCACACCGTTCTCGTCAAATGCGGTCTCTACTACGTCGGTCATAGAGAACTGTTTCTTATCCAAAAGCTCGTCATTGAAGTCCTTGTAGCCTTCCGATGGCTCTTCCCGAATAATCTTCACGGGAGCGAGGTCTTGGTCTTCGTGCAGGTTGAGCTTCTGAAGCAGTGCATCCTTGAAGTCCCTGAATGCTTTGTTCATCTTGTCAGCGGCTTCCTGCTTGTCTTCCTTACACAAAAAGGGAGAGTAGTGATACTCCAATGCCTCTTCTTTTGCTGAATCGTAAACCAGGTAGAGCTGTTTGAGCTCATGGGGGAGTAAGCTGTAGTTCTCATCGTTGAAACTTAACAGTTCCTTGATGGTCTTCGGCTGTTTGTCGAAGCTTTCCATGAACACTCTCATGTCAGCAGTTACATTTCCCGGTGCAACCGGACTCTGTTTGCTTGCTATATCCTCGAAGTTTGCCACAAACTGCTTTCCTGCCACATCCTTGTCAAAGCCAAGGTGGAAGGTGGCTTGGGGTGCTGCTTTCAGCAATCCCTGTATCTGCCCATAGCTTGGGTTACCTCCAGTAGAGACATAGACTCCGGCTTTCAGATCCTGCCGTCCACGCTGATCCAATCCTGATTCCTTGCGCATCTGCAGCTGGTAAAATGGTAGGCTAAGCGATTCGGCGCCATACCCACCTTGCGGTGGGCGGTTTCCGAAA
>ERZ1026890.825-NODE-825-length-13915-cov-59.952453_pt1 | contig 13915 bp, 15 predicted proteins | sample MGYA00380175_ERZ1026890 | MGnify/ENA primary metagenome ERZ1026890 (study PRJEB33269, sample SAMEA4719811) | human gut metagenome | biome: human-associated habitat; feature: organic feature; material: feces | place: Cameroon | collected 2013-10 ...
GTTCCATCTCGGTTCTCACTATCTGATACAAGCCATTTATGCCCATGTTCATTCGTACGTATCTCTGGCAGACATAGTACTGGGTACTCTCATTCAATCCAAACATACTGCATCCTCCTTCTCATAAAGTTTCATCAACGCCATAACAGACTTGGCACATCCTTTTTTAACGGAAACCAAAGTTCCATTTGGAAAGGTTATGTTTATGCCATAAAGGAGGTCCTCCATAGGAAGATCTATGGTAGGAGGTTCCATTGGCACGAACATCATGCCAGTACTTGATGCAGATGCTTCTGCTTTTTCTCTGCGGGCTGCCTCCTGGGCTTGGCGGATTTCCTTTTTGGCACGCAAAACAGAATATCCTTTTTCGCACATCCAGTTCATCATGGTGCGATGATTTACATGTCTTTCCTTCAAGAAAGGAGTAAGTTGAGCCTTGGGGTTTCGATTCAGATAGACTAAGAAGGACCCCCAAGCCTTCTCATAACGTTCGTTTGCTGTCATAATTCATGTGATTTTAAAATTATGGTGCAAAGGTACGAACAAATGAGAAGACTACAATGGTATAAATGTGGAGCCGCTTACTGATAATCAGCATTCTTTTCATTCAGAAGGAAAGCGGCTCACAAATAGCGCATTAACTCTTAACCGATTGAGAATCAATGACATTCATTATTTGCGTGGGAAAGTGAAAGGCGTAAAAAAGGGCTTAAAAAGATACTTGAAAAAAGTAGGAAAGTAGGACTAAAAAGCACTGAATATCAGATAATTAAACTGATAAAAAACCTTACATTTTAGCCCGGCTTTTATATGACTCAAACCTATGTTAAACAACTGGTATTCAACTGATTACGTATGGTGCATCGGAAAGTAACCCCCTGGACAGCTCTAAAACGAACATTTTTATAACTGCTTGCAAGCCACCTACTTAGGTGGCTTTTTTCGTCTTAACACATTCCATTTGTAATTTGCTGAAACCAATATTTTGGTGTATTTTTGGCTCAAATTTCATTCGTGGCCCTCAATTCTGTGAGAAAATGGAAAGGAAAAAATCTATGTTTTGGTACCTTCTGAGACAAAATGAGACAGTTTCAATCCTTCGACCATTTCTCATGTTTGGCACCTCGTGAGAAATACTGAGAATATGTGAGACAGTCTGAGACAAAATCGACGACCTCATTAACCAAAAAGAGCATGTAAAAATGAGAATAATTAAGGTGTGTGGAGTCTGTGGAAAGGAGTTTGTTGCCAGCAAAATGACCAGTAAATACTGTTCAAGACGCTGTGAACGTGTCGCTTTCCGGAAAAGAGAATCCGAAAAGAAGAAAAATGAGAAAGAAAGTGCCGAAGCTTTGCGTGAATATTCTGCATCGTAATTTCAGGTGCGTTAAGGATTCTGAAACTTTCAAAATAGATTACTGTATGCAAAACTTAAAAAGAGGTATTCTATACACCTTCAATTGCGGTCTTGCCAGTCTGCCGTAATGACGAAGAGAATACTGTATATAAACACGAGACAGCGATATGCCATGTTCTTTAGGCATATCGCTGTCTTGTCCTAACGATATGATGTGTCCACGTTATCACATCACTAATCAAATTTTGATAATCACACCAAAATTAGCCACGAATCCGTCGAGAGGTGCATAAATATCACGGAAAACGGGATTTGTGACGCTGCCGGTATAGATGGTGTCAAATCTTGTCTGGCGGCGGTCGGTGAAGTTCTCAAAGTTTGCATACACTGAGAATTTCTCCCAAATTTTCTGTACCATAAGGCCCATTGTCACATATCCTTTGCCATACATTCCATCGGTGAGTCGCTGACGGCTGGTATAGTAAAGTTCGTAGCCTATACGCCATGAATCCTCAACCTCATACATAAGCACTGAATTGAGACGGTGTTTAGGCGTCAGCGTCTTATCGTAGGTGTGACCGTCCTCTCTTACACGGGCATGGTTGAATGTATACCCGAGAAACAGGCTGAAGTCTGAATACTTGACTTTCAGATTTGTCTCTGCGCCAAGGCTGCGCATGTTTCCGTTGATATTGAAGAACTGGTAAAGCCCGTTGTGCAGGGGTCTCAGTTCAAGCGGGTGTCTCAGATAAGTGAAGAAGAAGAGCTGGTTAGCTGTGAAAATGACTCTGCCGTCCGCGATGCTTGTGCGGTAATTCACATCGGCCTGAGCCCCATAGCTTCGCTCTATGCTATTGACATCTTTGTCCACAGGGAGAATGTTTGCGAATTGAAGACGTTCGCTTTCCTCAGAGAATATTGTGGGTGGCTTATAGCCGAATCCTCCACCAATACGGGTCGAGAATTTGTCTGACAGTTTGAAAAGTGCAGATATGCGTGGAAGGACTATAAATCCATAGTCTTTGACATAATCGCCACGGAGTCCGGCTTCAAGAATCACCCGGTCAGATACGTTTGTGGTGTTGTTCACAAATATGCCATAGGTGTCGAGTGAATAGTCTCGGTCAAGATTGTTTGTGATTCTCTTTTCGTTGAACCGTTCGGTCCATACATTACCACCGACAATCCATTCAGAGATTTCTCCCGAATTAACGTATGAGATTTCACTGAATGTTGACCACTGGTCTCCATTAAAATTATATGTAGGAATGGTGATGTCTCGTTTGTAGAGTGTCGCGCTGTTCTTTACGTTAAGGCTGCTCTGATCATCAAATCTGTGCTTGAATGAGATTCGCGAGGAATAACGCTGTGATTTGTTCCGCTCAAAATATGGATGTCCCTCTGAATATCCGTGGCGTATGTATTCCATATCGCCTCCAAGACGGTTCTCGACCATTGACTCCAGTCCTATATTAAGGTTGGTGCTCTCTGTAAAGTACAGGAAAAGAGTGGGATTTACAGTAAACCTATCAAATTGAGGTATGGCAGTGAATCCCACATGCGAGGGATCATAAGCCCAGTTCCGATTGTAGGATGCGAAGACTGTGGTGCCGACTTTGCCAAAACGCTGTCCGAAGAAAGTGTTGACATCCAGCCCTTTTGCGGTTGTCCCGTTAAGCTGTATCTGAAAATCACGCTTTTCTGTGGGGGTCTTGGTTACAAGATTTACAAGACCTGCGATGGCGCCACCGCCATAGAGGGTACTTGAGGATCCTTTTATAATCTCGACCTGTCTCAGGTCAAGGGGCGGAGTCTGTAACATTCCGAGACCGGCAGCAGCTCCGGAAAAAACGGGAAAACCGTCACGGAGAATTTGGGTGTATTTACCGTCAAGACCCTGTATTTTTATCATGGCGTTGCCGGAGATGGCCGAAGTCTGCTGTGTCTGTATGCCAGTGCTTTCGCTGAGCAGCATTCTTATATCACCGGGCTTCATGACATTTTTCTCTTCAAGTTCCTCTGAACCGATAAATTCCACACGCGTCGGAATATCCCTGAAAGTGCGGGTGCCTCGGGTTGCAGAGATAACAACCTTTTCCAGCTCGTTGTCTTCGCCCTCTTCAAGTGTAATTGTTACATAGGGTTCGCCATCAGACAAAGGAAACACATAACTCTTTTCCTCTGTCTCATATCCAAGATAGCTGAACCTGATGGTTTGTGGACCATCGGGGATACCTGTGATTTCCACGAAACCGTCCTTGTCGGCTACATTTCCCAGTTGTGTCCCCTCCACAGTTGCGGACGCTCCTATTAGCGGTTCGCCGCTGTCTCCGTCTATGATTTTTGCCTTAAATGTGTTAAGTGCGGCTGCTGTCTGTGACAGAGATATTATCCATAAGAATATTAGTATTATAAAATGTCTCATTAAATTGTGTCCTTAATTATTGATGATGATTGAATAATAGATGCCGACGCCGATGAAGAGAATGGCCACGATGCGGTTGAACTGTTCTTCACTACAGCCTTGACAAGCGAAGCAAACTTATGGTTGCAAGCGCATGCGCTTACCAACACTTTGATCTGTTTCATAATTTTTGATCTGTTTCATAATTATTGTGCCTCCTCTTAACTCTCCCCGAGGGATGAGAACCGTAACAAGGCTTGGGTTGTATTATTAATAATGTTTACAATTCGCAAAACAACGAACGTATAGGTTTTAAGAAAACCCTCGAAACTAATGACGAGGGTACAATTGGATCAAAGAGTGTGTTTGAGGATAAAGTGATTTACTTGCAGCAATCCTCCTTCTTCTCGCACAATTCCATGTTAAAGTTCTGGTCGCAAAGTTACGAACAATATTTCAAACCGCCCAATTTACTTTCGTATTTTTGCGAATATTTAACATTCCGTATCTTTTATCACGGCAAATAAAAACAATTGACAATTTATTCTAATTATTGCCAATCTTATTAATTGTCATGTTTTTTGACTAACAGTTGTGAATTTGCAAGAAGGAGAACAAACACTCATCAAATATCAAATATAATCAGACCGCATTCAGAGTCTTTTCATCGGGAGTGTTCATCACTTTTGCCCATGGAAAATAAGTATAAATAGGGAACGCAGTGCGTTCCCTATCTGTTAGCCCCACTCCTTCTTCACATCAAAGCAGGGACAAGCTTTATTGGCAAATTCATTGTGACCATGAATCGTGGCTAACGGATATTCCTCCTTCAGCTGCTCGATGAGCGAGCGCATTGCCGCTTTCTGGTCTCGGGTTCTTGTATCCTTCGGCTTGCCTTTCTTTGATAAGCCGCCGATGTAGCAAATGCCTATACTGATGGAATTATGGCCCTTGCAATGGGCGCCAACCTCCTCTATCGCACGGCCTACATGAATGCTGCCGTCACGATAAATCACGAAATGATAACCTATGCAGCGCAGTCCGCGCTCCCGGTGCCAGCGGTCAATATCCGCTACGGTGAAGTTGCGACCTTCCTTGGTCGCACTGCAATGAATGATGATTTCCTTTATCTTACGCATGATATTGATTTTTCAGATGATTGGAAAAGAGATAAATACTTAAGCGGAATCGCATCAAAGCCCCAGTCTCTGATAACGAGCGTGATGCGCTCCCTGTTCCTGATTGCTTCATCCACCTTCTCGCAAAACTCCGAGAAGTATTCCTCAGAATGAAGCACAAGCCCCGAAATGTAGGATCTGCCCAGAATGATGCTGCCATACATTAATTTATAAGGACCATTGCCCGGAACGAAGAACGGCTTGCGGATAACAGACTTCGGAACTCTGCCGTTTTCCTTCAGAATAACAGGCATGATTCTGCTCTTCTCATCATCCCTCAGAAACTTCGGGTTAGAAACCGATACAAGCGCCAGTCTGTAAGCATCAGCTTTCAGATAACCCTGAGGACGTTCCAATGTTCCGCAGAAAAACTTACCGTTGATAACCATTGTGCCATCTACTCCCCATGGAGTGAAACGGCGGCGAAATATACAAATGTGCATGATAATTTACAATTAATAATGAATAATGAAAAATTTATAATTGAATCCAAGGTTTAAGGGTGGTCATTAAGGATTAGGGTAAACCGAAAACCTTAATGACCTTAATGACCTTGACCTTAATGACCGGAAATGACCGGATTTAAACTGTAGATGCTACTTTCTGATAACGCGAATCGGGCAGAATATTGATGAGTCCCTGTCGCTTCCAGTTCTTCAGCATCTGTCTTACAGCCTCGTGCGTAACGTTAGCGCCCTTGATGGCAACACTCTGCTGCTGAGCCTGTTCGAAAGTGAAGGTTACATCAAGCCGCTCAAAGATAGTATCGTTTCTTCCACGACGAATACGGTCAGCAGGTGCCTGTCCGCAATAATCCTTGGATGAGAAAGCAGCTTCGATACGACTGCGAAAGAAATAGAGTGCATTCTCCAGCTGATAGTTAGCCAGAACATCAAAGGCTGAAAGCATGCTCGGTGTCTGCATTTTCACAATCATTTCCTTCCACAAGAGAGGATTCTCCTTCAATCTTGTTTCTGCCTCTTCCGCTCCAAGTTTCTGTATCAGCGATTCTGCCACCTTGCAGAGCATGATGCACGCCATCATTCTCATCGTGGTAGGACAGATACGAAAACGCTGGCGAGCTTTCACTTTGTCATCATCTTTCATCGTCTCCAGTCTTATCTGCTCCAGCCATTCCCTACCCTTGGCTTCCAGCTTAGGCAGTTCTACTTCGCCTGCCATCATGGGTAACAGATGTGCTATCTGCAGAATATTGCTTTGCTGGCGAGGTGTAAGCACGAAGAGGTTATCAGTGAGCGGGGTGAAGGTATTATCCGGCGTACGAGCCACGACAATACGGCTTTGGAAACCATCCGTATAATTGTTCACTACCCGATAAAGTGCATCGGGAGTGCCGCACATCACCACATTCCATAACAGTCTGTCTATATGGACATTCACCGCATCTGCACTTCTTGCCTCACGCTCATAGCTTGTTCCGTCGTAAGCCTGTCTCAACATGACGGAAAAGTCGCTCATCGCCGATTTCCACTTCTGTGCTACGGTGTCAGCTTCTGGTGTAAATGAGAAGGCGTGTTTGCCTTCAGTATTCGCCAGTCGTTCAGCAAGATTCGCCACCGTATTGTTCAGTGTCAAGCATCTTACGGGCAGTTTCGGCTCTTCCGGCTGCTCCTTCTTGTTCTTAGCCGCACGCTTCTTGGCTCTCCATTCATCCTCCCTCTGCTGGTACATTTTGTCCATTGCTTTTACTTCCGAAGTCCAGACATTAATTACCGGGTCAATGCTTCCCTTTCCTGATGCAAAATCACCGGCAATGTAAGAGATGAGGTTGAGCGAATTCATCTTGCCGTGAATGGAGATTTTCACGCCAGTAGCCAGCATTCCGATGACAGGACAGATGGCGGTAATCACGGGTAAAGCAAGTGTCGGCCCTACTGCATTAACCGAGTCGCGTACTCCCTGCGGCAATTTGGGCAAGGCTTTGAAATAGAACAGTTCGTCCTGGGCATTTGCCTCGTCCAGTGCATTGATCAGTTCCTCGTTCTCCTTAAGCGTTACGCCTTTCAGAGTAGCTTGCTTCAACTTTTCCTGTCTCAGCGCTGCCAGTACATCTTTCAGTCGCTTAGGCATTTGCGTAAGTTTTTCTCCGAGTGCCGACTTGATGCAAGCCATCTTCTCCTGCTCAGAAAAACCATCATAGCAGGGAATAATCTGAGCCATCAGATTGCCATCAAAGCCGCAGATGTGGCGCAGGTTCACAGCCAGTTCAAAGGTCAGCGTATTGCGGTTGGAGCGCATCGGCTCCTGCCCATCATTATACATCTGCCACCACTTCTTAATGATTTCTCCATAAGGAATCCCAAGATAATTGTCCTGAGAGACGGAGGGAGTCGAAGCGGATGAAGCAGCAGAAGAGGACGCAGAAGAAGAAATTCTCGAATTCTCTAATTCTTGACCTTTTAAAATCCCCTGAGAATCCTTCTTGAATTCTTCCTTCCAAGGCTCATAATGCTTGTTTGCCTTGTGCGCTCCTTCCGGCAGTTCCTCCTGTCCGTATCTTTCACGCTCTTCCAGGACTTTCCCTTCAGCAGCCACAGCAGTCTCATCATATTCATCCTTGAAGAGCCGTGGCGAAAGGAATAGCAGATCTTCGCCATCCGATGTCGTAGTGAAATAAACCCGATTGATGTCGTGAGCCGAAGTATCCATTTCACACTTGAGCATCGTAGCAATCCTCACCTGATTCTCCAGAATCGTCTTGCCCTTTTCACGCTCAAACACCGCATGTCCGCCCTGTCTTGCACTACGCTCCAGCATCAGCAATCCGTACTTGTCCGGTTCTTTCAGCAGCAGCTTAGCAGCCTTGGCAAAAGCCTCCGGCTCATCCATATCAAACCCGAAAGCACCGCTTGGTAGTTTCATTCCTTTCACCACGCCTTGCGGATAGTGGCCGGAATAATTAAACTGAACCAGTCTCCGTTTCGCAGCATCGTTTCCGGCACGAGCCAGACGTAGATTCGCCTTCTGCTCGTTGCTTCCACGCAGCTGCTTATACTCCTCTTCCGAAGTGATGGAGCGGGCTACCTTGTGCCCATTCTCCACCTTAATTAAATAACAACTCATCTATCTTATTACTTATCGTTTTAATTGATAATCCACTAAAGCATCAGCCCCTTCTGCTGACTCAACAGCCAGCGTTTGGGCGATGTTGATTCTCTCATGGCAAAACACCTTCAGCGTGAGCTGAATAGCCCCATCTTTGGTCTTGCTCAAACGACCATGCGCCAGTTTCTTAATCAGTTCCGACTGGCTTTTCGGCTTAGAAACTGCTACGAAATCAAATGTTCCGTCTTGCATTTGCTGAGCCACACCATGACGGCGGAACGCTTCTACAACACCCTGATTTACAGAATCAGGACTGAAGAGGAAATACTGCTTATCATCATAGTAAGCCATTCCACCCAACTGCACATGCTGGCAGCCGTTATTATTCACCTGTTGGTTCTGAACCTTATTATTTTTCTTTGCACTCATAAAATCTTAAATTAAAATTGAAGATGAACGAAAGAAGTGTCGTAAGTTTCAGTTTGCGCAAATTATCCCGGGACAATTCTCACGCCACCTATTTCAATTCAAGATTAATTACTTGCCAAGTTTCTCAATGTCCGTAACCAGGATATCCTGATAAACCTGACCATTGTGCTCATGGGTAGTAAAGCGGAGCGTAACAGCCACCAGCTCGCCTGGAGCATACTTACATTGCGCCATATTACCGAGCATTGCCGCAGCATACTGGTTCTCATACTTGCCGCCCATCTCCTGGAGAACGATGTTGCATTTCATCATCTGGCCGTTCTCACTTTTCTGACTCTGCACAGCGAAAGCCTCGCCCTGCTGCACCACTCTCATAATCTGAGTATACATATAATATAAATGTACGAAGAGGTTTCAAGAGCACCAAAACATTTCAGCGTTGTCTTGTTTCTTCGACGATGCAAAGATATAATGATTTCCAAACGTAAAAGCAAAAAAAATCCTCCACGAATCCGTTTGGGGGATGTGGGGGATATAGTTTATATTTTTAGGGGATACTATTGGGGGATACTATCTGAACTTTTCCACTCTTTTTGTATTTATCACCTTTCCCGGCTTAGCATACTTGGCGTCTTGAAATTCATCATCCAACTTGTCAGCAATCTCTCTGTAAATGTCACAACATTGTGGCGCATCACAATCAGCAAGCGTCCATTCATTATAGTCATTTTGCTTGAAATAAGAATTTATCTCATGAAAATCGGCCGTAGAGCATTTTAGTAAGGTACTGAATGCAGAATTGATCTGGTCAATGAAAAGGCGCTGAGTTGACTTCTTTAGCCAATTCTTGTTGAAGAAAACCTTATAAACTATAAACCAATGTTTCTGGGCGTTGAGCGTTTTGTCTTCGATTAAGTCTTTAAGTTTAAGCATCAGCTTGTCTACATCCACATTCTCCTTGAATGCGATGTTCTTGAATACGGCTTCAACCTTCATTCTGCTATGCTCCTTGGCAATCTGATATGAAAGATACTTGTCGAGAAAATCGTAAATATCGTTGTAGGTCTGTTCTTTCTGTTCCAGAATATAAGCAACAATCAATTTGATATTCCTGCCATTGTTGTGAAATACTTGTCCGAATCGACAACCGAAAAGAATATTAGCCCGTTCTACGACAATAGTGTTCTTCAGTTGGGTGGCATCAGGATAAATCAGTGCTTCATCCTGGCTGTCCTGCATGTAGATTAGTTCCAGTCTCTCCTCATTTTCCTCACGATAACGTTTCATAACCTTCCGGAACAGGTCTTCGTAATAGGTTTCACTGATGAAGGATTGTCTGAATCCATGAAATCCCTCGTCAAGCATGAGGATGATGTCATTGATCATTTTGCGCATTTCTTCACCTACACAGTCTTCATAGGTGTTAAGCATAGGTTCCAGTTCTATCTTAATCTGATGGAAACGCTCTCTCTTATCATCCAGCAATGACCATGTAATCTCATCTTTCAACAAATTCAGTAAATCGAGAATATCACTCACATAATTACGTAAGATCAGTTCCCAAGCAGTTGTTACATCCTCTTTGTTTGTTTTTACTTCTTTGCCCTTTAGGGTAAAGAGGTATTTAAAAAGGTGGGCTTTGTCTTCCAACAATGCCATTTTTTCTTCTTGTTCCTCCATCATATTTTTCTTTTTAGGTTGATTTGTTTGTAGTTTAAATAAGCGGCATGGGGTTCCCTGTAAGTACCGATATTCAGGTATCTGCATGAACCTTCAACAAGATACAAACAAGTACTGCCCACGCCGTAGAGGAGTGGACGCCTTGCTGTCACCATCTTCTTGTTGAATTTCTGAATTGCAGGTTCTGAATATCGTAGAAGTGTCAGATAATCAGCGTCTATATTCTATATGTTATATTCTATTTTACTATCTGTTTCTTATTATTCTATTTTAAAGACTCGGGGGCACTTTTTAAAGTGACTTCGATTCTAATTAAACAAATGTCTTGGCTGACAACCAGCCTTGACGATAACTAACACCTGCACATTAAATGCAAAATTGTCCCAAAATTACAAAATAATTGCGAAAACATCTATATTTTATTGCAAATATTAACAGAAAATAGCAGAAAACTCAGTAAAAAGGGATTTTAAACCTCTAGACAACGAGATGGGGAAAAAGCTGATTATGTAAATAATGGTTACCATACTACGGGCTGAAGGTCCCAAAGTTCCTAGCCCAGAGTATCGACCTGGGTATGATAGCAATCAGCAAGACGCCATGTAGGGGCAAAAGCTTTGTAAGCTGAAAAATGTAAATCTTCCTTACTCTTATATGCAGGAAATGAAAATCAGCAGTTTTTGAGTTTTAGAAGATAAGAAGCAAAAATTAGAGGGTTAGGAAGGAGTCTTACCCCCTCTACTAGGGGTGAAAAATGCCCCTCCTCAGACATAAATCTGTCTCAGACTTGACGTATTTTTGACAAATTCGAGGGGTAAATAAGGGGTAGAATGAGGTAAAAAGAGGAGAAAAAGCAATGCAAGAACTCATTTCCGGCACTAGAGAATGTAGATTATACTTATACATAAAAACATTAATAGCAACTTTAATATACTGGTATAAATGTGTAATAAGCAACTAATTACGATGCGTTACCTTATTTACTGTAAGTCTTTAAAACAGAAATATTCTATCCGGTCATTAAGGTCAAGGTCATTAAGGTCATTAAGGTTTCGGGGAAAAAACATTTTCCTATAGTATATATATAAATAATATTTACATATACTATAGCTCAAAATGACCGATTCCCATTTTCTTAATGACCTTAATGACCTTGACCTTAATGACCGCTTTTTCACGTTTCTTCGGCTACCTTCAATACGTATTTTCCTGTTTTGCTATGTTTCTGCAATAAAGTTCTGATAGAAAACGATAGAAAGTATTATCTATCAGCTACTTACGCCATTTTGAACATAGAAAGTCAGGGTGAAAGCTTGCATTCTGCCCGAAAATGTTGTATCTTTGCACCGGCAATCGAAAGAACAGCCTTTTGTGCCTTGCTCGGGTCTTCTCTTAAGACCAACACGGGTCATAAATGATGGCAGGCGCCGGTCATCAATGAAGACCCCGAAAACGGCAGGAACGGGGCGTTCTGGGGAGTTGCAAAACAAAGGACTCTAAACATACTACAAACGACTATGATTAATTACAGCATCGTAATGCGTAGCGTGAACGCAAATCTTCTGGAAATCAACCAGGCGAAGTCACGCATCAACCAGGCGAAGAAGGAGGGTAAGAATCCTGACCAGAAGGACCTGGAACTCGTGAAGACTGAGAAGCAGAATGCTTTCGCCATCTCACAGTACACCGACATCATGACCATCGAGAAGTTTGCCAAGCACATCACTTCACATGGTAGTGTTTATTCGAGAGCCGACATCAGCGCCATCCTCTACATCGCCGTAGACTGCATGCGTGAGATGTTGCTTGAGGGCAAGAAAATTCGTCTGGGCGACCTCGGTGATTTCTCTCTCCTTCTCACCTCAAAGGGTGCCGAGGATGCCGACAAGTTCACCTCGCAGAACATCACCGGTGTAAGGGTTCAGTGGGAGCCTGGTCAGGAGTTCAAGAACCTTCGCGATGACGCCGAGTTCAACCTCGTAGCCAGCCGCAGTGCTCAGGCAGCCGTTATCAAGGCGATTAAGGAGGGTAAGACCAACGTTGACCTCAACGCACCTACTACTCCGGATAATACGCCTGGTGGCTCTAGCCCTAGCGGTGGTTCAAGCACTACCGAGGGCGGCTCCGGTAATACCGAAGGTGGCGGTTCAAATACCGACCAGACCGGCGGCGATGGTCAAGGCTCTGAATCAGGCTCAGACAGCGGCAATATGGGTTAACCCCCAGCGGCTAGGGTGCTAGCCCCTAGCCGCAACCACACCCCTCTAGCAGGACTCGCCCCACAAAGTTAACATTTAACACTTAACATTAAAGCAATGAAAAAGGACACTTGGAAAACAATTCTTCAGATAGCCATCAGCATTCTGACCGCTATCGCTACTACGCTCGGAGTAACGAGCTGCATGGGATAAAAAAACTGAGTCCACCTTATTATAATAAGCATACTCAGCCATAAAATAAATCGACCGCTCACCTCAGAGATATTCATGAGGAGAGCGGTCTTTTTCGTTCTACCAAGAAAGCGGATCATAAAGGGTCAAAGTCATTAAGGGGCATTATCATTTTCAATCCCCCAAGTACCCGGTCATTAAGGTCACGGTCATTTTCGGTCATTAAGGATTTTCGAGGGGGTCAAGATGTCACTCAAGGTTTCAATTAAGAAATTGCTTAATGAAAACGGTTTTGAAAACAGACAAGAATTATGCTAATAATCTGAAATACAAAAGAATAAAGAAACTAATCCTATCAGTATCGTTTGCATTTCTGTTTGCAGTTTCATTTTTAAAACAAAATCTGCAAACAGAAAAATACAAATATCAGGGATAAATGTCCCTCAAATGTCCCTCAAATGTCCCTCAAGATGTCCCTCAAGATGTCCCTCAAGATGTCACCCAATAACACGATTTAATCTTTCATGATTCTACTTCTTTTACGGTTATAGCTCCTATCGTATCATAGGTTGCTATCTTCAGAAGAAGGCCAAAAAAATCCTTCTCATCCAAGCGCCAACTTCTGCAGACTATCTTTCTGTTTGCTCCTTCTGGAAGCATATTGGTAAAAACAGGGAATAGATAATCAGACTGATAAGACTCTTCCCTGAAAGGCATGGTAAGTGAGACAGGATCGTGGGTCCTATCCATCATATACTGCTTGTCGTATGTGAAGGTATAACCTCTGCCAGGAGTGGACTCCTCTAAGAGTCCTGCTTCTGTGTCGTGACAATAAACGATAGCTTTTCTCATGACTTACTTTATTTAAACTGTTTGACGAATCTCATATTTAACCTCCATGCCAAGGATATCCATGATTTTTTCAACCGTCGATAGGGAAGGATTGCCTTTACCGCTCTCTATTTTCTTGATGGTAGAAATGGCTATCTCAGACATGTCAGCGAGGTCTTGCTGAGTAATCCCTAAGGCCTTACGCTGCAATTTCATTACTTCTTGAATTTTCATATCAAGTAGTGTATTATATTGTACTTTTCGTGCAAAGATAAGAAATGTTTTTGGATTAAGCAAGGAAAAGTATCATATAATGTTCTTTTTATGAAAAATTATAATTTCCGGTCATGAAGGTCAAGGTCATTAAGGTCATTAAGGATTTCGGGTTTTCAAAATATCCCTCTATCTTATAAAATAAGGTTAAATCAAGTTCGCCCTGCAAACAAAATCCATCCATATAATCACTTTTCTGAATATTTTTTGTATTTTTGCAGATATATTGTGCTAATATGGGGGTTGAGCATAGCTTATCCTCCTAGATTATAGGCGCATCATTATCAAATGATTTGAGCATGAAGAA
>ERZ1026890.829-NODE-829-length-13887-cov-68.175174_pt1 | contig 13887 bp, 8 predicted proteins | sample MGYA00380175_ERZ1026890 | MGnify/ENA primary metagenome ERZ1026890 (study PRJEB33269, sample SAMEA4719811) | human gut metagenome | biome: human-associated habitat; feature: organic feature; material: feces | place: Cameroon | collected 2013-10 ...
TGCGACCACCTGTTCCCAAAACAGGAGCGCTACCGGGCTGCGCTACACCCCGCTTTCTTCTCACAATGAAATTACTTCTACAGTAAGCATCATTTCTGAATTGCGGGTGCAAAGGTACAACATTTTTCTTATTCCACCAAATTTTTCAGCAACTTTTTTTGTAAAAATATGCATTTATTCAGTTTTTTCCTAAAAAAAGGGCAACTTCCGAAGAATTTGCCCCTTTATACCTTATTATATATGGCGATTGATGAATTTTCAGCAACCGCATTGTTTTGCTATTACGCCTTGATGATGCCTTCCTCTACGAAAATCTTCTTCAAGATCTCAACAGCCTTCTCTACCTGCTCTCTTGTATGAGTAGCCATAAGAGCAAAACGCACCAATGTGTCCTGAGGAGCACATGCTGGTGGGATAACAGGATTGATGAACACACCTGCATCGTAAGCCAGCTTGGTAACAACGAATGTCTTCTCTGCATCACGAACGTAGAGAGGAATGATAGGACTCTCAGTCTCACCAATCTCGAAACCCTCCTCACGGAAACGCTTCAAAGCATAGTTGGTAACATCCCAAAGATTCTCAAAACGCTCTGGCTCATTCTGAATGATGTGGAGTGCCTCAAGCGCTGCTGCTGTAGCTGCTGGAGTGTTGGATGCACTGAAGATGTAAGTACGGCAGTTGTGACGGAGGAAATTGATAGTATCCTTATCTGATGCGATGAAACCACCGATAGATGCCAGACTCTTAGAGAAGGTACCCATGATGAGATCTACCTCATCGGTCAGACCGAAATGATCGCAGACACCACGTCCCTGCTTACCAAACACGCCAAGGCCATGAGCCTCATCTACCATGATAGAGCAGTTGTACTTATGCTTCAACTTCACGATTTCTGGCAAGTTAGCCAAATCGCCCTCCATAGAGAACACGCCATCCACAACGATGAGCTTGACTGCATCCTCAGGAAGCTTAGAGAGCACGCGCTCCAAATCTTCCATATCGTTGTGCTTGTAGTGAAGCTGGGTAGCGAATGAAAGACGACGGCCATCTACGATACTGGCATGATCACGGTCGTCACAGATGATATAATCACCGCGGCCTACAACACATGCCAACACACCCTGGTTTACAGAGAAACCAGTAGAGAAGCACAATGTCTCATCCTTGCCCATAAACTCAGCAAGCTCTTTTTCGAGCTGCACATGCAAATCGAGTGTACCATTGAGGAAGCGGCTACCAGCACAGCCTGAGCCGTACTTGTCAAGAGCAGCCTTAGCTGCATCGATAACACGCTGATCATTTGTCAAACCCTGGTAAGCATTAGAACCGAACATCAGGATCTTGTGACCGTCGATGTCAGTTACCTCTGTCATCTGCTTACTTGTAATCTCACGGAAGTATGGATACACACCGGCTTCCATATACTTCTGAGGTACACGATAATTCTTGTATCTTTCTTGTAATTGTCCCATTATAATAGGTGTACTTTATTTCTATTTTAATTTATTTTCTAGTTTCAGGCTGCAAAGATACAAAAAAAGATTAATAAAACCGCTTTTTTCCTAAGAAAGTTTACTTTTATGCTTTTTTTAGTAGATATTTCTTGCCATTTTAGGGATTTTTATTACTTTTGCAATTTAAAAAACAATTTCTTGACTAAGATATGAAAAAAAAGATAGTTTTCATCATGAACCCGATTTCTGGAACCAGCAGCAAAGCAGCGGTTCCCAGTTTGATAGATTCTACTTTGGACAAGGAGCAGTTCGAGTACGAGATAAAAATGACTGAAAGACCAGGACACGCCTCAGAACTGGCAGCCGAAGCCAGAGACAACCATGCAGACATTGTGGTTGCTGTAGGTGGCGATGGTACCGTGAACGAGGTGGCCCGTTCCCTCGTCCATTCCGACTCAGCATTAGGAATTCTGCCTTGCGGCTCAGGAAACGGTCTGGCGCGCCACCTGCTGTTGCCAATGAACCTGAAGAAAAGCATTGAAATCATCAACGCATGCAAAATACACGACCTTGACTACGGAGTCATCAACGAATACCCATTCTTCTGCACTTGCGGAATGGGCTTCGATGCCTTTGTCAGCATGAAGTTTGCAGAAAGCGGAAAGCGTGGGCCGATCAGCTATGCAGAAAACATTCTGAGAGAAGGCTTGAAATATGAGCCTGAAACATATACTCTGGAGGATGAGACTGGAACAAAACAATATAAAGCGTTTCTCATCTCCTGTGCCAACGCTTCCCAATACGGCAACAACGCCTATATTGCCCCACAGGCATCTATGAGCGATGGATTGATGGATGTGGTCATCATGGAACCGTTTGATGTCATCGAAGCTTCACAGGTTAGTTTCGATATGTTCAACAAAACCCTCGACAAAAACTCGAAGATCAAGTCTTTCCGTTGCAAGAAGCTCCACATCACCCGCAGCAAGCCAGGTGTCATCCATTATGATGGCGACCCTGTGATGACCGGCGCCGACATAGATGTGCACATGGAAGAAAAAGGCATCAAGATGATTGTAAATCCGTTTGCAGACAAGAGTGTGCGCAAGCCGAACGTCATCCAATCAGCCTTTGCCGATTTCTTCAACGACATCAATGTTGTACGCGATGACATTCACAAAGACATACAGCGCCAAAGCAAACGAGTAGGAGCCATCAGCAAGCTCGTACAGAGAAAGCTGAATCTCTAGCCCTTACCAAATATAGAATTCTTCCGTAATTTTCGCATACCACTCTGACCGGTTCCCCTCGGAATCGGTCATTGTTTTTATAGTATTTTCCATTCCATTATACCGATGTTTTGCAAATGACAGAAGATAACGTTTCGGCTGTTTGCGCTCCACAGTCTTAACGCCACACTGCCTGATAAGATAAAATCCTAGCATACAAGCTTCCGACACAACCACCTCAAGAACCTCTGAAGGAACAATCACGGAAAAAACGCCATCATCACTCAGTAGCATTTTTGCACCCCTGAAAAGATCCCTGAAAGGCAAACTATCCGTATGGCGGGCCATCGTACGTTTACTGTCTGGATTTTTTAGACTATTCAAGAAGAAAGGAGGATTGCTTACGATTGCATCAAAAGACTCCTCAGAATGATAGTCCTGCAATCGGCAGCACTCTATTTCGACACGATCGGCAAAAGGACTTGCAGCCACATTCTCAGCAGCCTCCTCACAAGCCTCTCCGTCCATATCAATACCCAGCACCTGCGCCTCAGGGAAGCGCTGCGCCATCATCAGCGAAATGAGTCCGGTACCCGACCCGACATCCAAAATGCGTTTACCGCCAGGTGCCCATGCCCCCAGCAGCACACCATCCGTTCCCACTTTCATGGCGCAACGATCCTGATGAATCTCAAATTGTTTGAATTTAAATCCAGTCATAGTTTTACTTTTAAAATAGTAACGCAAAAATTAGCATTTTATTACAGTCTTCTTGCTTATATTAATAATAATATCTAATAAAGAGGTGATTTTCGGAAAAAACGATGGGATTCTCGGCAAAAATCACTAACTTTGCACCCTATAAATATATATTCAAGAGAATATACACCCCAAAAAGTGTTTATCAAAATAGAACAGAAATTCATATACACCCCAAAAAGTGTTTATCAAATAGAATATGAACAGAAATTCGAATACACAAATCCAGATGATAGCCGACTTTGAGGGCGATGCATCCGTATTGATACAAGAAAGGGAGGCAGGAATCTATCCTACCCTCTGCACTCGCGACCTGGTGGTTTTTCCATCCGTGCTTACTCCTATCTTGATAGGCAGGGCGGAAAGCAAGGAGCTGGCAAACATGCTGGAGCAAAATCCAGAAACAGTATTCTGCATCTTTTGCCAGAAGCATGCGGACATAGACTCACCTAATCAGGAAGACTTGTACGAAACCGGAACATTTGCCAAGCTGATGAGAGTCATCAACATGCCAAACGAAGAGCACCAGAAGACCATCATCGTGCAGGGTTTAGGCCGATGCAAGCTGAAGAAGATAGTAGATAAGGATCCATTCTATCTTGCAGATGTAGAAAGTCTGCCAGAGACCTGGCCTACCGAAAAGGAAGCCAAGGATCCTATGTTCAAGGCATTGACCCAAACTTTCTTCGAGGAATCTATCAAATTCATTCAGTACAATGAGAACATTCCCAACGAGGCTGTCTATGCGATCAATGAGATTACCAATCGCTTCGTGAAATGCAACTTCATCTGCACCTCCCTGCCTTTTACGGCAGAAGACAAGATCAAGATGCTGGAACAGGAGAAGCTGTCAGAGCGACTGATAGAGGCACTCAAGGCCTTGCACAAGGAGCAGAAACTGCTCTACCTGCAAAATGAAATCAGGAACAAGACGCAGTTTGATCTCGACGAGCAGCAGAAGGAATATTACCTGAAGCAGCAGATCAAGAACATCAAGGAAGAGCTGGGCGAAGGCGAAAGCAGTCCGGAAAAGAAGGAGCTGCTCGAAAAAGCCAAGACCAAGAAATGGAACGAGGCAACCCAGAAGGTTTTTCAGAAAGAGTTGGCCAAACTCGACAACATCCATCCTCAGAGCCCAGACTACCCTATCCAGCTCAACTATCTGCAGACGCTGGTAGATTTGCCTTGGGGCGAATACACCGAGGATGACCTCAGCCTGTCTCATGCCCAGAAGATTCTCAACCAGGACCACTACGGCATGGAGAAAGTAAAGGAACGCATCCTGGAATATCTTGCCGTAAGATCCCTGAAGGGTGGAATGCAGAGTCCGATTCTCTGCCTCTATGGTCCTCCGGGAGTCGGCAAGACCAGTCTGGGCAAGAGCATTGCCAAGGCCATGAAGCGCAAATACGTAAGAATGTCTCTGGGAGGTCTGCACGACGAAGCCGAGATTCGCGGTCACCGCCGCACTTATATCGGAGCCATGCCTGGCCGCATTGTCAAGAACATCCTCAAGGCAGGCAGCAGCAACCCAGTCTTCATCCTCGATGAGATAGACAAGGTTTCAGCCAACAACCACCAGGGTGATCCAGCATCAGCCTTGCTTGAAGTACTCGACCCAGAGCAGAACAACACCTTCCACGACAATTACCTGGACGTGGATTACGATCTCTCTAAGGTTCTCTTCATCGCAACCGCTAATGACATCAGCTCAATCCCACGTCCTTTGCTCGACCGAATGGAGCTCATCGAAGTAGGCGGCTACATTACGGAGGAGAAGATAGAGATTGCCAAGCGCCACCTGATTCCGAAGGAATTGGAGAATACAGGTCTCGACAAATTCACCCCGAAGGTAAGCTTCAACAAGGCAGCCATCGAGGGCATCATCGAGCACTACACCCGAGAAAGCGGTGTGCGCCAGCTCAAGAAACAGATCAACAAGGGACTGCGCAAGATGGCCTACAAGCTCGCCTATTCCAAGGAATTGGAGAAGCCATCCATCACCGCAGCAGACCTGAAGGAGATTCTCGGCACCGCCCCATTCACCCGCGACATCTATCAGGGCAACGATTATGCCGGAGTAGTAACAGGACTTGCATGGACCTCTGTGGGCGGAGAGATTCTCTTTATCGAAACCTCTCTGAGCAAGGGACGACAGGGCAAGCTTACCCTGACCGGTAATCTGGGAGATGTGATGAAGGAATCGGCAGTCATCGCCCTGGAATACATCAAGGCGCATATCGACCTGCTGGGCGTGGATTACCGCATCTTTGAAAACTGGAACATCCATATCCACGTACCTGAAGGAGCAACGCCAAAAGACGGTCCTTCGGCAGGTATTACCATTGCCACCAGTATCGCTTCGGCCATCACCCAGCGCAAGGTTCGCAAGAACATAGCCATGACCGGCGAGATTACCCTTCGCGGCAAGGTACTCCCAGTGGGAGGCATCAAGGAGAAGATCCTGGCAGCCAAGCGTGCCGGCATTACCGACATCGTGATCTGCAAGGAAAACAAGAAGAACATCCTCGACATTCCAGAAAAGTATCTCAAGGGCGTAGAGTTCCATTATGTAGAAGATGTAGCAGATGTCTGGGAGTTTGCCCTCACTGACGAGAAGGTAAAGCACCCTATCGACTTCACCATTCCTGAAAATGACAAAAAAGAAAAGAAATGAAATTTGAACTACAAGTAACAGATAAGGCAAGCGATGCTCGCACCGGCATCATCACCACCGACCACGGACAGATCAAGACTCCGATCTTCATGCCTGTGGGAACTGTGGGCAGCGTAAAGGGTGTACATTTCGAAGAATTGCGCCAGCAGGTAAAGGCCCAGATCATCCTGGGAAACACCTACCATCTCTACCTGCGCCCGGGACTCGAAGTCATCAAGGCGGCAGGCGGACTGCATAAGTTCAACGGCTGGGACCGTCCTATCCTCACCGACAGCGGCGGTTTCCAGGTATTCTCGCTTACCGGAATCCGCAAGCTCAGAGAAGAGGGCTGCGAGTTCCGTTCCCACATCGATGGCAGCAAGCATTTCTTCACACCAGAGAACGTGATGGATACAGAACGCATCATCGGTGCCGACATCATGATGGCTTTCGATGAGTGTCCTCCCGGACAGAGCGACTTTATGTATGCGAAGAAGAGTCTGGAGATGACCCAGCGCTGGCTCGACCGCTGCATCAAGCGCTTCGACGAGACAGAACCTCTCTACGGTTATCAGCAGAGCCTCTTCCCTATCGTCCAGGGTTGTACTTTCCCAGAACTGCGCCGCGAAGCAGCCAAGTACATTGCCGACAAGGGAGCCGACGGAAATGCCATCGGCGGTCTTGCCGTAGGCGAGCCTACCGAGGTGATGTACGAAATGATCGAGGTGGTGAATGAGATTCTGCCAAAGGACAAGCCTCGCTACCTGATGGGCGTAGGAACTCCCCAGAACCTGCTCGAGGCCATCGAGCGCGGTGTTGATATGTTCGACTGCGTAATGCCAACCCGCAACGGCCGCAATGCGATGCTCTTTACCTATAATGGTACGATGAACATGCGCAACAAGAAGTGGGAGATGGATTTCAGTCCAGTGGATCCAGACGGCTGCGACATCGACCAGATTACCACCAAGGCCTACCTGCACCATCTCTTCAAGGCCCAGGAGCTCCTTGCCATGCAGATTGCCAGCATCCACAACCTCTCGTTCTATCTCCGTCTCGTTACAGATGCGCGCCATCATATCGAGCAGGGCGACTTCGTAGAGTGGAAACGCTCTATCATCGATCAGCTCGGTCGTCGAATCTAGCTTGAGCGTTGAGCATTGAACTTTATAGGATGCTCCTATACATATTTTACATTAAATGATGAAAGATTATAAATACATCAGAAAACATCGCAGACTGCTCAAGATGGGCAGAGCCTTCGAATCTCGCTTCGGCTGGCTCATTGCCATCCTGCAGCGCATAGCCCGCATTCTAGGCTGGATCGGGCACAAGCTGCGATTCCTCAGGGTGCTCAGGTATCTCAACCCACTGAGATACATCAAGCGGTTAGACTGGTACATTATCAAGAAGTTCGTAGGCTACTACTTCTTCTCGATTGCACTGATCATCTCCATCTCCATCGTGTTCGACTTCAATGAGAACCTGGCGAAGTTCACGGAGTATCATGCACCGGCCAAGGCCATCATCTTCGATTATTATGCCAACTTCATCCCTTACTTCGCCAACCTCTTCAGTGCGTTGTTCGTGTTTGTGGCGGTCATCCTCTTCACGTCGAAGCTGGCAGGCAACTCTGAAATCATCGCCATTCTGGCATCAGGTGTTTCCTTCAAGCGACTCCTTCGTCCTTACCTCATCACCTGCATCATGCTCTCAGCCTTGAGCTATGTACTCTCTGCCTACGTGATTCCTCACGGCACGGTAGTACGCCAGAACTTTGAGACGATGTACAAGAACAAGAAGAAGAATACTTCTGCCGAAAACGTACAGCTACAGGTAGATAAGGGCGTGATTGCCTATATGCAGCACTACGACAACAACTCGAAGCGAGGTTACGGATTCTGTCTCGACAAGTTCCAGGACAAGAAACTCGTAAGCCACCTTACGGCGATGGAGATTCAGTATGATACGATCTCCGACAGCAAATACCACTGGAAACTGAGCAACTGGAAGGTGCGCCAGCTGAAAGGTATGAAGGAGCACATCACCAGCGGAGCACAGAAGGATACGCTGATTACGATGGAGCCTACCGACCTGGTTTATTCCAAGGGTCAGCAGGAAACCTTCACCAGTCCGGAACTGAAGGAGTATATTTCCAAGCAGATCAACCGCGGTTCGGGCAATGTGGTGCAGTATCAGGTAGAATACCACAAGCGCATCGCCGCCTCGTTTGCCTCCTTCATCCTCACCATCATCGGTGTTTCGCTTTCATCGCGCAAGCGTAAGGGAGGAATGGGCTTATCTTTGGGAATCGGTCTTGCACTGAGCTTCGGCTACATCATGCTGCAAACCGTATCGGCAACCTTTGCCATCCAGGCAAACTTCCCTCCGGCACTTGCAGCCTGGTTGCCAAACATCATCTTCGCCTTCGTTGCCTACTTCTGCTACCGCAAGGCACCGAGGTAATTAAACATTGAAACAAAGAACCTTGACCATTGAATCGGATGAAGCTCCATCCGGTTCAATGGTCAACAAAAGAAAGGAAAAGAATGTATTTCGACGAATTAGATTTGAATGACAACGTGCTCGACGCATTATACGACATGCGCTTCGACACTTGCACCCCTGTACAGGAAAAATGTATCCCTGAGATATTGGAAGGTCACGACGTATTGGGCGTGGCACAGACCGGAACGGGTAAGACAGCAGCCTATCTGCTCCCAGTATTGAGCAAACTTGATGATGGCGGCTATCCGAAAGACGCCATCAACTGCGTCATCATGTCGCCAACCCGCGAGTTAGCCCAGCAGATAGACCAGGCCATGCAGGGCTTCGGCTACTACCTGCAGGATGTGAGCAGCGTGGCTGTTTATGGCGGCAACGACGGCAACCGCTACGATCAGGAGCTGAAGAGTCTCCGCATGGGTGCTGATGTCGTGATTGCTACTCCAGGTCGCCTCATCACCCACATTTCCCTGGGTAATGTAGATTTGAGCAAGGTAAGCTTCTTCATTCTCGATGAGGCCGACCGCATGCTCGACATGGGCTTCTCAGAAGACATCAATACCATCGCTTCCAAGTTGCCAAAGACCTGCCAGACCATCATGTTCTCTGCCACCATGCCTGAGAAAATTGAGGAACTTGCCAAGGCCCTGCTCAAGGATCCTGTAGAGATCAAGCTTGCCGTAAGCAAGCCTGCCGAGAAGATCAAGCAGGAGGCTTACGTTTGTTACGAGACCCAGAAGATGACCATCATCAAAGATATCTTCAAGGCTGGCGATATGAAGCGCGTCATCGTGTTCAGCGGCAGCAAGATGAAGGTGAAGCAGCTGGCTGCTGCCCTTCAGCAGATTGGCATCAACTGCGGTGCAATGCACTCCGACCTGGAGCAGGCAGAGCGCGATGATGTAATGTTCAAGTTCAAGAGCGGTCAGTTCGACGTACTGGTTGCTACGGATATCGTGGCTCGTGGAATCGATATTGATGATATCGAGATGGTCATCAATTATGACGTTCCTCACGATACTGAGGATTATGTTCACCGCATCGGCCGTACAGCCCGTGCCAACCGCGATGGTAGAGCCATCACCTTCGTCAACGAGGAAGACCAGTACTGGTTCCAGCAGATTGAGAAGTTCCTGGAGAAGGTGGTAGAGAAGATGCCTCTGCCGGAAGATTGCGGCGAAGGCCCTGAATACATCAAGCTCAACAAGCCTTCAAAACGCAACAATGGTCGAAAGGGCAAGGGCGGAAAGCAGGGCGGAAACAACCGCAACGGCAACCGCGGCGGCAACAATAACAGCAACGGCGAGGGCAAGAGCAAGACCAGCGCCAAGAGCCGCAGACAGAAAGACCGCGACCAGACTTCGCACAAGCGCAAGCCAAACAAGCCAAACGAGCGTCAGGAAAAGACTCCTCAGAACAATGGAGAGAATGGTGCACAGAAGAATCACGAGAATGATGCACAGAAGAATGGCGAGTTCAAGAACAATGAACAGAGAAACGCTGAGCAGCACAACGGCGAGCAGAAGAACCGCAATAACAACAAGCGCCGCAACAATAAGCAGCGCAACAAAGAGAACGGCAACCAGCAGGGCAATCAGCAGTCTAACGGCAACCAGCGCCCGGGCAATGAGAACAATGTTCGTCCTGGAAGCAATGGCCGAGGCAGAGGCGTAGCCCAGAAGAAGCAGGGTGGCGCTCAGCAGAACCAGCAGAAGCGACAGGGCACAGCTCAACAGAACCAGCAGAAGAAGGGAACTGAGAATTCCGGTCCTCGCAAGTACGCTCCTGTTGTCAATCCACAGAAGAACGATAATCCTGTGAAGAAATTCATCAAGCGTATCTTCGGATTCGGCAAATAATCTCAAGAGAGAGAAATCTCCCGAAATGATGTATTCCTGCTTCCAGGCAGGCTTATACATTATTATATATATGAGAAGCCCGATAAGAGAGTTGGACTATCCCAACCTTTTGTCGGGCTTCTCTTTTTTAAACGAACCTGAAAACACGGCTAAAATGGACAGAAATAAAAGACTCCCAGTCACTCCGCTGATGTTCTTCAGCCTCATACTATCACTTAGCATCATCACAGCCAGATACAGCTATGATTACTTCTCCACGCGCTATTGGCTCATCGCAGCCATCATTGCCATAGCCTTAGCCGGCTGCTGCTATGTACTCCATGAAAACCGTCAGCTTTCCCGGCTCTTCTTCAGAAAAATCAAGCAGTTGGTCCTTCTTCAGAGCCTCTTTCTGTCGCTCTGCCTGTTCTGTCTGGGCGGTTTCATCACCTCCCATCATATCGATAAGACGAAAGCACCTGGCAGCATCATGACCTACCAGTCACTCTCCCCCATCGACCGCACCATCCTGGCAAGCCGTTCCTTCCGCCAGCAGCTGGAACAGCAGCTGCATACTTATCATATCGACGGACAGGATTTCGCCGTGATTTCTGCGATGGCGATGGGCGATAAGGGTTCACTCGACCGGGAAACCAAGGAGAGCTTTTCCATCTCCGGCACAAGTCATATACTGGCAGTTAGCGGCTTGCACATAGGCATTATCTTCCAGCTCTTCGTGATTTTTCTGGGCGGAAAGCGCCGTTCCAGACCCACCATTGCCCTGTCCCTCGTTGCCGTATGGGCGTATGTCGTCTTTATCGGCTTTCCCCCTAGTGCCGTCAGATCAGCCTCTATGCTCAGCATCTACAGTTTCTGCCTGCTAGCCCTGCGCCCCGACCTTTCGCTCAACACCCTGGCGCTAGCCTATGTCATCATGCTGTTTCTGAATCCCTTCCATCTTTTCGACATCAGTTTCCAGATGTCCTTTCTCGCCGTGGCTTCCATCCTCATATTCTATCCCCCACTCTTCGGACTGCTCAAATCCCACGGCAAGATCATCCGTTGCCTCTGGGGATTATTCTGCGTATCCCTGGCGGCACAGATAGGTACGCTTCCGCTCATCGTCTATTATTTCGGCAGAATATCCTGCTACTCCCTGTTCACCAGCTTCATCGCCATCCCGGCAGCCACCCTCATCCTCTATCTTTGTGCCCTACTCCTGCTGCTTTCTCCCATTACCTACATTTCCAGCCTTGCCTCCGTCGGCACCTGGCTGATGCAACATATAGCAGCAGTACTTGCCAGCATTACCCAAGCCACCCATACCGCCTTCCGGCTTACCAGTCTGTTGCCGGGTGCCAGCATAGACCATCTTCATCTGTCACTCCTTCAGTTAATGCTTCTCTATCTGGCAGTCGTATCTGGTTACCTGGTCCTTGCCAAATGGAACCAGATAAGGGAAAAAATCTACAAGATTCGCCATTCTCATGCATTACCTTTCTAATCATTTGCCCATCACAAAAATAATGTGTATCTTTGCAGTATGAATTACGATAGAATCAAACAGCAGGCAGGTCATCTTCCTGCCTTCCAGATAGCCGACGCCATCAACAGCACCCTGAAGGAGTCGGCAAACCTTGTTGTTACCGCTCCGCCGGGAGCAGGAAAATCCACCATACTCCCACTCACCCTCCTCGGAGCCACCCCACAGGGAAAGATTCTGATGCTGGAACCACGCCGCCTTGCTGCCCGTCAGATAGCTGAACGAATGGCAAGCATCTTGGGCGAACCCGTGGGCAAGACCGTGGGTTACCGGGTACGCTTCGAGAACAAGGTTTCTTCAGAAACCCGCATCGAGGTGCTCACCGAGGGAATCCTTACCCGAATGCTCATCCACGACGCCACGCTCGAAGGAGTAAGCGCCGTCATCTTCGATGAGTTTCACGAGCGAAGCATCAACTCCGACCTGGCACTTGCCCTCACCCGACAGGCCCAGGAAATCATCCGACCAGATTTGAAGATCATCATCATGTCGGCAACCATAGATGCTACTGCCATCTGCGAGGCTCTTCAGGCACCATTGATAGAGAGCGAAGGACGGATGTTCCCTGTAGAGACCGTTTATTCTGAGACCGATATGGCGCGATACGATATATATAAAGAGGTGGCGGCTACCATCCTCAAGGCAGCCGATAAGCACGAGGGAGATATTCTGGCTTTCCTTCCGGGACAGTCGGAGATTCTGAAATGCAAGGAGATATTGGATGCAAGCCTCAGCAAAACAGCAGCTTCATCATCTGTATCAACTTCATTATCTGCTGCTTCATCATCTGCTGCAGAACTTTCCGTTCCTCAGGTTTATCCGCTCTACGGCAATCTTCCACCCGAGAAGCAGCGCCTCGCCATAGCCCCTTCGAAAGAGGGAGAAAGGAAAATTGTGCTCGCCACACCTATCGCAGAAACCTCACTTACCATCGAAGGTGTGAGGATCGTGGTGGATTCCGGACTTTGCCGAAAACTGGTTTACAATGCCCGCACGGGATTGAGCCACCTGGAAACCGTAACCATCAGCAAGGATATGGCTACCCAAAGAAGAGGACGAGCCGGACGTGTGGCAGAAGGAATCTGCTACCGGTTGTGGACTCAGACCTCGGAACATCTGATGGAAGACCAGCGCCGACCGGAAATAGAGGAAGCCGACCTTACGTCGATGGTGCTCGACATTGCTGCCTTTGGCGAGAACAACCCCCAGTCGCTGCTCTGGCTTACTCCACCATCAAGCAGTAACCTACTCAATGCCAAGGAATTGCTTCTTTCTCTTGAAGCGATAGAACCGGATGGCAGCATCACCTCATTGGGCAGGAAGATGGCAACATTGCCTTGTCATCCGCGCATCGCCAAGATGATGATGAGTACAGAATCTTCTGCGCTCAAAGCTCTAGCCTGCGACGTTGCCGCCCTGCTGGAAGAGAAAGACCCGATGAGTGACTCTGAGGATTCAGACATGTCGCTGCGCCTCTCCATCCTCCGTTCGCAGCGACAGAAAAACAGTCTGGGCAGATGGGCTCGCATCGCCCAGATAGCCCAGGAATACCGAAGGATGCTCAAGGTGAAGGAAGACAATGAGCCGGTGGATGCAGAGGAAGTGGGCAGACTGATTGCCCTAGCCTATCCAGAGCGCATCGCCATGGCCATCGATAATATCGGACATTTCAGAATGTCGAACGGTAAGACAATCTTCATCGATTCAAGCGATGCAATGTCGGCGCAGCAATGGCTCGCCATCGCCTCGCTCAATGTATCTGCTCAGCCGTCGGGCACGAATGCTTCCACCCCGCTTCCATCTTCAGGAAAGGCAGGCAGGGTGTTTCTTTCGGCTCCCGTAAATATCAACGACCTCCCTACCCACGAGTTCGACAACATCTCGTGGGACAGTAAGGCGG
>ERZ1026890.835-NODE-835-length-13774-cov-133.994460_pt1 | contig 13774 bp, 8 predicted proteins | sample MGYA00380175_ERZ1026890 | MGnify/ENA primary metagenome ERZ1026890 (study PRJEB33269, sample SAMEA4719811) | human gut metagenome | biome: human-associated habitat; feature: organic feature; material: feces | place: Cameroon | collected 2013-10 ...
CCATGAACCGCCGTGCCATCCGCGACCTGGCTGCCAAGGAACTGGGTCTGCGCACTGCCAAGTATTTCTATGCAAAGACCTTCGAGGAGTTTAAGAACGCTGCCGATGAGATTGGTTTCCCATGCGTAGTGAAGCCTCTGATGAGCTCCAGCGGTCACGGTCAGAGCTATGTTCACAACGACGATGAACTTGTAGAAGCTTACAAGGAGGCTATGGAAGAAGGTCGTGGCGACGTGAAGGAAGTAATCATCGAGGAATTCATCGACTTCGATTCAGAGTTTACCCTCCTCACCGTCACCCAGAAAGACGGTCCTACCCTCTTCTGCCCACCTATCGGTCATGTACAGAAAGGCGGCGACTACCGTGAGAGTTGGCAGCCATTCCAGATTCCTGAGGAGGCATTGAAGAAGGCTGAACATATCGCAGGTGAAGTAACCAAGGCATTGACGGGTGCCGGTCTCTGGGGCGTAGAGTTCTTCCTGAGCAAGCAGGGTGAAGTCATCTTCTCAGAGTTGAGTCCTCGTCCTCACGATACAGGTATGGTAACCCTCGGTCACACCACCAACCTGAGCGAGTTTGAGCTCCACTTCCGTGCCGTGATGGGCTTGCCTATCGCCGGAATCCATCTGGAGCACATCGGCTGTTCTGCCGTCATCCTCTCACCAGAGGAAAGCACCGAGCCATTAAACTACAACATGCTCGATGCACTGAAGGAAGACCACACCCGCATCCGAATCTTCGGCAAGCCAGAGGCTCACGTAGGCAGAAGAATGGGCGTTGTACTCTGCTACGGCGAGAAGGGCGATGACCTCAACCAGCTTCGCGACAAGGCAAAGCGACTGGCAAAGACCGTATTGGGAACCGACCCTTACATGAAGAAATAAGACATGGAAGAATTAGGAAGAATTATCACATTACCCAAGATATTCGACCCTAGAGGCAACCTGACAGTGGCAGAGGGAGAAACCCATATACCCTTTGCCATTGCCCGGACCTACTGGACCTATGATGTTCCGGGCGGAGAAAGTCGCGGTGGCCATGCTCACAAGGAATGCCAGGAATTTATCATAGCAGCCAGCGGATCCTTTTCGGTGACGCTTGATAATGGAAAGCAGAAGAAAACCTATCATCTCAACCACCCTTGGGAGGGACTGTTCGTAGATGTCAATATCTGGCGAACACTAGATGATTTCTCTTCCGGCTCACTATGTCTGGTTCTGGCTTCCCAAAAGTTTGAGGAGGAAGACTATATTCGCGAATATGACGAATACCTCAGATTCATCAACCCGTCTAACAGCCCGATTCTCTCAAAGACCGAGAATCAATAACTCTAAATATCATGTTTGAGATAAAAAGATATAGCAATGCCGACAAGGAGGCGTGGAATGCTTATGTAGAGCAGGCTCGCAACGCCACCTTCCTCTTCAATCGCAACTACATGGATTATCACAGCGACCGGTTCAAAGACCATTCCCTGATGTTCTATAAGAACGGAAAACTCCATTCAATCCTCCCAGCCCATGAGAGAGAGGATACATTCTGCTCTCACTTTGGTCTTACTTATGGAGGACTAGTAATGAATAAGGATGTGACAGCAGCTGATGTTGTCCAGCTTTTCAAAGAATTGAACGAACACCTCAGGCTTCACGGTTTTAAGAAGGTTCTCTACAAACCTGTGCCTTGGGTTTACCACCAGATGCCATCTGAAGAAGATCTTTATGCCATCTATTGGGTATGCAAGGCACGCATCGTGAAACGCGATATCGGTTCTGTTCTTTTCCTACAAGAGAAGCCTAGATGGAGAAGGCTTCGCCGACGCTCCTTGAAAAAAGCGCAGGAGGCAGGAATTATAGTAAAGAGAGAGAACAATTTCGAAGGTTTCTGGAAAGTTCTTGACGCTAATCTTGAAGAGCGTTATCAGGTACATCCTGTTCATACCCTTCAAGAAATAGAACTTTTACATAGCCGTTTTCCAGATAACATCATTCAATACAATGCCTACCTGGAAGATGAGATTATAGCAGGATTCACCTTCTACATCACACCACAGACAGTACATGGGCAATATTGTTCATCAAACGACAAAGGTAAGGAACTTGGTGGCATTGACGCCATTTACGACCAGGTTCTTAATCATGATTATGCCGATTATAAATTCTTTGACTTTGGTCGCTCTACAGAAGGCGATGGGGATTATCTGAACGAAGGTCTCATCAGCCAGAAAGAAGGTTTCGGAGGAAGAGGAGTGGTTTATGATACGTATGAATGGAACTTATAATAGTTAACAGTTGAAAGTTTATAGTTTATAGCAACCTTGCGAACGGCTAAGCCCTATAAACTATAAACTTTCAACTATTAACTAAATCAAAACGACCGTTACTCCTCGGGCTGCTTGCGCACCCATTACCAGAGCCTGCTCGATATCGGCAGTCTTGGAAGGACCACTGATGAAAGTACCGAAATTATACTTCGGATCCATCTCGATACGGGCATAAGCCTCATGCATATTGTTTACAATCTTCTCTTTTTCGAGGAAAATCACAATATATTCTGAGATGAAAAGCACAGCTTTCTCCTTCATGGTCTGAGGAATCCAGACGCAACCATTCTCGGCTACACCCACTTCGCCACGAACAATACCCACATCAGTACCATTCAGGTCATTAGCCTCAGCCACCGTATCAGGGTTCTTCTGGGCAATCGTGATTTCTGGCAGATGAGAAGCAAAGACCTTGGCTTCAGGATAAGCCTTCTTTACCAGTTCATCCAGACTCTCACCCTCCTTCGCCTCTATCACATGGCCACCTACCGATTCCGTCATTTCAATAAACTGTTTCAGCGTATCCTCATACTGGATACCCTTCACATCTACGGCAGGCATATCGAATTGAACGTGCGTATTCTTACGCAACTTGTTCAGGAAATCTTCTTTTTTCATTTTACTTTCCCCTCCTTCCACAATTGATGAAACGACTTCTTCGCAAACTCAGGCATGGCGTGACCGATACCCCACGCATTCCAATTGCTGAAGTGCGTGCAGCATTCAGGAACCAGGTTGACAAGCGGAGCAAACTTCAGGGCGGTGGTGTAGAGCGCAGGACGATCGAAGAGATACTTCATACCATTCGACATCGCTCTTTTCACAGGATTAGCCTTGCCCAATCTCTCCAGACTCTGGCGCCAAGCGTAAATCTGAGAACCAGGACCCACCTTGGAAGGGCAGACATTGTCGCAAGACAAGCACAAGGTGCAGGCTGAAACATTGTCGCTGTACTTCTGAGGATTCTTCAGCATTCCCAGGTTCACACCAATAGGACCCGGAATGAAATAGGTGTAACTGTATCCGCCCGAACGGCGATAAACCGGACAGGTATTCATGCAGGCTCCGCAGCGCATGCACTTCAAGGTCTGCCAGTGGTCCTTGTCGGCAAGAATATCGCTTCTGCCATTATCCACCAGAACCACATGCATCTCGGCACCCGGACGAGCCTGGCGGAAATGAGAGGTAAAGGCGGTGGTAGGCTGACCGGTTCCGCAGCGGCAGAGCAGGCGCTGGAATACAGCCAGTGACTTATAGTCAGGAACCAGCTTCTCGATACCCATCGCCACGATGTGGAGCTTAGGCATGGAAGTGGTCATATCGGCATTACCCTCGTTGGTGCAGACCACGCAATCGCCAGTGGCAGCCACGCCAAAGTTGCAGCCGGTCATACCTGCTCCAGCTTCCATAAACTGGTCGCGCAGATGATGGCGGGCGCAGCGGGTCAGATAAGTAGGATCGTAGTTTCCGATTTCCTTGGAGATTCCCTTCTCCTCGAACATCTTTCCCACTTCCTCTCGCTTCAGGTGGATGGCAGGCATCACGATGTGGCTTGGCTTCTGGTGCAGGAGCTGGATGATGCGCTCACCCAGGTCGGTCTCCACCACATCAATACCGTGCTTCTCCAGATAAGGATTCATCTCGCACTCCTCGGTGAGCATCGACTTCGACTTCACCATCTTCTTCACGTTATGATCTTTCAGAATACCGAGCACAATCTCGTTAAACTCCTGTGCATCCTTTGCCCAGTGCACCTTTACCCCACGGCTCTCCAGATTCTTGGAAAACATATCGAGGTAATCGGCAAGATGGGTGATGGTGTGCATCTTGATTTCAGACGCATGCTCGCGTAGGTCTTCCCACTCAGGAAGTTCCTGCGCCATCTTATCTCTCTTCTGACGAACAGACCAGAAGGTAGCGTCGTGCCAGGTGGTCTTCTCTACGTTCTGCGTAAACTTCGCAGCTCTCTTGGAATGTTCTGTACTCATAGTCCTGCAGCTAAAATTTGAACAACATGGATAAACTTGATCGGCATCTTCTCCTTCTTGGCAATACCCGCCATGTGCATCAGACAGGAAGAATCCGGTCCGGTGACATATTCGGCACCCGTAGCCATGTGGCGCTTGATCTTATCCTCTCCCATTCGGGTAGAAACGGCAGGCTCCTCGATAGAGAACATACCGCCGAATCCGCAGCACTCATCCTTGCGCTCCGGTTCGTGGATGGTAATGCCTTCCACCATATTCAACAGGTCGATAATCTTGTTGAACGGTTTGATGTGTCGCTCAGATGGCGACGACAAGCCCAGTTCCCGCACACCATGGCAACTGTTGTGCACACTCACCACGTGCGGGAATTTGCCCGGCACATGATCCACCTTCAGCACATCGTGAAGGAACTCCACAACATCCATGATCTTCTTTGATGAAATACACTCGTGCTTACCCTCCAGAATCTTAGGGTAATACACCTTAACGTAAGCGGCACATGAAGCTGAAGGAGCTACGATATAATCGTAATCCTTGAACAGCTCATCAAATGTCTCTATGACCTTCTCCGACTTGTCCTGAAAACCCGCATTAGCCATTGGCTGGCCGCAGCAAGTCTGTTTTTCGGGATAACCCACGTCTAGTCCGTAATGCTTAAGCAACTTGTATGTAGCCACACCCGCTTCAGGGTAAAGGGCATCCACATAACAAGGGACGAATAATCCGACTTTCATTGTTGTTATATTTATCTTGTTTGCTATTTTTATTCTTTTTCTACATGACTAAAAGCCGCTGCAAAAGTAACAAAATAATTGCAAAAATACGACATTCTAGAGAAGAAATAATAATAATTGATGTTATTTAACTGTAAAGATTTGCAGAAAATTTGGAATAATCAAATAAATAGCGTAACTTTGCATCTAGAAATAGTGTGTCTACCATTTGTGAACTAACGCAAATACTGTTTAGTTGCTAAAAACATAAATAACAAGACATATAAAGAACAAACTTATAGTTATATTTAATGATGAAGAAACAGCTTAAGAAAGTCCTCGTTCTGGGTTCCGGTGCTTTGAAGATCGGCCAGGCAGGTGAGTTTGACTATTCCGGTTCGCAGGCTCTCAAGGCTTTGCGTGAGGAGGGTATTAGTTCTGTCCTCATTAATCCAAACGTTGCTACAATTCAGACGAGTGAAGGTATTGCTGACAAGGTTTATTTCTTGCCGGTGACACCTTTTTTTGTAACTGAAATTATCAAGAAGGAGCGCCCAGACGGCATTATGCTGGCTTGGGGTGGACAGACGGGTTTGAACGTTGGTACAGAACTTTACCTCAGCGGCGTACTCAAGGAGTACGGTGTGGATGTGTTGGGTACCTCTGTAGAGGCTATCATGAACACAGAAGACCGCGACCTCTTCGTAAAGGAGCTTAACAAGGTTGACCTCAAGGTTCCAGTAAGCCACGCTTGCGAGAACATGGAGGAGGCTGTTGCTGCTGCACGCAACATCGGCTACCCTATCATGATCCGTTCTGCCTATGCGCTGGGTGGTCTCGGTTCTGGTGTCTGCAAGACTGAAGAGGAGTTCAAGGAGATTGCTGAATCTGCCTTCACTTTTGCACCTCAGGTACTCGTTGAGGAGAGCCTGAAGGGATGGAAGGAGATTGAGTTCGAGTGCATCCGTGATGCGAACGACCGCTGCTTCACCGTTGCCTCTATGGAAAACTTCGACCCACTGGGTATTCACACTGGTGAATCTATCGTTGTGGCTCCTACCTGTTCTCTTACCGACGAGCAGGTGAAGATGTTGCAGGACATCGCCGTGAAGTGTGTCCGTCACCTCAACATCGTGGGTGAGTGCAACATCCAGTATGCTTTCAATGCTGAGACCAACGACTACCGTATCATCGAGATCAACGCTCGCTTGAGCCGTTCTTCTGCCCTCGCATCTAAGGCTACAGGTTATCCTTTGGCTTTCGTTGCTGCCAAGATTGCCCTCGGTTATACACTCGACCAGATTGGCGAGATGGGTACTCCTAACTCAGCTTATGTGGCTCCATCACTCGACTATATGATCTGCAAGATTCCTCGTTGGGACCTTACCAAGTTTGCCGGTGTAAGCCGCAAGATTGGTTCTTCCATGAAGTCTGTAGGCGAAATCATGTCTATCGGCCGTTCATTCGAGGAGATGCTCCAGAAGGGTCTCCGTATGATTGGTCAGGGAATGCACGGTTTCGTTGGCAACGACCACACCAAGTTCGATAACCTGGATGAGGAACTTTCCAACCCTACCGACCTCCGTATCTTCGCCATCGCCCAGGCTTTGGAGGAAGGTTACACCATCGAGCGCATCGAGGAGTTGACCAAGATTGACCCTTGGTTCATCGAGCGCATGAAGAATATCGTAGATTACAAGCACAAGCTTTCTGAATATAATACTTTGGAGGAGATTCCAGCCGAGGTATTGCGCGAGGCTAAGGTATTGGGCTTCTCTGACTTCCAGATTGGCCGCTTCGTATTGAAGACTCAGAACACCAATATGGAGAAGGAGGTGCTCGCAGTTCGTGCCCAGCGCAAGAAGCTGAACATTCTGCCTGCCGTGAAGCGCATCCCTACTGTGGCTAGCGAGCATCCTGACCTCACCAACTATCTCTACATGACATACGCTGTAGAGGGTTACGACATCAACTACTACAAGAACGAGAAGTCAGTCATCGTTCTCGGTTCAGGTGCTTACCGCATCGGTTCTTCCGTAGAGTTCGACTGGTGTTCAGTAAACGCCATCAACACAGCCCGCAAGTTGGGTTACAAGTCAATCATGATCAACTACAACCCGGAGACCGTATCTACCGACTACGATATGTGCGACCGTCTCTACTTCGATGAGCTTTCATTCGAGCGTGTACTCGATGTCATCGACCTGGAGTCACCACGTGGTGTGATTGTTTCTGTAGGTGGTCAGATTCCAAACAACCTGGCTATGAAGCTCCATCGCCAGTCTGTGCCAATCCTGGGTACATCTCCTGTCAACATCGACCGTGCCGAGAACCGCGGTAAGTTCTCTGCCATGCTCGATAAGCTGGGCATCGACCAGCCTAAGTGGAGCGCCCTCACCTCTATGGAGGATGTTCAGAAGTTCATCGACGAGGTAGGCTATCCTGTTCTCGTTCGTCCATCCTACGTTCTTTCTGGTGCAGCCATGAACGTTTGCCACGACGATGATGAGTTGCGTCGCTTCCTTGAGGCAGCTTCTGAGGTTTCCAAGGAGTACCCAGTGGTTATCTCTCAATTTATGACAGAGACCAACGAGATTGAGTTCGACGGTGTGGCTCAGAACGGTGAGATTGTAGAGTATGGTATTTCAGAGCACGTAGAGTATGCAGGTGTTCACTCTGGTGACGCTACCATGACCTTCCCTGCTCAGCAGATTTCCTTCGCTACAGCCCGTCAGATCAAGAAGATTTCACGTGCCATCGCCAAGGAGCTCAACATCTCGGGTCCTTTCAATATCCAGTACCTGGCTAAGGGTCGCGATGTGAAGGTGATTGAGTGTAACCTCCGTGCATCCCGTTCATTCCCATTCGTGAGCAAGGTATTGAAGCGCAACTTCATCGAGACTGCTACCCGCATCATGCTCGATGCTCCATATCAGAAGCCGGATAAGTCTGCTTTCGATATCGACCGCATGGGTGTGAAGGCATCCCAGTTCTCATTCGCCCGTTTGCAGAACGCCGACCCTGTTTTGGGTGTGGATATGAGTTCTACCGGTGAGGTAGGTTGTATGGGTGATACTTTCGAGGAGGCATTGCTCAACTCATTGATTGCCACCGGCTACAAGATTCCTTCAAAGGACAAGGGCATCATGCTTTCTAGCGGTGGTGCCAAGGAGAAGGCTTCTCTGCTCGACGGTGCCCAGGCGCTGGTGAAGAACGGTTACACCATCTACGCTACAGCCGGCACAGCGAAGTTCCTGAACGAGAACAACGTGAAGGCTACAGCCGTAGGATGGCCTGATGAGGAGCACAAGGATCTCCCTAACGTGATGCAGATGATTGCCGACCACAAGTTCGACCTCATCGTCAACATCCCTAAGAATCACACCAAGCGTGAGCTCACCAATGGTTACAGAATCCGTCGTGGCGCCATCGACCACAACATTCCTCTGATCACCAATGCCCGTCTGGCTTCCGCCTTCATCGAGGCATTCTGCACATTGAGCCAGGACCAGCTTCAGATTAAGAGCTGGCAGGAGTACGAGTAATCGCACGCAGATTTATACGAACACGCCCTGAAAGGGCAGAAGCTCCTAGCCCAGGGCAGCGCCCTGGGTTAGATAACAATCAGCAAGGTCGCCCTGAAAGGGCAAAAGCTTTGAATGCAAGAAGCTTTTGCTCTTTCAGGGCGACCTTTTTTGTGGAATATTTTATTCCCTGCCATGAGAAAAAGGAGCTGAAATGATGGCTTTCTCATTATTTTATTGTACCTTTGCAAACAGAAAATAAGAATAAAGAATGATAGTTTGTATAGCAGAGAAACCGAGTGTGGCTAAGGATATCGCCCGAATCATCGGGGCTACCACGGCACGCGACGGTTATATGGAAGGTAATGGTTACCAAGTAACATGGACCTTCGGCCACCTTTGTGAGCTGAAGGAACCGGATGATTATACTCCGATGTGGAAACATTGGAGCCTTTCGGCATTGCCGATGATTCCACAGCGCTTCGGCATCAAGCTCATCAATGATGAAGGCATCAAGAAGCAGTTTGCCACCATCGAAAAACTGATGCAGGCTGCCGACAGCATCATCAACTGCGGTGACGCCGGACAGGAAGGAGAGCTCATCCAGAGATGGGTGATGCAGAAGGCACAGGCAAAATGCCCCGTCAAGAGACTGTGGATTTCATCCATGACCGATGAAGCCATCAAGCAGGGATTCCAGGAACTGAAAGACCAGGGGGAATATCAGTCGCTCTATCTTGCCGGACTTTCCCGCGCCATCGGCGACTGGATTCTCGGCATGAACGCCACCCGACTTTATACATTGAAATACGGTCAGAACCGACAGGTGCTCAGCATCGGCCGAGTGCAGACCCCTACCCTTGCCCTCATCGTAAACCGCCAGAAGGAAATCGACAACTTCGTTTCCGAGCCTTATTGGGTACTCGCCACCATCTATCGCGACACCCAGTTTACGGCTACCAGCGGCAAGTTTACCAGCAAGGAGGAAGGTGAGAAGGCTTTCAGCACCATTGCCGGCAAACCCTTCACCGTTACAGACGTAAGCAAGAAGAAGGGAAACGAGGCGCCGCCTCATCTCTACGACCTCACCTCGCTGCAGGTGGATTGCAACAAGAAGTTTGCCTACTCTGCCGATATTACGCTGAAGCTCATCCAGAGTCTCTACGAGAAGAAGTACACCACTTATCCTCGTGTAGATACCCAGTTCCTGACGGACGATATCTATCCGAAATGTCCGCAGATTCTGAATGGTGTGAGCCAGGCAAGAATAGCGAGTCAGCAGAAATATCTGCCGCTCATCCAGCAGCTTGCCGCCACCGGAAAGAAGTTGCCTAAGAGCAAGAAGGTATTCGATAACAGCAAGGTGACCGACCACCACGCCATCATCCCAACCGGTGTTCCGCCAACCGGACTCACCGATATGGAGGCGAATGTCTATGATCTCATCGCCAAGCGATTCATCAGCGTGTTCTATCCGGATTGTAAATTCTCTACCACCACCGTATTGGGCGAGGTCATCAACGAGGACGGACCAAAGCCGGAAAAGATAGAGTTCAAGGTGAGCGGTAAGGAGATTCTGGAACCAGGCTGGCGAGTAGTCTATGCCAAGGATGCGAAGAATGCCGATGACGACGATGCAGATAACGCCAACGGAAACGATGGCGGAAATGCAGGCGACGGAAACGGAAACGGTGCCAAGAAGGAAGTGGTAGAAGAAAGAACCCTCCCTTCTTTCGTAAAAGGCGAATCGGGCGACCATCAGCCTACCCTGACAGAGAAATGGACCACTCCACCGAAGTATTACACCGAGGCAACCCTGCTCCGTGCGATGGAGACAGCGGGTAAATTCGTGGAAGACGAGGAGCTTCGTGCAGCCTTGAAGGAGAACGGAATCGGTCGTCCATCATCCCGTGCCGGCATCATCGAAACCCTCTTCAAACGCCACTACATCCGCCGCCAGCGCAAGAATCTGATGGCAACTCCAACAGGCATCGAACTCATCGACACCATCCATGAGGAACTCCTGAAGAGCTGTGAGCTGACGGGTATCTGGGAGAAAAAGCTCCGAGACATCGAGCACAAAACCTACGACCCAGCCGAGTTCATCAACGGTTTGAAAGAGCAGATCAACAAGATAGTCATCGATGTTCTATCGGATAACAGCAGCCGAAGAGTCACCATCATGACGGAGGAAGATCTCAAGAAAAAGCCGGAAAAGAAGAAAACGGCGGCAAAGAAAGCTGAAACAAAGAAGATGCCAGCCAAGAAAAAGGATGAAGCTACGACACAAAATGTAGGTTCGCAGAATGCAGCAGCACAACCGGTTTCTGCAACTCAGGCTCCAGCCGACCCAATGGTAGGCAAACCTTGTCCGCTCTGCGGCAAGGGCGTCATCATCAAGGGCAAGACCGCCTATGGATGCAGCAACTGGAAATCAGGCTGTCAATATCGCCAGCCATTCTCGCAGATGTTATAAGATATAACTCAAGTTTCACATATAAGCTCCACACGCCCTGAAAGGGCAGAAGCTCCTAGCCCAGGGCAACGCCCTGGGTATAGTAGCAGTCTGCAAGGCGCCCTGTAAGGGCAAAAGCCTTATAAATTGCCTCGTTCTTTGAAGCTTTTGCCCTTACAGGGTGACAGGTTTGCGTCCATAATGACCCAGGGCGTTGCCCTGGGCTAGGAGCTTCTGCCCTTTCAGGGCGTGTGGGAGAGTTGCTTGCGAAAGTTCAGTAAAATAATTAAGTTGTTCCAGTATGAAGCAGATTAGATATTACCAAATCATAACAGTCTTTTGCTGCCTCTTTCTGATAAGTTGCGGCATTGAACAGAACCTGAAGAAAGCAGACAAGCATCTTTCTTTAGGCGAATACTACGATGCGGCAACCCAATATAAAAAGGTGTACACCAAAACACCTACGAAAGAGCGGGCTGCCCGAGGCAAGGTGGCTCTAAAGATGGCACGCTGCTATGATAAAATCAACAGTACGCCAAAGGCACTGGCTGCCTACAGCAATGCCATCCGATACAAGCAGGCGGACCTCACCGACCGCCTGGCTTACGCCCGGCTTCTCCTGAAGAACGGAAGTTACAGACAGGCAGCTAAGGAATTCGAATTCCTGCTCGATTCCATGCCCGACAACATGCTGGTAAAGAACGGACTCGAATCGGCGCGAAAAGCCCCAGTCTGGAAGAAGGAAGGAAGCCGGTACAAGGTAAAGCGGATGGATGTTTTCAATTCCCGAAGAGACGACTATTCGCCGATGTTCCTCAGCGATGACAACAGTCAGCTCTATTTCACCTCAACCCGTAACGAAGCCCAGGGCAGCGATATGAACGGAGTGACGGGAACGAAATCTGCCGACATCTTCTTCTCTGAAAAGGACGATAAAGGCAAATGGAGCAAGCCGGAAGCCATCGGAACCGGTCTCAACACCGACTACGAAGAGGGCGCATGCTGCTTTACCCCAGACGGCAAGCAGATGTACCTCACCCAGTGTACCACCGATCCCACTTCGCCCCGCTTAGCCCAGATAGTAACCTCCAACCGCTCGGATGCAGCCTGGAGCAAGCCTACAAATCTGGAAATCAGCAAAGATACACTCAGTTGTTTTGCCCATCCAGCCATCTCCCCTGATGGCGAATGGCTCTATTTCGTATCAGACATGCCGGGCGGAAAGGGCGGTCTCGACATCTGGCGAGTGCGCATCACTCCTGCCGGACTGGGCGGTGTAGAGAACCTGGGAGAACCTATCAACACCCCAGGCGATGAGATGTTCCCTACCTTCCGTCCTAACGGCGACTTCTACTTCAGCAGCAACGGTCATGTGGGAATGGGCGGACTCGACATCTATATCGCCAAAGTGAATTCCATCACCCGGAAATATGAACTCACCCACCCCGGCTATCCGCTGAATACAGAAGCCGATGACTTCGGAATGACTTTCGAGGGTCTCCACAACCAGGGTTTCTTCTGCTCTAACAGAAAAGACGGAAGAGGCTACGATCATATCTACTCCTTCGAGAATCCGGAGATTGTTACCACAATGAAGGGATGGGTTTACGAGAAAGACGGTTATGAACTGCCTGCCGCCGAGGTGAGAATCGTAGGCAACGACGGAACGAACAGGAAACTATCCGTCAAGGGCGACGGTTCGTTTGTCCTCCCTATCAATCCGCATGTCGACTACCTGGTGATGGCATCCTGCAAAGGCTACCTCAACCACAAGGAAGAACTTCGGGTTGATTCGGCTAAAGAGAGTAAGGAATACGTGCTCCAGTTCCCGCTGGCTTCCATCACAGCCCCTGTACTCATCGACAACATCTTCTACGATTTCGACAAGGCAACCCTTACCGAAGCCAGTACAACAGCCCTCGACCAGCTGGTAACGCTGCTGAAAGAGAACCCGCACGTTACCATCGAACTCAGCGCCCATTGCGACTACAAGGGAAACAGCGAATATAACAAGCATCTGTCTCAGCGCCGCGCCCAATCGGTAGTAGACTATCTGATAAAACACGGCATAGAGAAAGAGCGCCTCACCCCTGTGGGCTACGGCAAAGAGAAGCCGAAGAATGTGCGCAAGAAACTTACCGAGAAGTATCCTTGGCTCAAGGAAGGCGATGTGCTCAACGAAGAATTTATCCTGAAGCAGAGCAAGGAGCATCAGGAAATCTGCAACCAGCTGAACCGCCGAACCGAGTTCAAAGTGCTCCGCACTACCTATAAATTGTTTTGACAGGAAGGGCATAAACTTAAACAGACCGAGATGAACTCTCGTTCACATCGGTCTGTTTAAGTTTATGCCCCCTACTTCTTTTACGTGTTTTTATCACAATTGGTGTATATGGATAGCAAGAAGTTAATCCTGACTATTAGGTTTTACCCTAAACATAGCCACAGTGTTTGAAAATTCTGCTACAATATCTAAAATATTCGGATTATCTTTTCTAATAATTAAAGCAGCAAAGTTTTCAACACCATCCATATCTTCGATGCTGACAGGCATTAAGATAAACTTATCTTTCATTTGATAAGAAGAAAACCAATATTCAAACAGGCGGCTTCGCATAAGCTGTTTACCATCTCCACTCTCACAAATATACAAGAGAGCAGCTTCATTTATATTAAAGAAGTTCTCAATGATAAGCATCACGGTATCACGCATTTTCAGGTCTCGTGGAGAAGGTATTTTATTTACATTGATGATAGAAAAGACATATGATTCT
>ERZ1026890.842-NODE-842-length-13631-cov-8.636638_pt1 | contig 13631 bp, 22 predicted proteins | sample MGYA00380175_ERZ1026890 | MGnify/ENA primary metagenome ERZ1026890 (study PRJEB33269, sample SAMEA4719811) | human gut metagenome | biome: human-associated habitat; feature: organic feature; material: feces | place: Cameroon | collected 2013-10 ...
CGTCGGCAGCGTCAGATGTGTATAAGAGACAGCTTAATATATGAAAAGTAATATGGTAATAATGGGAGGACTTATGCTAGGTCTAGTCATTTTGTCCTCATGTAATTCCCGACCGGACTTCAAAACTCCAGTCGAGGCTATTGAAGGGTGCAGACATCAACTAGAAGTGCTAAAAGGTGAGCAGCAGGTAAGCATCGAAGAACTTACTGACTTGACTTCTGGTTGGATGGAAATTCAAGATTCGGCTTATAGTGTTTTTGCTAGGGATTCAAGCTTGACGCTAAAGAGTCCGATTGCTTTATCGTATTTTATGACCTCTGATTCCATAAAAAAAGAAATAACACGTTTGGCATTGGATGGTCAGCGTAGCTTGTCTGATGTTATGTACATCAAACTTAATGCTGTAAGAAATAGAGAAAAGATACAAGCAACGGATACCTACAAGGAAGCAGAAAGCTTCTTCAAGGATTTGGATAATAATGGAACATACCCAAGCCTTGATGAAGCCTTACCGAAGTATTTCAAAATACTTAAGCTTGCTGGTAATATTAGAAACGAAAAACAGCTGCTTTCCTTTATCGCAGAGGAAGATAAATGCTTTAGGTCTATAATGGCTAACTTGTGTTATATTCCTACGCCAAAATTACAGCAGCTTACAGAAATGACCGGTAAGGCATTGGATGGACTTTATTATATTGTAGGCAAGGGACATAATGAAGTAAATGATCGCACGATGTTATATCTAACTATGAGATTTAATAGACGTATTATCCTTAATGCTGAAACTTGTCAGGACGATGTGAACAGAAATAAAAAGTTGAATAATGATCAGAAAGCCAACTATCGATGGATGCTGGTTCAACCGTACATTTCTATTGATGATTACTCTACTTCTGTATTGACAACAGAGCAAAAAGATAAGCTGATGGAACTGTCAAAAGCTCTTCCAAAACTGCTTGAAAAACTTGGTGCGGAAAGAGAATCAAATAATGATGCAAATAATTTGACAGATGTGCTTGCTACATATTTTATGAAATCATTTTTAACAACAAGTTTATAATTATGAATATTGATATTAACCAGGATTCTATTATGAATGAATCCTTTGAAATGACTGTCTTTAATGCCAAGAATCTATTTAAAGGGAATCTTGGTGATGTGGTAAATGTGGATGAAATGAAGTTGTTTCTTCATCAGGGATTTCTTGAAATGGTCATTCCGTTACGTTCACAGGTTATGGCAGAAGATATGACTGAGAAGCTTGACAAACTTATGAAGTTGAATGTTTTGTATGCTGCAAAATCATACGACAACAAACTTTATAAAGTGCTTGCATATTCTACTCCAGTTGAAAATAATATGTTTGTCGTTTTCCTGGAATCACAACAATATGGTATTGTTGATTCTATAACAATTCATATCTTTGACAGTATTGAAGCTATGTTGCTTAAAGTTCAGAATTACAAGAAACTTGTAACCGCTGATAAGAGAATGAAAGTGCTGGAAAGCCAAAGTTACAAGAATATGTTGCGTATATTTATGGAGTAAACTGAATAGCTATGATTTGGATATATTTAAAATTGTTGGTGGCAACAGTACTTATTGCTATACCTCTTATGGTTCGATATCTTCTTTGCTCCAAAAATAACCAGAAAACAAAGATAGACAATTTGCCAGATATAATGAAAAAGAACATTCCTAGATGGAAAAAATGGTTTCTTAAATTGCTGGTTAATGGTAAAAACTGTTTACATAGAATGTCTGTTAGTATTAAGCATCGCCATTTATTCAGATTAATACTGATTATGGTTATGCTAAGTGTACAGGTCGTAAATAACAAAGCTGGGCAAGAAGCGTATGCTCTTGCAACAGCTCAAAATGATTCCGTAAAGAATATGCTGAATGCAAATTATTTCGATGTCATTTTTGAAAACCTTAATGTGTCTTTCGGTCTTGAATGGTTTTACAATAATCCTCTAGCGAATCTCATAGCATTTCTGCTAACTATAATTTGGTTCAATAAAAGACTTGCAGATTGCATTCTCTCTTGCATACATACAACCGTTGAGGTTCAAAAGGCTATGCTGATAGTTATGTGCTCTGCGCTTTTCTCTCCTAATGGTGGTGGCTTTCTTTTTACAGAACTCTTATATGTTTTTCTGATAGCAAGTTGGATTTATCCGGCTTTTGATAAACAAAAAAGTCATAGGTTCTACTCTCTTAAACAGATTAAGAGTAAACGGTGTAAAGGTTAATAATCCTTTATCGTAATGAAGGATGTTCTAAAGGTATAAAAATAAGAAATATGATAATGTCAGATATATATCATAACAAAGATGCAGATGATAAAACTTCTTGTGATGGGAATGTTTCCATAATGATAATCGTTCCTATTTCTTTGGTTGAATATTTGTCTCAAGACTATATGAACAAAATAGGTGCTTCGAAGTTTTCTAAAACTAAAGCATTCTATGATCTCATAGATCGTTATCTTGCTGCTAAGGAGCTTGATGATGAAATGGCAATCAATTATACAGAACTGAGTAAGTTCTGGCAATGGAGTCGCCCAAGTGTTATTACATTCATCGAAAAACTTCAGAAGCTTAATATTGTTTCTGTCGAGAAGGTCATTAATAGCAACAGAGTAACTATTAAGCCCCATATATTCGCCAAGACCGATTTTGAGAACTGCGCTGATAACTCGTCAGCTTAGCTTTTATTCAGCCCCCTGAGGCCTCTCCAGGTTTCTCTTTAGGTCTTCTTCGAAGTATTTTTCACCTGCGGTAAAAGATATTCCAGATGGGTAGGTTTTTTCCAATGCGCTTGCGCATGAAGGGGGTGGTTTTGACGTTGGGGGGTAGCCTAATCCCCCCTTTTGTGCCAAAAGGGGATTTTAACACCCTTTTACAAAGGGACTTACGTGCAGCAAGCTGTGTTAAAAAACTGATGATTTAGATCTGTAGGTTTAAAGTCTTTTTAAAAAATATAAATATGGCAAAACAAGTACTAGATATACACCCTGGTAAGGGTATGACTTTGTCGCAAAGTAACGAGCACCTTCGGGTTGCGTTCCGTGGTGCTTACCTGGCTAGACTCTCAGGAAACTTTGATCCGACCAGGGAACATCTTAACTTCGAAATAGCAAAAGGTGGTATAGTAACGCCACTTGACAAGGCTACTTCGATACCGAAACGCATTAAGGAAATTCTTAAAAAAAGAAAGATAAAGGATCCTAATGCAGGATTGCCTGATGGCAGATATAGGACGGTTGCAAACATCATAATTGGTGGCTCTAGGGATCAAATGCATCGTCTTGCTTTTGGAGAACAGATAGTTGATTTAGAAAAGGGTTCCAATAATTCTAATATCATTCGCAGACCGGAGATAGAGAAGTGGGCCCTTGATATGTATAAATTTATGAGTAACAAATATGGGGAACATAATATAGCAGCCTTCATTGTCCATCTGGATGAAACTAACCCTCATATCCATTGCACGCTTCTTCCTATAAACCAGAAAAACAAGTTTTCTTATAAAGATTACTTTGGACATACAAAGGAAGAAGGTAGAAAGTTATTCTTGAATTTGCATGATGAGCTTTCAAAAGTTAATGAGAAATATGGTCTAGAAAGAGGTGAAGACGTTAATAGGACTGGTGCAAAACATCGTACTACGGCAGAATTTCGTGCAGAAATGAGCAAGAAAATGAAAGCTGAAATCGTAGAAATGGCTGGGCAAATCTCTCGCTGGAGAGAAGAAATTGACAATCTTACGAAAGAAAGCGTGATGCTTGCTAGCGATATTTCAAAGAAGAAAGAACAGAAAACCCAGTTGGAAAGGGATATCATACATTCAACCGCTCGTGTAAAAGGTTTGAATACTATGATAGAAAATCTCTTAAAGCGACAGGAAGAACTGAAACAGGAGCTTTCCAAGTTGCAGCAGGATATAGCTTCTGGCAAAATCACGAAAGAAGAGTTTGCGCAGAAAAGTGCTTTGTTGCAACGTGAAATTCAGAAAGGTGAAGAGAAAATAGCTGACAAGTTAGAAAAGCTGAAAGTTGCGCAAGAAAAACTTGATAACCTTCAGCAGGAAATCGAAAAAAAAGAGCAGACTCTTGGTAATGTGAAGTCTCAGCTCAAGACTGAAAGGGCAGATTTGAACAAATCAACCTTCCTTAAAGGTCAAGCTTTGCTTTATTCTTCTTCTTCCTTCAATGTTCAAAACAGGTTGCAGGAATATAGCAGGAACCTGGCATCCTTATCTCCCGAACAGAGATCGTTCGTTGAAAGGGTCAACAGTCCTTTGTTCTCTGAAAATTCAGCCATAATGGAAATGGCTGATGATGGAACGCAAGTGGCTCAGATTGCAACCAATCTCTTTCTCGGTTATCTGGATAACGCAACTGCTATTTCAAAGAACGGTGGCGGAGGAGGAGGTCCAACAGGAGGTTGGGGTAAACGTGATGATGAAGATGAATATGCATTCTGGAACCGGTGCTTCTCTATGGCTCGTAAGATGAGACGTAGTGGTCCTGGGCGTAGAAGATAATACCTATTGAATTATGTATATATATAGGTATAGATGTATATACCTATATCGTTATATATGTATAGTGGTATATATCTATTCACTTATTTACGTATGCAAATATATAGGTATGTTTATATGTATTATCAAAATGCTATTTTATTCAGCGTAAAAGCTGTTTACAGCTGCTCATTTTTGAAAAGTTAAAAAGTAGATTAAAAAGTAGATTAAAAAGTAACTGATATGACTCACGCAAGTATCTTCTCTGGTATAGGGGGAGCAGAGCTGGCTGCTGCATGGATGGGGTGGACTAATTTATTCCACTGTGAAATCCAGGATTTCCCTCGTCAAGTGTTAGATTATTGGTTCCCAGATTCTATAAGTTATGGAGATATTACAAGAACAAATTTTGAACAATGGAATGGTAAGGTCGACGTTCTTACCGGAGGGTTCCCTTGCCAGCCTTTCAGCCTTGCAGGGCAAAGAAGGGGAGCGGATGATAACCGCTATCTCTGGCCAGAGATGCTACGAGCAATTAAGGAAATTAACCCCACTTGGGTCGTTGGTGAAAACGTTACTGGAATCAAAACAATGGTTGAGTCCTGTGAAGAGATTAAAGTGGGAAGGACAGATGATCTTTTCGAAGAGAATTACATATACAGAGAGGAAAGCTGGTTCACGCTCGAAAAAATCTGCGAGGAACTTAACGCAGCAGGATATTCAGTCCAACCGTTTGTTATTCCAGCTTGTGCCGTCGGAGCTCCCCACCGAAGAGATCGTATCTGGATTGTTGCCCACCGTACAGACTCAGGAATTGAAACAATGCAACAGAAAAGGAAAGACGGAGTTTCTTCCTCTGGAACTTCTTCCTACACCGACGGCTTTAGACAAGGGAACAGGCAGAACCAACAAAAGTCTATCACCGAATGCCGCAGAGAGACCGACCTTGGCACTTGCTGCAAAACAGGGATTTCTTCCAACTCCTTGTGCTTCGGAAGCGACGAAGTTCACGAAGAAACTCAATTCCAAATCTCAGATGGGGAAAAGTCTTACTGCTATGGCATGCAATGGAATGATTCCTGCTCCTTCTTCCAAAAAGGTAACAGCTGGGAAAACTTCCCAACTCAATCCCCTATATGTAGAGGAAATGATGGGATTCCCTTTGATGTGGACAGCCTTACCATTTCTTTCGCAAGGTGGAGAAAAGAAAGTATAAAGGCTTTTGGTAATGCTTGGGTACCGCAGGTTGCATTTGAAATTTTCAAGGCAATAGAAAAAGTACATTTAAATTAATAAAAATATTGAAACATGACGAAAGAAGAATTAAAAGCAAAGTTTGCAGAACAGCAAAACATTATTGAAAATGCCAACAATCAGATTCGTTCTGATATGATGGAATATATCAAAAGCTTGCCATTCAAGGTAGGCGACAAAATTAGCTGTGAATGGTATGACGCTGGTTTTATTTCAAGTATTTGTCCTGAAACAGATCATGACAAATACACTGGCAACATTGATTTAAGAATAAATCTGGTAAAGAAAGATGGAACTCCCTCTAAAATAGAAAGAAAAATATGGGGTCATGTTTTTGAAACCATCAGGAAAATTGATTAATAACATTAAAGAACAGATATGGAAATATTGAAAGATATAACGCAATTATCGAAAGGGTGTTCAGTAACGTTCATCAAGAATGATGAAGTTCAAAACTATGAATATCTCATGGTACACCCACATTGTGAAACCTATTTTCTTTTTCTAGAAAATTGGTCACAGGAAGTTGTAAGAATACACGTAAACAAACTGTTAGGTGGAGATTATTACGTTGGCAAATACGACTCGGTTTTTGTCCTGGAGAAGAAAAAGGACTTCTTCATGCGCAAGATAAAGAATTGTGATAAGAGAATTGAAGAACTTAAGGAGAAATAATTATGGCAAGAACATGGTTAGCCGTAGATAAAAACGGTGCAGAGAAAATCTTTAATGTAAAACCGTTCAGAGGCAATACACAAAAAGATAGAAATCATATATGGGGTACAACATACGTCGGTGAAAACTACGGAAAATGGTATCCTAAACATGATGGTCGCAATGAAGATACAGGTGATGCTTATTATAAAGGGCATTCAATAGAATTGCCTAAAGGTACAATAGTAAAGCTTATTGGGCGGAATTTGACCTGGAAGGATGAATGTGTTGAATTTAAAAAGAACAAGTAATGTTTGAAATATACGTTAGAAAGAAGTATAATAGATGTTGGGAGCTTGCTATTGAAGTTCCCAATGCCTGGGGTGGTATGCCACACCTTTGGATGTTTCTTGAAAAGAAATACCTTCCTTCTTATGTTCCGGTCGATGAGGATGGCAAACCGTTGAATCTGGAATGGGTTAAGGAAGCAAATAGCAAGGGTGAATATGTTAGTCGTTGGGTTGCTTCTGAATATGATGAGATAAGAAAATTGGAATATGATTCCCGATTGACTTATGAGGAAATGATGGTCTTCCGTTCTACATTTGATTTTGCAAAGGTACTCGGCGAAGATATACCGGTTTATCTTGAATGCCTTAAAGCTGTCGCTGATGAGTGCGGAGGTAATTATCCACTGCAGTATCAGGCATTGAGTGGTTATGTTAAAACTCATAGCATAAGAAATATAGAGGCAATTGCATTTAACCAGACCAGTGTAAATTGTGCTTCTGGTTTCTTTGGAGAAAAATATGATGCTCCCATATCAAAATTCTGGGACTGTATGTTTTTCAAAGATGTTTATTCTAAGATTAGAAAACAGAAAATGTCTAAGCTTAATGAGAATTTTTAATCGTATCGAAATTTAAATAAATGAGAAAATGAATACAAAGTATTTAACATTACTTGGTTTGAGTACAATATGTTTCTGGTTGGGACTTTGGGGATATTGTAAGGATTGCGTTGTTATCCAAAATGTTGCAGCTGTAACAGGTTTATTGAGTTTGACAGCATTGGAAACAATGTTAATTGCTGACAGTTGGAAGAAGACGAAACAATACTTAAGTGATGCTGACAAATCTTACAAATTAGCACATGAGGATGCTTGTTATATTGATAAGGTTTTACAGATGGACTATGTGGAGAAAAATGTCTATACATTCTTTTTCATTTGGATAAGTGGCTTGCTTATAGTTTGCGAAGGAACCTTGGCTGCTTACTTTGGATGGAAGTTCGGCAATTTGATCTTTATAAAAGATCTAGGTATGTTTTTGGTCTTCATACAGATGTTTGGTCTGTTTTATTCCTTTCATTGTATTGTGGAAAGTTTAGTGATAAAAAGAAAAATTAAAAAGCTTTTAAATGGATGAATCAACGAAACAAGGACCTTCTTGCCGTGCCTGTAATTTTTCGTAAACGTGATATGAGCGTCGAGCATATCTATTATTGCCATACTTCCGTTGAATGTTTTTCTTATTGTTGCAGTGTTTACAGCAAGAGTACATATTTCAATACCATCGCTTGTATTATACGTAAGCGTATGTTTGACCATGCTACTCTTGGTTGTAGTCTCTAGTTCTAAAAGAGTATCATACAAAGAATGAAATTTATATGTTGGAATTTAACAATATCTATAATATAGACTGCTTGGAAGGGATGAAGGATATTCCAGACAAGAGTATTGACTGTATCATAACAGATTTGCCGTATGGATCCATACGAATGAGTTGGGATTGTGTTATCCCTTTGGACAAGTTGTGGCATCAGTGGAACAGAATCCTGGTAGATAATGGTACTGTTCTTCTCTTTGGTTCAGAGCCATTCTCAACGAAACTCAGAATGGCGGCTTTGGATAAATTCAAGTACGACTGGATTTGGCACAAGCCATATACAACAGGTTTCCAACACGCAAAAAATATGCCGCTGAAGGATTACGAAATCATTAGTGTATTCTCCAAAGGGAAAATGAATCACAAGAAGCTGAGTGGGGATATGCGAATGATTTACAATCCGCAGGGTGTCAAGAAGTGTGACAAGGTAATTCATGCAGGTGACTCGAAATTTGGCACTGTAACAACAGAGTACAAATCTGCCAAAAAGCAATATCACGTCAATGAAGAGAATTACCCACGTATGATTCTAGAAGGTTATGGCAGAGAACCGGACAGTTGGCATCCTACTCAAAAGAATGTAGCTCTGGTTGCTTATCTCATCAGGACATATACGAATGTGGGGGGGGGCGAATCCTTGATTGTTGCATGGGAAGCGGTACAACAGCTGTCGCTGCAATCCGGACTAATCGTAATTTCATAGGTTTTGAACTAAACAAAGAATACTTTGATAAGGCGGTTATGCGAATTGAAAAAGAAAAATTAATGAAAGAAACGGATCTGTTTGGCTATGGAGACTTACTGAGCGAAGAACTCTAGTTTATGTAGGTGGTGGCTTAATCATCACCACCTATAATATTTTCTAGGCAGTTTAATTTCAAATTTAACTCTGGTTTTGTTATAGACCTATATTTCTCTATCGCTGAGCATGAGCATAACTCTTGTTATACCTAAAGGTTATCCTCATTTCTTCTTCGACCTCGTTTTTTTATTGACTACGTTTCTTTGTAAGTCCCTCTAACTTTTTACTTTGCAAAGTTATGGCGGCGCAGACAGATACCAAGGACCAGGCAGAGCCGCTATTTGACACAAACTTTTCCGGAAGCCTTCCACAAATCACAGATTTGGGCTTTCCAGAAAACTTTCTGCCAAATTCCTTGGCTTACTGTCCTAAATACACCGCCATCCCATATTGCACGTAAAAAGGCTCAGAGGAACTCGCTTAGACCGATGTATCTCTAAAAAAAATCTCGGATCGAAGGAAATGAGAAATCATAAAAAAGGCTAGACAGGAATCTGGTTACCCGAAATATCCGAGAGTGAGTGAACAAACAGAAGGTTAATTGTGAAAAAATAACTCATATTTGTTTGGGTGATAAAATACTTTTTTGTACCTTTGCAGTGTCTTGATTGACATTGTTCAAAGGGACGTTATTTATTAATAGGGTGAGCCAGATACTCAAATAAATCCGTAGGGCAGCGGTGCATTACTTATGGCAAAGAGAGAAATCCCTTTATTCATAGTAGATACCAGTCGCAATCATAAACGTGGTGAATGTGACTTTCTTGTTTGTACCGATAAGGACAATGGCTTCCTCGCCAAGGTCGATTATGTGGATGGAGAAAAAGAGGAAGTGGGGGACGATTACAGAATTGGATGCCCACGAAATGGTGTCAGCCTTCGCATACAGATATATCAGATGATTGGTACTCATCCTAATGTGGGTAATATCAGAACTCTACTCAAAAAAGGTATGGATTATTTTATGAAGACCGTTTCCTGTAGTATTCATCTGCTTAATCCAAGCAAGGAAGAGTGTGCTGATTATCTCAATACGATGGTCAGAATGAACAGACAGTATCTGGATGATGCCGGTTCTGATTACCAGGCACGGAAGACGGTTCAGCAATCTATCATCATGTTGCAAGCTTCCGCTAAATTTCTAAGAGAAGAATAAGTTTAATTTTTCAAAATTCTATAGTATGGATATTATTGAACTTTCAAAGATTGCTAAAGATTATTATAATAGCGTTAGAACACCTTCTTTAAAACAAGGTTGGGAAAAGTATGTCTTGACTGACGGAAAGACGGCTCTTTTTGTAGGAGCTGCTTATCAACCCAAAAAGGGTGAAGTGGTTTTCTACCTGGTTGTCAAGAATAAAAATGTTCTGTGCCAGCTTTACAAAACGTATGAAGAGCCGAAATCTTTGGAAAAGAACAATCAATAATAAGCAATATGAGTCAAGTAGAAGTAGATACAGCTAACAGGCTGATAATAGATTCAATCACGAAATACAAAGTCATCGTTGCAGGATGCAGAGACTTTGCAGATTACGAACTGCTGAAGGAGAAGTGTGACTTCTACCTACAGAATAAGAAGCCGGAAAATATCGTGATCGTCTCCGGTCATGCCAGTGGTGCTGATGCCCTGGGTGAACGCTATGCCCAGGAACGAGGTTACGAGCTGGAGACGTTTCCTGCTGACTGGAAAGCCAATGGTAGAGCTGCCGGACCAATCCGAAATGCAAAGATGGCTAGCGTGGCTCATACACTTATCGCCTTCTGGAATGGCAAGAGCCGGGGCACAAAGAACATGATAGATACAGTCAAGAAGCATAACTTGCAGGTAGCTGTAGTTAGATATTAATTAATAAAATACATAGATTATGAAACAGAATCAAAACAACATAGATTGCACTCCATCCAAGGATGAGGAAGGAGTAACAAAGTACTTACTTCAAATGTGCAAGGACACAAACTCTGTAGTCACCTTCTATGCGGTTTGTGAAGATGGTTATGAAGTGAGAATAACTGCACGCAAGAAAGGTATGAATACTTCTAATGAGTTCTCTCTAGAGCAGTTCAAGGCTATCAAGGCTATGGCAGAAGAGAAGCTTGCCCAGACTGAGGACAAACAGAAGTTCCAGGACATCATCGAGGTTTGCGAAAGCAATATTGCGGATGCGAAAGAATAGATGAAACCTACTTGCTAATATGTTATTGAAGTTTTAATGTTTTTAATTAATATATATGGAACAGAATGAAAATGATAGAAAGGAGAAAGAACTGTTTGAGTTATCACTTACTTTTACCGAAGGTGATGACGAAAAACAGTTTGGTGTGACAATGAAGGCTAAGAAAGATGGCAAGGAAACGTCTCTTGACCTGTTCGATGAGAAGTTCATCGGTATGTGCTACAATGGCGTGAGGATGGTGTTCAGCCAGATAACTTACCTATATGTGAAGAACCTTCATGATACAGGGCGAATGTCTAATGAAGAGTACAATGCCATCATGGCTAATGCTGGGCAACAGCCACAAAGTAAAGCAGATAATGAAGAAGAGGCAGGCTAAGAAGATAATGACTTATTCTTTCTTAAAGATTCTCAGACAGAACCTTCCTTGTGATGAAGAATTAAAAGCTTTAGACCTTTTAATTTCTAAATCCAAGTATTGGTTTGAGAGACATTGGAAATATGCTCCTGTAGAGACTGTTTTAAGAGAAAGAAGAAATTTACCTTCTGTTGACTGGTTCTGGAAAAGAGACCATCGAATTACCCAAGCTGCTAGAATCACCCATATCCATTATGGAAAGTATGCGGTTAAGTTACATTCAAATCATAAATGACAGAAATATGGCAAACAACAATATCAATCTCCTAAACGCAAAGGATTTAAAGAAAAGCTTTGCAGAAAGACTGCATAACGCTCGATTGATGCGAGGATTGTCTATGCAGCAGCTATGTGATATGATGGGCAACATTATCACCAAACAGACTCTATTCAAATATGAGAATGGGGTAATGCTGCCTAAAAGTGACATAGTGATAGCCCTTTGCGATTCCCTGGAGATAAACCCGGATTATCTTTTCAGCTACAAAACCTCTTCTCCCAGAAACATACGCTATAGTAAGCTGCAGGGATTGAGTAAGAAGGAAGAAATGGCTATCGCCAGTATCATAGAAAACACAATAGAACGAACTGGTGAGATAGAAGAAATCTGTGGAATAGACCATTCGTTCAATTCCGTTCTGGCAGAACATCAGGTGAAGACGCTTTTCGATGTATTACAGGGTGCTTCCATGCTTCGCCAGGCATGGGGAATGGGTATCACTGCTATCACCAATGTAATGAATCTCCTGGAATCAAAGGGCGTAATTATAGCTAATATTGATGCGTCAGATGCATTCACCAGTCTTCATGCCATCCTAAACGACTCTATTCCGGTGATAGCCATCAACAGCAATCTCAACGCTGAGAGTTTTCGCTTTGCTGCCCTTAAGGAGTTGGCACATGCCATTCTTAGCTTTGATAAGAGTATCGATAACAAAAAGAAAGATCATTTTTGCTGCGTCTTTGCTAATGAAACACTTCTGCCACACGACGTATTCTTCTCCGTAGTAGGGAGAAAGCGTAACGGCATAGCTCTTATGGAACTGAAATATCTACAGAATGAGTATGGCATTTCTGTGGATGCTCTGATGGCGAAGGCAAAATATCTCGGAGTGATTTCTTCAAATCACTATTCCGATTATTGCAAGAACCTTGGCAGTGTTAGTTTCACGAAGAAATCAGGACTAGACTCCATCGCCGAGGAGAAGGTTACAAAGTTTGAAAGTATGGTTTACAGAGCATTGGCAAGCGGTATCATCACCCAGTCCAAGGCAGCTGCTCTGCTGAATAAGAACACGGTAGATATTGTACGTAATTCTGTGATTGTGTAATATTGATAGAATAAATAACTAACACATCTTAAATATGAAGAAGATAATTTTGTTTCTTCTTGCTATCCTGTATGTGGGGATATGCAAGGCGCAGCTCTCGGCTGCAGACTGTAAGTATGTACTAGAGATTTTCTGTAGAAACTACTATGGTTCCTGCTTCGATGGGAAGACGTATGTGCCCAACACCATCATCATCACAAGTGTGGGCATTGACCAGAATAGCGGTGGAACCTTTGTGTCCGGGCTTCATTCCTATCAGGGACAGTATATTCCGTTCCGGGGGAGAAAGACCCATACCAATGTGCAGTTCAACGCTGTGATCGTCCGTCAGCCAAAGCGTGACTATGTGGTATTCAACAAATGGTATGAACCGGACATGCTCAACCGAAAGGGTGGATGGGAGACCGGACAGAAACTCATCACCTACAAATAGAATTATAATAAAAGATAAAGGATATGTTTGAAAAAAGAATCAAATTTGGCTGTGGCTTTATCGTCATCTTCTTTGTGGTGATGATATGTATTGCCATGTGGTCGCCTTGGTTTGCCTCAGGCGTAGTAAGCAGCGACCAGGAGGACAGCGTATGAGTGAAGCTCTTAAAAAATATGCAGAATAATTTGCTCATTTAAAAGAAATACCTTATCTTTGCATCTGTAAATACGCACCAGAATTTGGTGTTCTTTCTTGAATTAGGCATCGCTGTGGAGACATCCGTAAGGGTGTCTCCTTTTTGTGTTTCCTTTATTATATGTGTGAATGATTGTTTCTATACCCTAATATTAACTTAATTTGTTGTGTTT
>ERZ1026890.846-NODE-846-length-13499-cov-102.649509_pt1 | contig 13499 bp, 11 predicted proteins | sample MGYA00380175_ERZ1026890 | MGnify/ENA primary metagenome ERZ1026890 (study PRJEB33269, sample SAMEA4719811) | human gut metagenome | biome: human-associated habitat; feature: organic feature; material: feces | place: Cameroon | collected 2013-10 ...
GTCTGTTTATGTAAAATCTTTCAAAGAACTCTTTCTTTATGTTTGCTAAGAGAAGTGATTTCTCAAAAGCGAGTGCAAAAGTACTAAGTATTTCCGAAACTGCCAAATGTTTTGAGGAAAAACTTTCATTTTTCTTTCGATTTTAACATTCAAAAACATTTCAAAGCTTCATTTTCAGCGTTACACCTTATTATATTATATAGCATGAGGTGTGCACGAACACACACCACTATCAAGGCTACTGATAAGGGCTAAGAAATGGCCTCAAAAACACTCCAAAAGTGTTTCAAATGCTTTTTTAAGTGAAACTGTTTGTTTCCTTAAGGGAAAATCTACGTCTCCTTAACTGAAACTCCAAGTTTCCTTAAGGGAAAATTTTCCCATGCTTAATGCTGATTTGGGGGTATTTTATCTATCAAGATTTTTCCTATCAATCAAATAACCCCGAACCAAGAAGAGATCTTGATTCGGGGTGTTTGGGAGGTGTGGCTTTCACCACACCCTTATTCATAGATGATAATCAATCTATTTCTGACTACTCCTCTACATCGTCCTCAGAATCCCAGATACTGAAGCGAGGGCGTGTTGGCGCTTGAGAAGGACCATCTGACAGAGTACCACTAATTCCAATAGTTCTATCTGAAGCTGCGCAAAGCTGAGACTCCAACTCCATTTCCATTACATTAATTTCTGGCTGAATATACTTTTTCATTTTATTTCTTTTTATTGATGTTATTATAAATACTTATTATTAATGAATCATTACTTGATAACCACTTTCTTACCGTTGTGGATGTAAATACCCTTAGCAGCCTTGCTTGTCTTCACACCCTGGAGTGTGTAGTAAGCGCCATCTGCCTTAGCAGCTGCATTCACCTCGTTGATGCCTGTTGTCTCACCACCAAACTGGATTGAGTAGAATCTTGTAGCACTAGCTGCTGGCAACTCGAGATAAGCGTGACCCAAACTTACAGCAACGCCTTCCTTCAAAGGAGCGAATACTGCCTCACCATTCTGCTCAACCAAAGCATAGATAGTAGAACCATTACCCTTTGTATCAGCAGTAGCTGCCTTCAAATCGTTATCAGCAACAGTTGTTGCCTCATCAGCAGATGCAGCGAAGTTATAAGAACCAGCCTCAGCACCTACCAATACAGGAGTACCCTTTGCGATTACAGAATTAGCAGGAACCTCTGTCAATACCACAGCGCTCTTAGTCTCGTTTACCTTTGCTGTATAAACCTTTACATTAGCTGGAGCCACAACATTGCAGGTAGGAACGTAGGTTGCGAACTTAATGTCAGAAACAGGAACGTCATCACCAATAAACTTCTCGATTATAACATAATCTAATAATTTAGGAGAAGAACCACCATTGCCAGCAGCAGACAATACTATGTCACTATCATCTGTTAATTCAAAAAGAGAACTTGATACTTCAGAGCCTGTACCCGTAGTAGCAGCTTTGAATACAACATTATCACCATTTTTAAAGACAAAATTAGTTCCAGTATTTCCAAATACTCCAACATGCATTCTATAAATTCCTGCAGTCAACTTTGCAATTACCGCATCAGATTCAGCAAAAGCGCCTTTACCATCAGAGCATCTGATAGGCGCAGCACCTGCTGCATTTGAAGTTAATCCAGCAATATCTTCTGCTTCACTCCAAAAAGCGACATTTTTCAAATCTGCTGCAGAATACTCAACATTAACGACAAGTTCATTTTGATCCAGACTTACAACCTTCTGATAGTAACCATCGTCTTTATTACCTTGAGGTGCCACATACAAAACATTGTCTTTCAAAACATACTTATGATAAGGTACTTTTACCGTTTCACCTTCAAAGTCTGCTCCAGAAGCAATCTTTTCTAATGTAACACCACCTGCTACTGCATTAATTGTATAATTATAATTTGCTGCCTCATGAAACTTTACAGTTACTACAGAATTTCCATCTTTATCTATAGAGACAGAATTAGAATTGTCTGATACATAAATATATTTTTTTGTCTTTTCTTCATTAAAGAAATTATCTTTATCAGAATTTGTCAAAACAACAGAGCTACCAACTTCGCCTTGACGCTCATTAGCATCTTTTATTTCGTTATTGTTATCATCAACATACTTAACAGTATATTTTGCTGTAGACACCTTCTGAACTGTCTCCGTAACCTTGATTGACTTCAAGATTTCAACCTGGCTAGTAGCCATTCGTCCACCTCTAGCAAATCCAAAAGCTATAGTCTTATAATCAACATTATCTAATGGCTGATTTAATAAGCTCAACAATTCTTTAGATTCATCATCAGAACTATAGACCTTCAAATAATTTAAATTATTAGTAGCGGTATTAATTTCCATTTTTATTATATAAAATGGGCGCGTAGCTGGATCATAATTTCTAACGCCAGAAGGACCTGTAAAATTAGTATAATTTGTCGCACTAAATGGACTTAAAGAATAAGCAGAAGGACTATTTTTGTCCTGATCATTCTCTAAAATATAGATATTACCAAATCTAAAATAACTAGCTGTACCAGTATTCATAGATCTACCCGTATTTGACATTCCAAGCCAAGTTGCCTCTACATTTAAAATGGTGCCATTTTGAGGATTAATATCTTTAGATACTTCTACGGCAGAATTCTTAGTAGTAATTTTTGCACCATAATCACTCAATTCTAAGGTTCCTGTACTAGCCTTAAAATCTGCCAAATTCTCTTGTGTCCATGGTGCTGTAGAAGTACCACGTTCAAACAGCACTGTTTGTGCCCACGCCCCCATAGAGCCGGCAACGATACCAGCCATTACGAGCATTGTCTTAAGTAAATTTTGTTTCATTTGTTTCTGGTTTAAAATGTTTATATTATTGTTTACTCATACTTTCTATCTTGTTCTATTCCAGGTCTGTATTATAAGAATTCAATTTGTGCTATTACTTAGGGTATAAACGATTAGAATACGAGATATCGTATCAATTCAATATGAAGAATATGATCTATGAGACCAACATAATCTATGAGACTAATATGATCCATGAGACCTATATGATGCATTTGATCAATATGATGTATTTGAAAATCTTTGTTTAGTAGATGCGACATCACGCCGCTCAGTTTACCAATTGTTGCATTTTGGTTTACTATGTTTAAAATTATTGAATGCAAAAGTAACACTTTATTCGATACGCCGTATCATTTTCTATCATATTTTAAGCTTTTTTCACTCTAAAAGCACGAAAAGTATCGGAAAAGGGAATAAAATGCCGAAAACATTTCGTATCTTTGCAGAAATTTTAAAAGAAAAGTATATGAAACTCAAAATACATTTCAGTCATAAAGAGGAACTCTGGAACTCCTGGTCGCACGCAGGAGGCATCCTGATGGGCGTTGTCGTGGGGGCCATCTTCCTGTATTGGTGCTTTACCATGCACAACGGATGGGCCACGGCAGGAATCATCCTCTACTTATTCGGTATGCTGATGTCGTACATCGCATCCACGGTTTATCACGCCATCTCAGCCTGGAGCAAGTGGAAGGAGCGACTGCGAAAGTGGGACCACGCCGCCATCTACTGGCACATTGCGGGTTCCTACTCCCCTATCACCCTGATTGCGCTGCGCGACCAAGGCTACTGGGGCTGGAGCCTCTTCATCTTTATCTGGGCGTGCGCCATCGCCGGAACCATCATGAGTTTTGCCCGGCTCAAGGACCACAGCAACCTGGAGACCACCTGCTTTGTGGGCATGGGACTGTCGGTGCTCGTGGCTTTCAAGCCACTGATAGATTCCGTATCCGCCGCCACGGTGGCTTGGATCATCGCCGAGGGCGTGTGCTACATTACGGGAGCCGTATTCTACAGCATCAACAAGAAGAAATACATGCATTCCGTGTTCCATTTCTTTGTTTTGGCAGGTAGCGTCTGCCACATCATCGCCGTTTGGGACATTCTGATGAAATACATTTAAGGAATACTCTTCACCCTTCCCTCGCAAATCCCGATAAACAGGGCGTTTCCCAGGGTGAAGAGTTCCCGAAACTCTTCACCACTCTTCACCTCTCTTCACCCATAAGGAAACATCTTTAAAAAATGATAATAGCATGAAGAATTATACAAAAAACGGGGGCATCTGAGATGATGGCCAAAAATGGCCCAGATTTATCTCTGGTCAAGAAGGAACAGGCTTAAAGACTTGGGTGAAGAGTGGTGAAGAGTGGTGAAGAGTTGAGCCTACTCTTCACCCTGGGAAACGCCCTGTTTATCGGGGTTTACGAGGAAAAGGTGAAGAGTGAAGAGTATTTCATGAATCCATTGTTTATTCAATTCTCGGAATCAAGAATCCCAGGTGATGGTCTTCTGCTCCTATCTCTTATGGCAGGTTTTACTATGCCGTATGGACAGCCAACTATCAGATATGGAGACAGTTGGCTGTTCTAGGTAAGACAGCGAACTGTTCCGGTTCCGCCAGTTAACTGTTCTATGTAAACAGTTAACTAGCCAGACCTTCCTATATCATTTCTAGTATCGCACCTCGTGCTTCAGCAATCCACCTATTGCCGTGCCAAGCGTAGAGTCATCCTCATCAAACACATTAAATAATCGTCTTAAAATACCATATACCCCAGCCAAGTAAAGCCAACACAAGAATGTTAACCAACAAAGAAATACGGGTTAAAAGAATCGGAACTTTACCTATAAAGTTACGCATCTTTTCGCTTCTTAATTCAATATCTTTTCTTTGTTTCTTTTCTGAACTAGCCATATTTACAACACTTAATTTCCTAATTCCAATTGATTTTTCACTAAATTATAATAAACACCCCGCATAGCGGTCAAGGTTTTATGATTACCCACTTCTACCACAGAGCCATGATCCAATACAATAATCTGATCAGCATTTTTAACTGTACTTAAACGATGCGCTACTACCACAACCGTTTTACCTTGGTAGAACCTATCCAAATTTTCTACTATCTTTCGCTCGTTATTGGCATCCAAAGCATTAGTAGCCTCATCCAAAAAGATATAATCGGGATTTCGGTATACAGCTCTCGCTATTAAAATACGCTGCTTCTGCCCTTGACTTAATCCTACTCCGCCTTTTCCCACCAACGTATTGTAGTGTAAAGGCAATTTAGCTATAAACCCATCGGCACATGCTATTTTCGCTGCCCATAACAATCGGTCTTTGTCTATACTATTGTCATCAGCAGCAATATTACGCGCAATCGTATCAGAAAACACAACTCCATCCTGCATAACAACACCACACTGACGTCGCCACCACTTTTTATTAATAGCTTCAATATCAACACCCCCGATTTTCAGTTTACCTCGCAATGGTTCATAATACCCTAGCATCATTTTAGTTAAAGTAGTTTTTCCACTTCCAGAAGCTCCAACAATAGCAGTTATCTTACCTTTAGGAATATGAATATTCACATTATCTATAGTATATTCCTCAGCATATTCATCATATTTGAATACCAAATCATTCATTTCAATTCCTTTTTGCGGCTCATCCAAAGCGACCTTCAAACCTGGTTTCCCATCCTCTGTTTTCTTACGATGAATCTCATTGATGCGCTCCAAGCTAATCTTGACATCCTGAATGGAATAAAAGAATTGCATCAATTGCTCTAAAGGATAATTAAGCTGACCTATGATATACTGTACCGCAAGCATCATACCTAAGGTCATCTGTCCATCTATTACTGCTGCGGCAGCAACTACTGTAATAATTATATTTTTAATCTCATTTATAAAAATACTACCAGCCTCTTGTATTTGCTGGAGTTTCTGCATCTTCAACTCCACTTTGAACAATTCGGCCTGAACATCTTCCCAGTCCCAGCGACGTCGCTGCTCGCAATCCTGCAATTTGATTTCATGTATAGATGTTATGAACTCATACGTTTTATTGTTGTTTTCAGACTGCGCCTCAAAAAGTTCACAATCCAATATTTTTCTTGACTTCAAAAATAGAGCCATCCAACCACCATATAACGAACTGCCAACAATAAATATAGTAAATATCAATTTGTTATAAAATAACAAGACTATACTAAAAACTATAAAAGTCAACATTGCAAAAGAAACATTCAACACCTTCTGGGTTAAGAACGTATTCACCCTCTGATGATCATTCATTCTTTGCAGTAAGTCACCCATCAATTTTGTATCAAGGAATGACATCGGCAACTTCAATAATTTAATAAAGAAGTCGCTGACCATAGAAACATTAATACGAAGATTGACATGAAGTAACATCCATCTTCTTAAGAAATCAATGATCGTTCGACTTACAGTCAACACCAATTGCCCCAAGAGAATCAGCCAAACAATTTTCAAATCATTATGCTTAATTCCAACATCAACTATAGATTGAGTCAAAAATGGAAGAACCAATTGAATAAGACACCCGACCATTAAGCCCAACAATACCTGTAAAAAATAAGAACGGTATTTCTTAATATACCCCCATAAGAAGCCAAAAGACCGGCGTTCCCCAATTTGATCCTCCCCATTCATCTTGTAAGAAAAGAACTTCTGAGTTGGTTCTAAGAACATGACAATTCCTTTATCAATCCCTTGCGAACAAGTACTAGTCCAATGCTGAGCAAACTCCTGTTGATTATAAGTCACCAATCCCTTTCCAGGATCTGCAACATAAAACTTTCGAGAACCTTTTACTTTATACAAAACGACAAAATGGCACTGATCCCAATGCAACAAGCACGGCAATGGACCTTTAATTAAATCAGAAATTGCGACCTTTGCACAAAGTGCGTGGAAACCAATTTCGGTAGCAGCACCATTTAGTCCAAGCATAGAAACCCCTTGTGTCGTAGCCGAACAAATCTTTGACAGAGAATCAATCGAATAATCCCTGCCAAAGTACTTACATATCATTTGCAAACAAGCAACACCGCATTGCATGCTGTCGTGTTGGAAAGTTATTGGAAATTTCATTATCTTATATTATTTAAAATGTCCCTTTATCTGTGTCAACATTTTGAATTTTCTTCTTAATGTTTATCTTTTTTCCTGTGGAGAAATTCCAGCTAAAACCTATTGTCACCATAGATTTATTATCTAAAATCTTTGAATTACAAGAGTTCTGCAAAACTTTATTTGGCAAAGTTTCTGTATGGTATTTAGAAACCGAGAACAGCCAATAGCATCCCATAGTCAAGCGGAAGTCCTTGTGCTGCCAATACATTTGAAAGTTATTGGCATTTTCATCTTGTAAAAGACAAGAACCATCATTTTGTCGAGAAACCACACTCCCTTGATAAGATGCACCAAAATCTCCTTTTCTCACATCTATTGAATAATATAATGGTGCATACAATCGTTTATATTTCCCGATAAAAGAACTGTTTGACTTCTGTTCAACTATCATACCATATAATTTAAAATTCAGCAACTCATTCTTAAAGGGCTTGATATTTAACAAATACATACCACCATACTGCAACATGCTTTTAGCATTTTCTAATGTAGAGATTACATATTGCTTACTATTCTTTGTTTCCAGTCTATAGCTTGTATAAATGGGGGCTTTCTCGTATGAACAAATGCCACCTAATCGCATTTTCAACCACCCAGAATCCAAACCATACGCCACATTTGCCATATAATTATTGCCACTGTGCAAATAAGGGTTTCCACAACGCAACAGTTCACGGGTTATGAGCACAACATTGTCACTCAATTGTGATATGGTAGGAATAATTGGTGTAGATGTTAACTGAAACTGAACATTCTGGCGCTCAGTTACATTACAAGCCAATACTATCTTCGGCGTAAATAGCCATTTGGAGAATCTCGTATCATCATTATAAGTTCTGACAAAAGTCTCACCAATACTAATCTTATACAACAGTTTCTTCCAAGAATTACTATACTCTGCATACAAATAATGGTTATCATTACCTGAATGATACTTGTATTCGTTGGCTCCTGAGAAAATATTGGATATCGTAGAAAGAGAAGATGCCAAAGTTGCTTTATATCCTATAGATATTGTACTTAAACCTTTCTTCTTTGTATAAGCAACTTCACCTATCAAAGACTTCTTGCGATTTCTAAGTTTCATATCATCATTCATCAAACACTCTTCATTTTCTGACGACATTTCATATTTTTCCCTTTTCTGCTCATTATAATAATAAGTACCGGTCAAATCCATCGCTATTTCTTGCTCATGAGGCAGATTCTTGGAAAAATAAACATCTAAAGAAGGATTAAATGTTCTTATATGACTATCTTCTTTACCATTTTCTTCCCTATAGTCTTGACCATCAAGAGAAAGAATCTGACTGTTGGCTTGCTTGAAATTAGTTTCAAACTTAGGAGAAAAAGCAATTTGAAAGGTATGAGCCCCTGAAATATTTTGCGAAAACTTCATATTGACATCATGAGTCATATATCCAAATTTATCTCTCGAATCATATAGATGAACGTATTCCGTATCTTCTATTTTGTAGCGATATTCATCCGTAGTTAGACGTTTCTTATAGTCACGATAACGCAAAGAATAATCCAAAGAAAACTGATGATTGCCAACAACTCGTTTAATATAAACATCATCATTTCCAAAGCCAGTTGCAAATGCATGATCTGCCTCAAAGCCACCATTCCATCCCGTATCCAATCTCCTAGTAACCACATTGACAACAGTTCCTGCTGCTGCATAACGAGCTGGAGGGATATTATAGTATTCCACCTTCAAAACCTTATCTGCAGGAATCATCTTTAAGTCATTATCCATGGCTTTTATTCCATTTAGGAGTATCTGCACAGAACCGCCACTTATTCTTTTAATTTTTTTGCTCACCATATCTACAGATAAGTCCTCTACAGTTCCCAACAGATCACTTGACTGACGAGCATTTTTAATTTGTTCCTTGGAAAACGTGTAAACAGTCTTATCTATATAATTCATCTTTCGAGAACCCTTTATCACCACATCACTCAAGTTAAAAGAGGTCTCCTCTATCACAAAATCTTTAGTGATGACATTTCCTGTTGACGGCATGCGCAATCGGATTATTTCTGCTTTTGATAGGAAACCAACGGCAGACGCAACTACCCGATACCTTCCTGCCACCATGGCAGGAAGAGTATATCTGCCTTCCATATCAGAAACACAGCCACACAAAAACTTAGTTGAATCGACAGAAGAATAAACAGCCACATTGACGAATGGCTGCATCTTTCCCGCAGAATCAGTAATCTTACCCTGTAAAACAACTTGAGCATCAACAGGAACAAGACAAATCATATAAAGTAATAAAGTTATAAACAATCTCATTTTCATCCTAAAAGATAGTTTTGAATTTCAACATATTGTAAATCTTAAAAAATCAACCCATTTTCCTTAAGAGTGTAATCAGGAGCTTTACAAATCTGCCCTACAGAAAGATGAATATTAACCACAGCACCATAGTTTCCCCCCTCAGGCAGTTTATAGTACTCTAATTCTACTATCATATCTAAAGGAATGACTTTCAATTGAGTATAGATGCCAGGAGTAACATACGCCCCATTCAAGAAAAAGCAAACACTTTCACCCGTACTAGAGTCAACCCAATCATTGCCATCTTTTTTAATTCCAGGAAGCATTTCCAAGGCATCAACAACATATTTTGCATTGCCTTTCTTCTTTAATTCTGCCAAAGGATAAACTATCTTTTTAATCATTGGAGTCAAAGCTTCATTACTTTTTTCCATTTTCACATTGACAGTAGCATTACCACTAAAAGGCTTACCATCCATGTATTCAGGAATCTCCTTCAAATTAAACTCCTTAGTCTTATATCCGAAAGCACTGACCACATAATGATATTGCTTCTTATAATTATATGGCTTCAAATAATAATTACCCTGCATACCACTTACTGAGAAATATTCCATTTTATCTGTATCCGTCAAATCATAAACACAGATTGTAGCAAAAGGTATCATCACCTGCTTACCTTCCACCTCAGTATATACATTTCCACTTACCCAAATTTCAGATTGCGCTTTCAACATAATGCTAACCAGCAGCATTACCAAAATCATCATGCTCTTTTTCATATCTCTTTAAAATCATTTTTTGTTTTACATTAAAAAGAACAACATCCTCCATTGTCATTCCTTTATCGAAAGGGAATGGACAAGATATATCATCAGGATTTGTATGTTCTAATAATTTCTGAGAACAAATACCAGGACAACATGGAAGCAATTTGCAAGCCTGGCATTTAGCCGGAAACTTTAGCGCCAACCGCGTTTCTAACCGCTGAGTATCCCAAACTATCAAACCAGACTCTGCCAAATATCCATAATGATATTCCTCTCTAAAATCTCTTGCTGTACATTTGAATATCTTACCATCATAATTAATTATTGCCTGATTGTAATTATCTGCCTCGCAACTACAATAAGTATGAGTAAAGACCATTGAACTTAACATGAAACCTGCCTGATTAATCTTATTTATTGCATTCCACAAACTTTCAAGACCAATCTTCCCTTCATCAGTTTGCCAAACTTGCTGAAGACAAAAAAACGTCCTACGTCTATCCATAAAATCCAAATCTGCAAGCAACGTGTTTATTTTTTCCAAGACAAGGTCATCATAATTAACTCTTAACGTAAAATAGAAATCCGAATTTGCTCCATTCAACAACTTTAGACCATCTATAATACTCTGATAACTACTCTTCCCCATAAAAGTCTTTTTATATGTACGAATAGAATCATGCATTTTTTTATCTCCATCTATCGTCACCTGAAAACGAACATTAAATAGACTAAACAATTCTATATACTTTTTCGAAACAAGAGTACCATTAGTCACAACAAAGAGTTTTATTTTAAACCCCCTGCTCTTAGCAAGCTTCCTTACACCTTCAAGTAAAAGTTTCGTTGCTCTATAATTCATCAAAGGTTCACCACCAAACAATGTGAGTTCTAAAACCTCAAACGAAGAAACCATAGATTTTAAATCCAAATGCTTTAATATTCTAGTAATCATCCTATCATCAATATAAGACTTTGTTGAATGATTTTCATAACAATACCAACATTTCAAATTGCAATCCAATGTCATATTTATTACTAACTTGTACATTCTTTCCGAATATTTCCTTTGGATTCGTAAAGTTTTAACCTTTTCAACTTCAGCATCCTCATCATCAACCAAGAATCCACTACAAGTTAAAAAGTCAACAATCTCACTTGTAATATCACCAATTTCTTTTATGTATCCATCAAGCATATTCTGCTTAATAAGACAACCGGTAAATGTATTATAAACAAAATCAGTTTTTTCTATCGTTATTGGAATATTATAAAAACTCTCTTTCATATCTAACATAATATAAAAAGGGATAGGGGAAAGCCCCCTATCGAATTTGTTACTATTACGCTTGTTACTTACAACCGCAATTGCCATTAATATTAATACCGCCTTCCAGCAAGATTTTCAAAATCTCTAAAGCGACACTTCCCTTACCTCCACCATTAATAGCGGCCAACTCACTCTCTGAAGACAACACTTCAATCTCAAACTCATTAAACTTTACCAAATTTTTCTTTTTCATTTTTCCTAATTTAAAAATTGTTACTAACTTTCTAATCACATTCCACAAAAGAATTTAATATTTAATTCTTTAGCCAGAATTCTAATAATTATATAACCGGTCAAAATTACTTATTATACAGTGATTAAAGGAAGATCATTTCATCTTCATCACCTACCTCATCACCATCAGGAATGTAAATTTTTGTTCCATTCCCTAATATCACCCAATAGCCTCCTCCATAGACCTGTGACATTTCATCTTTTGTTAATATTTCTATTTTCATATTTCTGTTATTTTTGTTTACGGCTGCAAAGGTACAGACTTTTCTGCATATCATTTCTAACGAAAAACTAATGTTTTTCTAATATTTTGCCTGCATTTTTATTAGAACATACTACACATTATTATATTTAAATAAAAAAACAAGCATTAATCATTTGCTGTTTCCTTTTTTTTAGTTACCTTTGCACGAAAAAGCATTCATATGAAGAAAGTACATATCATTTCGCTAATTGCTATCATTACAATTACTTGCCTGCAAGGATTTAATATATTCTTGCAATACAAGAACTATGCATTCGAGGAAATGGATAAGATAAATGAAACCTTATACAGCTCCATAGACGAAGAACTTAATTTAAGAAACAGAAAAGCTATTCAACCCGATAAGCTGGGAGAACAACATTTCATATACAAAGAATGTGAACCAAATGAAAGAAAGATACCAAAGGGAGATAAAGAAATCAACCTGAGAGTTTTTGATGCCAAAGAATTAAAAAGAAAAGGATTGATTCGCTCTTCTACAGACATTCTCAATCTCACAATGCAAGACCATAATCTGGAAAAAGGAAATGATATCAACCTTTCCACATTAGATACTGTATTTACAAAGAATCTGAAGACAAAATACAAGCATATCATATATTTACTTGACAATAAGAAAAAGTATATTAAGTTTGCAGGATGCAAGGAAGAAGACATTAGTAATTGGCACATATCTAATGACGTGGCTGTCAATCTTGCTAAGCCACGTTTTATACGAGTTGCTGTCCTCATCACTCCTTCACAATTCATCATACAATCTTTTTGGACTTTAGTCTTATCTGTCCTTTTCGTTATAATAGCAGCTATTTGCATTGGCTATCAACTGCGTGAGATCAAAAAACGTGATGAACTGCTAAAGAGCAGAGCATTAACCGTAAACAGCATTATCCACGATTTAAAGTCTCCAATCAATAGCATCATTGCACTTATGGGAGTCATCAAACTCAAAATCATGGATGAGCCAACTAAAAGACTAACAGGACAAATAATCAACAAGTCCAAACTGCTCGTAAACGACATAGAGACTATCCTTTCTACAGCTAGTGATAGAAGAAGGATCATCTTAAATCCCGAAAAGGTTGATGTTGTTGAGTTGGCAAATCAAGCTAAGTCTGATATTGACATTATCTACAAGGATAAAGAGCATACTATTACCATCAATAACAACGATGTTAAAGGCGACTCTATCATCAACGCAGACAAAATGTACCTGCTCAACGTTATCAGAAACCTCATGGAGAATGCTGTTAAATATGCAGACAAAGGCGTTATTGTTAATGTTTCCATCAAAAGAGACAACAATGAACTACAGGTTTGCATAGCAGACAACGGATGGGGCATCAGCAAGAAAGATCAAAAACTGATATTCAAGCAGTTCTATCGAGTACCACATGAGCATGGTCCTAGGGGACATGGCATCGGATTGGCACTTGTAAAATATGTAGTAGAATCACATGGAGGCCATATTTTAGTTAAAAGCGAAGTAGGCAAAGGCTGCAAATTTATCTTTAATATTCCCTCAAATTAAAAACATAATCACTACTGTCCAATAAAAAAGGGCAATTCGATCTTTGAAACAGTTGAATTATA
>ERZ1026890.849-NODE-849-length-13439-cov-24.653243_pt1 | contig 13439 bp, 9 predicted proteins | sample MGYA00380175_ERZ1026890 | MGnify/ENA primary metagenome ERZ1026890 (study PRJEB33269, sample SAMEA4719811) | human gut metagenome | biome: human-associated habitat; feature: organic feature; material: feces | place: Cameroon | collected 2013-10 ...
TAACGTTTGTATTTACATAAATTGACATTTTGTTTTCCTCCTGCGGAAAATCTTTTGAATTCTGTTAAGGATTTTTCCTTCCCTTTGAACTTAATAACGTCACTTACAAAAATCTCTTTAATATTTTTTTGAGAATTCTATTTTTGAAGGTTTAAAAATAGGCTCACATTAATGAAAATGTTGATAGACAAAGAGCTTCAGTGTAAAAAATTGTTTTTTACGATGACTAGTTAGCTTAAAAAATGGTGAAAAATGAGAAAATGTTCAGTTTTGTTGCATGAAATTTTGAAAAGAAATGCAATTTGTGTGACGCAACGCACTCTTGCAAACGATTGCAGATTATATATGTGCCCATGATCACGTAACGCATTGATTATGCTTTAAATATCACCGATTAGATCCCAAAAATGATTTAGGCATCTATAAAAATTAACTCTTACAAACTAAAATAAAAATCAAAACGTTAAATTAGATTTTTAGTCATGTGGGAGGAGCTAATGGAAAGTGCTCGTGACGTCGTCAGACAGACCATGGCCCTGGTTTTAGCAGGTGGTAGAGGCAGTAGATTAAAAGCCTTAACAGATACAAGAGCCAAACCTTCAGTTTACTTTGGAGGCAAGTTCAGAATTATTGACTTTGCTCTGTCTAACTGTGTTAACTCTGGTATTAAAGGTATTGGTGTTGTAACTCAGTACAAATCTCACAGTCTTTTACGTCATTTACAGGCTGGTTGGTCATTCTTTAGAAACCAGATGAATGAGTACATTGATTTCCTTCCAGCCTCTCAGAGAATGGATGAAGAGCACTGGTATCAGGGTACTGCCGATGCTATTTACCAGAACATCGATATTATTAAAGATCACAAGCCAAAGTATGTTTTGATTCTGGCAGGAGATCATATCTATAAGATGGATTACTCAACCTTGATTCTTGATCATATCAAGATGGGCGGTCCATTAACTGTTGCATGTATTCCTGTACCAAAAGAGCAGGCCAAAGGCTTTGGTGTCATGAATGTCAACAGTGACAATTTAGTAACAGATTTCGTTGAAAAACCTGCTGATCCTCCAACTATGCCTGATAACCCATATATGAGCTTAGCTTCAATGGGTATTTATGTATTTGATGCAGATTTCTTATATGACGTTTTACAAAAAGATGCGCAGACTAAAGGTTCACACCGTGACTTTGGTATGGATATTATTCCAGCTTTAGTTCAGCAGCATCAGGTTCATGCTCATGACTTCTCAAAATCATGCATCCGCAACCGTGGTAACAAAGATATTGTTTACTGGCGTGATGTAGGAACCATCGATGCATACTGGGAAGCAAACATGGATATCGCATCTATTGAGCCTCAGTTGGATATCTATGACTTTAACTGGCCTATTTGGACCAACCAGATCCAGTTACCACCAGCTAAGATGGTTCAGGATATCAGTGGTACTTCAACCATTTTAAGAAACTCTGTAACATCAGCAGGATGCATTATCTCAGGTTCATCAATTAACCAAACCCTGTTGTTTAACTCATGTAGAGTTCATTCAAACTGCTTCCTGTCTGAGTCTGTGATTATGCCTTTCTGCATTATTCACAGAGCCTGTCGTTTGACTAAGGTGGTTATGGATCGTGGATGTGAAATTCCACGTGGCATGATTATCGGTGAAGATCCTGTTCTTGATGCAAAGAGATTCTACCGTTCTGAAGGTGGCGTAACTCTGGTTACAAGATCTATGCTGGCTAAATTAAGACAGACAGAGCCTGAGCTCTTTGAGAATTTTGACAGTTACAAGGCTCCTGTGGCAATGCCTTCATACTAGTGTAAAGCGGTCATAATGACTCTTTACCCAGTTGGCTTTACATTCATACTATAGTGAACATAGATGAATAATAATGAATTATCTTCCCGCCTCTTTTGCGCCAAGCGCCTAAGGGGCGATTTCTTATCTGATGGGCAGTTATCATTTGGCCTCTCATCCTTTAATTTGTCAGACTCTGATGATTTTGGTGTTGAGCAGGACCGCTTAAAGTTTTCAATGTGTGCACCTTTGCGCAGACTGCAGCAGAAAACTCAGGTTTTCCCTTTAGATGTGAAAGCTGCCTCAAGAAACAGACTTACACATTCTCTGGAAGTGGCCCAGTACACAAGACTTATCTCTTTTGCTATAGCAAAAAAAAGCTCTCAGGCTGATTTTGTGCCGATACTGCGACCAATGACAAGCTGTCTTTATACAGCATCATTGATGCATGATTTGGGAAATCCACCTTTTGGACACTTTGGTGAATCGTTAATCAGAGAGTGGCTTAAAAAGACAGTTGAGAATCGTCATAAAAGTTCTGAAATTGCCATGGTGGAAAAAGATGATCTTTTGACCTTTAATGGCAATGCTCAGGGGCTGAGACTGGCATTTTCAATTCAGGATCTTAATCTTACTTTAAGTCAGTACGCCTCTGTGATCAAAGTTCCGTATACCATCAAGGAACTGTTGTTAGGTCAGGGTAAAGGTGAAGCCGGTAACGGAATACAGGGGGACTTTTACTCATGGTCATATGCTAATGCAGGAGTTTTTTTATCAGAGAAAGTTCTTCTTGATGCGATAAGGGAAGAGTGTCATCGTGATACACGTCATCCGTTTGCAACTATCATAGAGTATGCTGATGATCTTGCTTATGTTCTTGCAGATCTGGAGGATGCGTTTGACAGAGGCCTTATTGACAGATATGTAATTTTAAAACTCTGCCGTGAACTTGATAATTATCCTGAGCTGTCAGAACTGTCAAAATATCTCGATGTTAATGAAATCGAAAAAAGATTTTTAGTAAATAAAACAGAAGCTCTGTTTTATTTACGTGATGTCATTTCAAACTTTTACATAAATGACATAGCCACAGCCATAAGTCAGGATCTTGAACAGTTTATAGAAACAGGTGAACCTGATTTCTCTTATGGCAACTATCCAGGTGTAACTGCATTAAAAATGTTGAAGAACTTTGAATATCAGGCTGTATACAACCATTTTGAAGTTCAGACTTTAGATCTGTCAGGAGCAAGTTATATTAGAGGTCTATTTGAATCCTACGAGTATCTTCTGTTTGAAAATGAGGATGACTTTGCAAAAGAGCTGTCTGGAACAGGTGGCAATCCCTTCTGTAAACGTATAGCCTCAAGGATTTCCAGAAGACATAAGGAGTATTACCTTAAGAACAGGAATAAGGCTGTATTCTCTGAAATGTATTTAAGAATAAGACTGCTTGTAGATTATATTTCAGGAATGACTGATACATTTGCAGAATCTGAATATAAAGTTTTAAAAGGCATTCATTAAGCGCAGATCTAACCATCATGATAGCAGTTCATAAACTTAAATCGTAAAGTTAAATAGAAAAATACTTTTACAAGCAATGAGCGCGCAAAGATCCTGGCATTGCAAATATGATACAGAAAATTGCAGGTTGCTCTTTTAATCAATCTAAAAAGAGCAACCTGTAACCATGACTTAGAGGAAATATTACCTTATCTTCTTACAAAGAACCTCACAGTCCTTTTTATCAAATGAAATTCCATATGCATAAACTGAAGATATATCCTCATTATTAAGATATGGTTTTGCGTAATTCTTCTCTTCTATCTGAGCTACAGCCTCTCTGGCTTTTGCTTTTTTACTCTCAGAACCTGAACATGATTTTATCTCAATGATGGCAACTTTCCCGCCTCGGTTACTCTTAAAGATAATGTCAGCATAGCCGTCGCCTGATTCAGAATTGGAGCGGTATTCAGAAAAGAATTCCTTAGAGCAGTTAGAAAAGAGACCGTTTAGAAAACCGTGATAGTAGTTCTCATGAGGAGCCTTTGTAGCACTGTCTCTAATTGAAATATAGTTCTGCAGAAGGTTAAAGATAGTGTCTGATGCTGTATCAGCATCACCTTTAAAAAGACAGTTTGCAAGAGATTCTGCAACAGATGCAGGTGCTGTCTCTTTATTAAATCTGTTCTGAATATTGCTGATAAAACATTTTAAGATTTCCTGGTTTGGAATTCTTGCAAAGAACACTTTATGTGCTTGACTGTCTTTTTTGAGCTCTTCTGTTGTCTTATCCCAGTCCAAGGTTAAATAACCTGTATGCAGAAGCAGTGACCAGAAGTCATCAGGATTGTGCTCAGACAGACTGTCATAGTTCATGGAATCATTGAGACTGAAACTTACTGACTTACCGTCAATTAAGTCCTGCATCTTCTGAGTGTCTTTATCTGTAAGATATCCTAAATATTCATAGACAGCAGAGCTTGAAGTAGTGTTTGCCCAGTAATTATTAGCATGAACAAGCTCTTTGTGACCGTTTAAATTATTTATATAGTTCTCATCAATGAAATTTATAACATCCCATGGACAGAACATCTCTTTATCACAGAACCTGTAACCGTCATAGTTATCTTTAACAACCTGAGCATATTCACCCATCTCATAATCTTTTAATGCCTTTGAGGTCTCATCCTTGGTAAAACCTATGATGCCTGTCAAATCCATATTACTGGAGATTACTGTATTTACTTTAAGATTGTTAACACCTGTAAAGATACTGTTTTTAGCTACCTTCAAACATCCAGTCATTACTGTCTTGGTAAGAGTGTTCTCATCTTTTAGAATACCTAAGAAGCCTGACATTAAAGTTACCATTCTTGAATGGTAGGTATTGTTAGCATCAATTTTTACGTCGTATGTCTTATATTTGAGTAAATCGTGATATGAGGCCTTGGCTAAAGGTACATCATATTCATCTATGAGCAGGACAGGGAGTTTACCGTATTCCTTATATAAAAGAGCTGACAGGGTATTTAATGAAGTCTTAAGTATTGCTGAGTTTTCAAGTTTCATTAAAAAGCTTTCATCTGTGATTTTTTTTAATTTATCCTTATCTGAATCATTTAACCTAGGACTTTCTAAAAGATATTCATATTCAGAAGCAACTTTTGATACGACAATGGCAAACATCTTATAGGCGTCTTCAAAGTTATCTCCATCAACACTCTTTAAAGTGATAAAGATAACAGGATATTTACCCATGTACTTTTCACAGAACTCTGTGTCTTTTAATATTTGTGTTCCTTGAAAAAGTCTTAGCTGTTCTGAGGTGTCAGAAGGATTTTCTTTGTTTATCTTTAAAAATGAGTTGAGCGTACTCATAAAGACAGTTTTACCAAAGCGTCTTGGTCTTGTAAACAACATGACAGCTGACTTGTCAGTATCAATAAGAGTTTTTATATATGGAGTCTTGTCCACATAGTAACAGCCACCATTACGTATTTCTTCATATCCGTTTTTACCGTAAGGTAATGGCAGAAAATGTTTATCGCTCATCTTGTGATCCTGTTATAACTGTCTTTCTGTTTATTATACATTATGTAACTTTTTTAACTCGCAATTTTCTGTGCTATATGCTTTGTTAAGAAACTTTTACTTTTTTATTACACAGGTTCTCTTTTTTTATTCTGATGACTGTTAACTTATCTGTAAAAGGCTGTTTGAAGGCTCAATTTTTATAAGTCTGGTTCATTTTTTTTATAATTCCAGTTCAAACACGTACCTAATGTGGATATGAATTAAAAATCTGTGCAATTCTTTGATAAAATAGCGGACAATTATATTAAGCAACAGGCAAAATACATCTTATGGTTACTAATACAGAAGATAAAAAAATAACTACTTATGATAAGATTTTTGACGATATCAGACCATGTCGTGATGATGAGGTTGAGTCAGAGCTAAACAAGATCATTTCTGATGAAATGGTCATCAGCAGTATTTTAAAGTTCCGTTTTCCGGTTATTTATAAAAAGCTTGGTTTTATCTTAAAGCCTTTTGTAAAGATCCTTTTAAAGAAAAAGATCTCACAAATCAAAACTATCAAAGATTTTCAGGTTATTGTGGCCAACTTTGTAAAGAAGATGGTTGAAACCACAACTGACGGTCTTGAGTTGGTCGGATTTGACAAACTTGAAAAAGGAAAAGGTTATCTCTTTATTTCAAATCACAGAGATATTTCTCTTGATCCTGCCTTCATTGATTATGCCCTGTTCAAGTCAGGACGTGATACTGTAAGAATCGCCATTGGCGACAACTTGTTAAGACTGCCTGTAGCAACCTCACTCATGAGATTGAACAGAAGTTTTATTGTTAAAAGATCAATTGAAGCTCCACGTGAAAAATTAAAGGCTTTAACTCATCTATCAAATTACATTGGCCTTTCCATTGAGGAGAACAAATCAATCTGGATTGCCCAGAGAGAGGGAAGAGCCAAAGACGGCAATGACAAGACTGAAGATGCTGTATTAAAGATGATTTCTTTGTACGGTCGTCAGAAAAAGCAGTCATTCTCAGAATACATGAGTTCTCTGAACATTGTTCCTGTATCCATTACATATGAATATGATCCTAATGATCTTGCCAAAGCAAATGAGCTTTATGAAAAAGAGAAGAATGGCGAGTATCATAAAGACGAGTTTGAGGATATTGAAACCATCACCCGTGGTATTCGTGGCTATAAAGGTCATGTAAAGCTGGTAGCAGGTGATCCTATCAAAGGTGGTTTTGAAACTCCTGAAGAGCTGTCGGCAATCATTGATAACTTTGTATGGAAAAACTATGAGTTATATCCTACTGCTTTAATAAGTGCAGGCCACGCTGAGAATGTAAGTGAAACTGACAGACAGAAGTTTTCTGAGAGGTTAAATTCTTATCCTGAGCACCTTCGAGATATGGTGAAGGCTATGTATGCCGTTCCATACTCAAACAAAAACAGATAGACTGTGCAGATGAGATTCTGAAAGAACACAGATAGTAAATAAAAACAGAGGCCTGTAGGTTAAAATGTTTAATCCTATTTTTAATGCAGATGGATCATTAAGCTATTTTAGAGTTACCTGTCTTGTTATTGCTCTAGGTTGCCTTATCGGCGGTTGTGTGATGGACGGAGCATCTGGAAGTAACTCTAAGGCAGAGTCTTTAACTCAGGCATCAGAAGATGCTCAGAGTGCATCTTCTGATGTCGAGGCTGATGATTCTTTATCAGCAGATGAAATCAGAACCATAGCTTTAAAGGAAGTCTATCAGGCTACAAAATATATGCAGACCTGTGGTGCTTTTGACAGAAGTTATGACAACTGTACAGTAACACTGAGTGAACAGGCAAAACCATATTTTTCCATGAACCTGGATACTGCAACAGATGGTTTTACTTTAATGTTTAATGCTACAGACAGTAATACAGACAGCTGCAGGGTTTTCGAAACTGACAGTGATGGCACTGTAACAGCTTTAAATGCAGAAGGAAAGGTTGACTCTTCATGTACAGAAGCGCTAGACAGGGCTTTAAAAAAGTTTTCTATCACAAGAGATACTGATACAAACGACGGTCAGCTGGCACCTTCAGGATTCACACCTATCGTAAGAAATATCTCTCAAAGATAATTTTATTTTTTTTCTGCTAAAATCTAACCGGTTTTTATGAGGGCAAGATAATATGAATATTACAAAAGATACAGTTGCAACATTGAGCTATACCGTAACTGAAACTAATGGTCAGGTTGTTGGCAGAACTCAGCCTGACGAGCCTGTAACTGCTCTTATCGGTCACGGCTTTTTGATCAGAGGTCTGGAGAAAGCCTTGGAAGGTCACAAGAAAGGTGACGAGTTTGCAATTCAGTTAGAACCAAAGGATTCTTACGGTGAATATGATAAGAATCTCGTGCAGACAATTGACAGAGCAATGTTTGGTGATTTTGAAATTGCAGTTGGCAATGTTTTTGAGGCTGATTCAGAGCATGGTCCTATGGCTGTTGTAATCAAGGAAATCAATGACAAGACTGTAGTTGTTGATGGTAATCATCCTCTTGCAGGCAAGACTCTGAACTTCCTAATTGTAGTTGAGGATGTTCGTGAGGCTACCCCTGAGGAAATCAAACACGGTCATGCTCACGTAGGCGGTCACTGTCCATCTGAAGATCATGATCACGAGCACTGCTGCTGTCACCATCACCATGATGAGGATGAGCACGATCATGAACATCACTGCTGTCATGGCCATCACCATGACGACGATCATGAGCACCATTGCTGTCACGGTCATCACCATGATGATGAGCATGAGCAAGGTGAACATCACTGCTGTCACAAACACTCTCACGAGTAATTAAATTTTGTTAAAGATAAGGCTCCTTTGTGCAGGAGCCTTTGTTGTTTTCGGAGCACACCATGAAATTTATTATTAGACTTTTCCCAGAAATCTCAATTAAGAGTAAACCAGTTCGCAATCGTCTTATTAGATTAGTTAGACAGAACATTGTTAATGTTTGCAAACACCACAACATCGCTGTTAATGCCTATGCTCAGTGGGATAAGGTTGTAGCTATCTTTGGAACTGAGGAAAAGCCTGTATCAAAAGAAGATGCCATCAATGAGTTATCAAGAATTCCTGGCATTCACTCTTTCATGGAAGTAAATGAATACCCATTTACCACACTAGATTCTCTGTTTGATTCAATTAAAGACGTTGTAGGTCCTTCAATTGAGAATAAGACCTTTGCTGTAAGAGTAAAGAGAAAGGGCAATCATGAGTTTAACTCTCAGCAGGCAGAGAGGATCATCGGCGGTAAATTCAAAGCCTCATTTCCTAACAAAGGTGTATGCCTAGATGATCCTGAAGTTTTAATCCACCTTGAAATTGAAAATCAGGTAGCTTACTTGTCAGGTGACAAGCACCTAGGCATTGGTGGCTATCCTGTAGGTTCTCAGGGTGATGTCTTCTCTTTAATCTCAGGAGGCTTTGATAGTGGCGTTTCAACTTATGATGTATTACATCGTGGTTGCAGGGTAAATTACCTGTTCTTTAACATGGGCGGTACTGCTCATGAGATTGGAGTAAAGCAGGAGAGTTACTTTATCTGGGATCGCTATGCATCTTCACATCGCGTTAAGTTCGTAACTATTCCATTTGAGCCGATTGTAGGACAGATCTTAGAGAGAACTCATCATGGTGTTAGAGGTGTGATCTTAAAGCGCATGATGATGAGAGTAGGCTCATTGGTGGCAAAGCACTTTGATGCTGAAGCTTTAGTTACTGGTGAATCATTAGGTCAGGTATCAAGCCAGACCCTACGCAATCTAACTCATATTGATAATGTATGTGATGTATTGCTGTTAAGACCATTAGTTACAGCTGATAAGCAGGACATCATCGATATGTCTCGTAAGATTGGTACTATTGGTTTTGCTGAGTCCATGCCTGAGTACTGTGGCGTAATTTCAGATCATCCAAATGTATGTCCTAGTGCTTCTTTTGTTGAAGAGGAAGAGGCTAAGATGGATCCTGATCTTGTACAAAAAGCTTTCGAAAGTATGAAGGTTGTTGATATTGCTGATATCCCAACTGATACTACCAAGCTTAAAACAGAGATCGAGGTTGTATCAGAGCTAGCTAAATCAGATGTGATCTTAGATGTAAGAGCTCCTGATGATGTTGAAAAGAAGCCGTTAACAGGTTTTGAGAATGAAGTTATCTTAATGCCTTTCTATAAAACAGCCTCAGACTTTAACAAGCTGGATCAATTAAAGACCTATGCTCTTTACTGTGATCAGGGCGTGATGAGTACCATGCAGGCAAAGCAGTTAAAAGAAAAGGGCTATCATAATGTAAAGGTATTTAGACCTAATAATGACAAGTAATAGTCACTAATAATTGTTTTCATTAAAAATGCAGTTTGAACAAAGAAGCGCTCTGTCAAACTGCATCTTGTTAAGAGATGCAGCTGTTAATAATTAAAAGAACTTTAAACTTCGTGATACTCATTAAAAGCTCTTACCTTAGGATCAGCATTGAACACAGCTGCAATTCTTAAAAGCTCTGCTTTCTTAGGCACAATATTGCCATATTCACGTGTTTTAATCTGCTCAATGGCTTCACTAAGCTTTACCTTAGCTTCTATCTCATTCTTTGCATACTTAAATTCAAAGACTATCCTTCTGTTATCAGACTCTATTACAAGATCAGCTCTACCTTTTGATGAGTGCAGTTCTGCACTGACAGAGTTACAAATACCTTTTAAGTACATATAGAGTAATTGCTGAACCACAGCTTCAGAACTGATTGGATAATTATCATATGAAACTGTATTTAGAACAGTATTGAAAAGTTCTATGATTTCACCAACATCTTTACTTTGTGAAAGGATTTGTTCATTAACATTCTCAAGTTTCGTATCATCAAAGATATTTAGAGCCATTAAGGATAACAGTGCATTGTAAACTTCACTGTTTGGTATTCCTAAGGTCATAAAGCCTTTTGAGTATACTGGTGAGCGTAATGTTAAATAGCCCGTCTGACACATTAAGACATTCTGGTTGATCGAGGTTAAAGACGTTGGATTCTTAAAATCATTTACTCTAATAGTGATAGTTTTATCTTTCTCTACATAATCCAATGAATTTAACTTATGGGTCTTTAAATAGTTAACCAGGATAGATGGTAGGCCACCGTTGTCGTACCAGTAGTCTCCAAAATCTACAAATTTATTTTCAATAATGCTTTGAAAGAAACTATTTACAGACCAGGTACTGAATACTTTCTTTTTATAGAATTCATCAAAGCAGTAACCATCATAGTTTTGAGCCATCATATCTAACATAGACTCAATCTGAGTGTCAGTTACTTCTTCCACTCTACATTTGTTCTCACTGGAAGCGGCAAGCTTTAAATAATCAATGTAGTACCTTTTTATCTCATCACGGGTAAAACCTATCATCTGAGAATAGGCACTTGCATTGGTAATATCTCTGATATCAGAACCAATTGAAAAGATTTCTACATCTTTTAATCTCGTGACACCTGTTATTCCTAAGAATTTAATTGGCCACTTGTTTTTAATAGTGTCATAAAAGCTTTTGATTTTTTCCTGAAATTGCTTATATAGAGTTTCATTATTGATGTTTGCTGTCATCTGACAGTCATACTCATCAATTAAGATCACTATTTGACGTTTTTCTTTTCTTAACTCATCTAACAGGAAGTAGATTGTGTCTTCAGGTTCGACTTTCTCTTCGTAGTTTTTGACATTGATGTCTCGTGCAAATGAGCTAATGATTGCGTTTAGTTTTTGCTTAAAATGCTCAAGTGAGTATTTATCTAAATCTAAAAAATTCAGTCTTAATACAGGATAGGTAGGTTCTGTCCATTTATCGTAAATCCAAGTACCTTTAAAGTAAGGCTCTACACCTGTTTCAAATAAAGTTGCTATGGTATCTAAGGTAAGAGATTTACCAAAACGACGTGGGCGGGAGATAAAAACTCGCTTTAGTTTGACAAGCTTTGGAATATATTCAGTCTTATCAACATAGATAAAGTTCTCTAAAGTAAAATCTATAAATGAACCTGTTGAGCTGATATCTTTCATATGTAATTATCTCCAAACCTTCTTCTAGATTATATATTGAAAAGCTTCTGTTTTGACCTAATCAGGGATAATTGTTGCCAAATTTGAGAGGATTTTAGAAAGATATTTTCAAAATCAGTGCTAGTGGCACTCGTTGCACTGAATGTGCCTGCTGTTCTTATATTCAAGATATGGGCTGTGCTCTGTTTTATCTGTTGCAAGTAAAGATTAGTAACTATATTTCATGAGCAGATAGCATATTGCGCCACAGGATAGTTTTTATGTGGCGCCTTGGATACGTATGTATCATTCTCTTAAGCTTTGCTCTTAACAAGTCATTTTAAGCTTAAACTTCCTGATACTCGGTAAAAGCTCTTACCTTAGGATCAGCATTAAACACAGCTGCAATTCTTAACAACTCATTCTTTTTAGGTAGGATGTTGCCATAGTCACGAGATTTAATCTGCTCTACAGCTTCACTTAATTTTGACTTAGCTTCAGTTTCATTTTTTGCATACTTAAATTCAAAGACTATTCTTTTGTTATCTGTATTTACAACTAAATCAGCCCTGCCTTTTGCTTCATGAACTTCAGATAACACTTCCTGATGTGCACCTAACAGGTAAAGCTTTAACATATTCTGTACTGATGATTCTGACACGATTGGATAATTGTCATAGGACACAGAGTTTAAAGCACTGTTAAAGAGGTTGATGATGTCATCAACAGTGCCTACTTCTAACAGGCTTCTACCATAGTCATCAGTGATATCGGTGTTGCCTTTAAAGATGTTGTTTGCAAGCAACCTGTTTAAGGCTTTATAGATTTCACCGTTTGGAATACCTAATGCTACTGTAGAGGTTTTATTAAGATCTGATCTTAAAGTTAAATATCCTGTCTGACACATCAGTACGTTCTGATTGATTGTGGTTAATGCTGTAGGATTCTTAAAGTCATCACTGGATACCTTTAAGAACTTATCTTTGTCTAAGTATTCAAAAATATTGAGTTCATGTGTTTTTAAATAGTTAACTAAGATTGAAGGTAAGCCACCATTGTCGTACCAGTATTCACCAAAATCTACAAATTTATTTTTTACAATATTTTGGAAAAATTTATTTACAGACCAGGTACTGAACACTTTCTTTTTATAGAATTCATCAAAGCAGTAACCATCATAATTCTGAGCCATCATATCTAACATAGACTCAATCTGAGCATCAGTTACTTTGTCAACGCTACAGTTATTCTCACAGGAAGCGGCAAGCTTTAAATAATCAATGTAGTACTTTTTAATCTCATCACGGGTAAAACCTATCATCTGTGAATAGGCACTGTCATTAGTGATATCGTTGATATCAGAGCCTACAGAAAAGATTGATACATCTTTTAATCTTGTTACTCCCGTCACACCTAAGAATCTTATTGCATACTTGCCTTTGATTATTCCGTAAAATTCTCTTAAAAACTCTTGGAAAGAATCGTAGATTTTTTTGTTATTGATGTTTGCTGTTAGCTGACAGTCATATTCATCAATTAAAAGGACTATTTTTCTGTGCTCTATTGCTAATGCTTCTAATAAACTTTTTAGTGAGCCAGTTGGGGAGAAATCTTCAAAATAATTTTTTACTTTGTTTAAAAACGCAAAGTTTGAAATATCTTTGATTAGTCGTCTTTTAAATTCTATAAGGTCATCCTTTGGATATTCAATCAGATTTAATCTAAATACTGGATAAGTAGGCTCTGTCCATTTATCATAAATCCAGGTACCTTTAAAGTAAGGATCGACGCCTGATTCAAATAGAGTTGCTACAGTATCTAGGGTAAGAGATTTACCAAAGCGACGAGGTCTTGAGACAAATATTCTTTCTAGAGGATTGTCTACTAGCATTCTATAAAGATATTCTGTTTTATCTATATAAATTCTATTATTTTCATAGAAATTTTTAAATGAACCAGTATCGCCTATTTTTTTCATACCAATAATTCCCTGCAACCTTAATTTAGATTATATAGG
>ERZ1026890.853-NODE-853-length-13426-cov-5.175454_pt1 | contig 13426 bp, 10 predicted proteins | sample MGYA00380175_ERZ1026890 | MGnify/ENA primary metagenome ERZ1026890 (study PRJEB33269, sample SAMEA4719811) | human gut metagenome | biome: human-associated habitat; feature: organic feature; material: feces | place: Cameroon | collected 2013-10 ...
TGCTTTTATCTGAGATTTTCCAGTAGAAAGTTTTTATGTAGGATTAAAGGCATTGATAATATGTATAATATTCGTGAAAAGTGAGAGGTTGCGTTATGGACAAGAAAAGAATTGTTGTTGCATTAGGAAGAAATGCTTTCGGAGAAACATTCCCAGAACAGCAGGCAAATGTTAAGAAAGCAGCTAAGGCTATTGCAGATTTAGTAGAAGCTAAGTATCAGATAGTAATTACACACAGCAATGGTCCTCAGGTTGGTATGATTCAGACAGCTATGACAGAATTTGCAAGACTTGAGCCAGAAGACAGGACTGTTGCTCCTATGTCAGTATGTGGTGCTATGAGTGAAGGCTATATAGGTTATGATTTACAGAATGCAATCAGGGAGGAGCTTCTTAACAGAGGTATCTATAAGACAGTTTCAACAATTATAACTCAGGTAAGAGTTGATCCTTTTGATATAGCATTTTCTGAGCCTTCTAAGATAATCGGAAGATATATGACTAAGGAAGAAGCTGAAGCAGAGGAAGAAAAGGGTAACTATGTAGTTGAAGAAGAACCAGGCAGGTTCAGAAGAATAATTGCAGCTCCAATGCCTATTGATATATATGAGATTGATGCTGTTAAGGCACTTCTTTCGGCAGATCAGATTGTTATTGCTGCCGGTGGTGGTGGAATTCCAGTATTACAGCAAGGTTCACACCTTAAGGGTGCATCAGCTATTATAGAGAAGGATTACACAGCAGCTAAGCTTGCAGAACTTGTCGGAGCAGATACATTATTATTCCTTACAGCTTATGATAAGCTAACAATTGGCAAGGGAACAGCTGACGAGAAGGTATTTGACAATGTATCAGCAGCAGATCTTCACCAGTATATTAAAGCTGGACATTTCCCAGCTAAGACAACATTCCCTAAGGTAGATGCATCAATTAGATTTGTTGCAGCTGATTCAGACAGAAAGGCAGTTATTGCTAATCTTGAGCAGGCTAAAGAAGGCTTAGACGGAAAGGCAGGAACTACAATAACAGCTTAACTGGGTGACATATAATGGAACCTGCACAACAATAAGTGGTTCAATTACAACATATATTTGATGAATTACAACATCTCTCGATAATATATATAATTATGTGGTAGAATATGGTTATAATAATTATCAGGAGGTGTTGTTTTGCTTTTAATGGGGATGCAAAAGAAGAATTCAGATATGGATAGTCTGATGGAACATTTAGAATTTAAGGGTATTAATGTATTGAATGTATTTGAGGAAGGGAGGGTTAATAATCTGCTGTGGCAGATGAATACAAGAAAGAATAATGAACTGTTTATTAAGCACAGGTATGTTGTGTTATTTATATCATATGAAATGCTTAATGACATTAAAGGAGTATATTATCTGGAGCTTGTTAAGAAATTATCAGAACAGGGGAAGATTAAATTATATGTAGTCAACAACCATATTAAGATTAAGAATTTGCCCAAAAGAGGTGGCTGGCTTGAAAGTATTATATGTGATTGTGAGGAGTGCGAGGACAATTATGAGATGAATTGTAAGATGTATCAGCTTGCTGATGATATTGTGTGTAATGTTGTCAATGATATATTCAATCAGAATACTTGCAATTAATCCCAATTCCATCTATAATTGTAATGTTTAACATTACTGGAGGTTATGATTAATGATTAGTGCAAACAATGTAACACTTCGTATAGGTAAAAAGGCCCTTTTTGAAGATGTAAATATTAAGTTTACAGAAGGTAACTGCTATGGTCTTATCGGTGCTAATGGTGCAGGTAAGTCAACATTTTTAAAAATACTTACTGGTCAGATTGAACCAAGTAAGGGAGATGTATCTATTACACCAGGTCAGAGATTATCATTCCTTGAACAGGACCACTTCAAGTATGATGAGTACACTGTATTAGATACTGTTATTATGGGTAACACACGCCTTTATGAAATAATGAAAGAAAAAGAAGCAATATATGCTAAAGAAGATTTCACAGAGGAAGATGGTAATAAGGCAAGTGAGCTTGAAGCAGAGTTCGCTGATATGAATGGCTGGGAAGCAGAATCAGATGCTGCACAGCTTCTTAACGGGCTTGGAATTACTACAGATCTTCATTATAAGCTTATGTCAGAACTTAATGGTAGTGAGAAGGTTAAGGTTCTTCTTGCTAAGGCTTTATTTGGTAATCCTGATATTCTTTTATTAGATGAGCCTACTAACCACCTTGATCTTGATGCTATTGCGTGGCTTGAAGAATTCCTTATTAATTTTGATAATACTGTTATCGTTGTATCACACGACAGATATTTCCTTAATAAGGTATGTACACAGATTGCAGATATTGATTATGCCAAAATTCAGCTTTATGCTGGTAACTATGATTTCTGGTATGAATCAAGCCAGCTTATTATTAAGCAGATGAAGGAAGCTAATAAGAAGAAGGAAGAAAAGATTAAGGAACTTCAGGATTTTATTCAGAGATTCTCAGCTAATGCGTCTAAGTCTAAGCAGGCTACTTCAAGAAAGAGAGCATTAGAGAAGATTGAACTTGATGAAATCAGACCATCAAGCAGAAAGTATCCTTATATAGATTTCAGACCAGCAAGAGAGATTGGTAATGAAGTACTTCAGGTTGAAGGTATTTCTAAGACAATTGATGGTGTTAAGGTGCTTGATAATATATCATTTATTGTTAATAAAGATGACAAGATTGCATTTGTTGGTTCTAATGAATTAGCAACTACAACTTTATTTAATATTCTTACAGGTAATATGGAGCCAGATGAGGGTTCATACAAATGGGGTGTAACAACTTCACAGGCATATTTCCCTAAGGATAGTGCGGCAGAGTTCAACAGAGAGGATACAATTGTTGAATGGCTTACACAGTATTCACCAGATCCAGATCCTACATATGTAAGAGGTTTCCTTGGACGTATGTTATTTGCTGGAGATGATGGTGTTAAGAAGGTTAAGGTACTTTCCGGTGGAGAGAAGGTTAGATGTCTTATATCCAAGATGATGATTATGGGTTCTAATGTACTTATATTTGATGACCCTACTAACCACCTTGATATGGAGTCTATTACAGCACTTAATAATGGACTGATTAAGTTCCCAGGTGTGGCACTTTTCACATCACACGATCATCAGTTCATTCAGACTACAGCTAACAGAATTATGGAAATCGTTCCATCAGGGCAGCTTATTGATAAGATTACAACTTACGATGAGTATCTTGAGAGCGATGAGATGGCAAGAAAACGTCAGGGATTTGCAGAAGCTGCAAGTGATGATGAAGATTAATTATTAATGCTTAGGATGGGGTTGTCACGAATGTGGCATCCCCATATATTAGTATTAGTCATGTGTTGATAGCTTATGTATGCAATATAAGTGTGTATACACAAGCTGTTATTACCTAATTTTATATAGTAGTATATGGAGGAGTTAGATATATGGCTTCAGGCAGAAGTAAAAGTACAGGCAAGAAGACCAGCAGTACCAAAAGAAAGACGACGTCTAACAGCAAATCAGGTAAAACTTCATATTCAGGAAATAGCAATACAACTAAGAAAAGCTCTAATTCAAAAGGAAATGGCACGAAAAGCTCTAATACAAGAGGTTCTGGTTCGAGAAGTTCATCTTCAAGAAATACAGGAAGCAATTCATCGCAGATGAATAACCAGCTAAGGGATGAGATAGTTCTTTTAATAGCTTTAGCGTGTACAATTATCCTCCTGCTCAGTAATTTTAATATGGCAGGAATTGTTGGGCGTTCAATTAAATGGTTTATGTTTGGACTATTTGGAATTGCTGCTTATATAGTTCCGGTAATTATAGCTGTAAGTATTATGTTTATGCTTGCCAATAAAGATATTATCGGAGTTATGAAGATTAAAGCAGCTATGGCATATGTATTGTCGGTTATTGCGGCAGCTTTGTGGCAGAGAGTTACTAATGTGCCGGATATAAAAGAGCCGGTTGGTACATATTTTACATATTGTTCAGAGTATAAGACTGGAGGCGGCCTGTTTGGAGGAATATTATGTAAGATGTTAAATCCACTGGGTATGGCAGGTTCTTTAGTTATACTTATAATTCTTGCTATTATCTGTATAATCGTTATTACAGAGAAATCATTTATCAAAGGTATCCGTAATGGCGGAGAGAGGATAGTAAGTGAGGCAAGAAAAGATTATTCAGAATATAAGGAACATTCTAATCGTGTAAGAATGGTACAGAAAGAAGCAAGAGAAGAAGCCCCTGCTAATTCACGTATGAATAATGTTGTTAGGGGTGTTACTAATGACCTTACAATATATGACGATAACAGGAATGAAGGTTCAGATATAGATATAACAGAGATAGAGGCTGTGGATAATGAAGATGATATGTATAGTGATGATATATATGATCCGTTGATTACACCTATGCCTCGTATAAGCAGAGAGCCAGTATGGGAGCTGCACGCGGATAGTGCGTCAGAGGAAAATATAAGCACACATCAGGACAATGCTGAGGACAATATCACAAAGAATGCTGCTGACGGCTCAGATGATATGTATAAATCAGAAGATAATGGTTTAGGTGAAATTATACAAAGCACAGCGAATACAGATATAGAAGATAAAGCAAATTCAGGTACAGAAAATATAGTCAATTCATATGCAGAAAATACAGCTGATTCATCGGCTGAAAGTTCTAAGCAGTATAAGTTCCCGCCAGTCAGCCTGCTTAACCGCAATACTAATTCGAAAGCTTCTAATCTTGAGCGTGAGAACAGGGATACAGCAATCACATTAAAGCAGACATTGCAGAACTTTGGTGTTAAGGTTGATATTACAGATATAAGCTGTGGCCCATCAGTAACAAGATACGAATTAAAGCCTGAGCTTGGTGTTAAGGTAAGCAGGATAGTATCTTTAGCAGATGATATTAAGTTAAGCCTTGCGGCAGCAGATATAAGAATAGAAGCACCTATTCCAGGTAAATCAGCCATAGGAATAGAAGTCCCTAATAAAGAGGCAGGCAGTGTATTCTTAAGAGAGCTAATAGAAACTGATACATTTAAGAATACTTCGTCAAAGATTGCATTTGCGGCAGGTAAGGATATAGCAGGAAAGACCATTGTTGCAGATATAGCAAGAATGCCTCACCTTCTTATTGCAGGAGCTACTGGTTCAGGTAAATCAGTATGTATTAACACAATTATAATGAGTATTTTATATAAGGCACGCCCTGATGAAGTAAAGCTTATTATGGTTGACCCTAAGGTTGTTGAGTTAAGCATATATAATGGAATACCACATTTGCTGCTTCCAGTTGTGACAGAGCCTAAGAAGGCGGCAGGTGCTCTTAACTGGGCAGTCAATGAGATGGATACAAGATATAAGAAGTTTGCAGGTGTTGGTGCACGTAGTCTTAAGGGCTATAATGACATAGCTGCAAAGATGGAATTCAAAGAAGGAGAAGTTCCTGTTGAAAAGCTGCCGGAGATAGTTATAATTATTGATGAGCTTGCGGATCTTATGATGGTAGCACCGGGAGAGGTCGAAGGTGCAATATGCAGGCTTGCACAGCTTGCAAGAGCGGCAGGTATCCATATGGTTATAGCAACCCAGCGGCCATCTGTTAATGTAATAACCGGACTTATTAAGGCAAATGTACCATCAAGAATAGCATTTTCCGTATCATCGGGTGTTGACTCAAGAACTATACTTGATATGAATGGTGCAGAAAAGCTGTTAGGTAAAGGTGATATGTTATACTTTCCATCTAATATACCTAAGCCAATCAGGGTTCAGGGAGCATTTGTGTCAGATGAAGAAGTGTCAAAGGTTGTGCAGTTCCTTAAAGATAATATGTCAGGCGAGGTTAATTACGATGAGAGCATAACGGAGACTGCCATAGCTTCAAAAGCCAGTGGACAGGCAGCAGAACAGCAGGATGACCGAGATTCATTATTTGCAGATGCAGGACGTTTTGTTATTGAGAAAGAGAGAGGTTCAATTGGAATGTTACAAAGACAGTTTAAGATTGGCTTCAACAGGGCAGGACGAATAATGGACCAGTTAGCAGATGCCGGTGTTGTAGGACCAGAGATTGGCACTAAGCCAAGGAAGGTGCTTATGACAGCAGAGGAATTTGAAGAATTTATTAAAAATATATAATGAATATATGTACAAAATAGATTATATATGATATATGTAGTAGCATAAGTATCATAGTCAGGGCATTAGTCCTGTCATTATAATTACGCTGCGGGAAAGGATGAAATTATGGAAATTAAGAGCGATATTCAGATAGCACAGGAAGCACATTTAGAGAATATTAAAGATGTTGCGGCAAAGGTTGGAGTAACAGAAGACGAACTTGAAATGTATGGAAAGTATAAGGCTAAGTTATCAGATGAGCTTATCCACAGAGTAGAGAATAACGAAGATGGAAAGCTTGTTCTTATTACAGCTATCAATCCAACTCCGGCAGGTGAGGGAAAGACTACAATAAGTCTTGGACTCACAGAAGCACTTAACCAGAAAGGAATAAGTGCAATTGCTGCATTAAGAGAACCATCATTAGGACCTTGCTTTGGCATAAAGGGAGGAGCTGCCGGCGGCGGATACGCACAGGCTGTTCCTATGGAAGATCTTAATTTGCATTTTACTGGTGATTTCCACGCGATAACATCAGCTAACAACCTTCTTGCAGCAATGCTTGATAATCATATACATCAGGGTAATGCTCTTGGAATAGATACTAAGAGAATTGTATGGAAGAGATGTATGGATATGAATGATAGAACTCTTAGGAATATCGTAATCGGACTTGGTGACAAGCCTAATGGTGTTACAAGAGAAGATCATTTTATAATTACAGTAGCCTCAGAGATTATGGCTATACTCTGTCTTGCTGAGGATATGAAAGATTTAAAGGAAAGAATTGACAAGATAATTGTTGCATATAATTATGCAGGAGATCCTGTTACAGCCAAGGATTTAAAGGCAACAGGAGCTATGGCAGCTTTATTAAAAGATGCAATAAAGCCTAATATGATTCAGACACTAGAGAATACACCTGTGCTTGTACACGGTGGACCATTTGCCAATATTGCACACGGATGTAATTCTGTAAGAGCAACAAAGCTTGCTTTAAAGCTGGCAGATATTGCTGTTACTGAGGCTGGTTTCGGTGCAGATCTTGGAGCTGAGAAGTTCTTTGATATTAAGTGCAGAAAGGCTGGACTTAAGCCTGATGCAGTTGTTATTGTAGCTACTGTTAAGGCATTAAAATATAATGGTGGAGTTCCTAAGCAGGAATTATCAAAGCCAGATATGGAAGCTTTAAAGAATGGTATAGTAAACCTTGATAAACATATTGAGAATATTCACAAGTATGGTGTACCTGTAGTTGTTACACTCAACTCATTTGTGACAGATACAGAGGAAGAATATGAATTCATAAAGAAGCACTGTGAAGAATTAGGCTGTGAATTTGCATTATCTAATGTATGGGCAGACGGCGGAGCAGGCGGAATAGAACTTGCAGATAAGGTGCTTGCTTCATTTGATAAGAAGAGCAATTTTAAGCCTTTATATGAAGATGAACTTCCATTAGAGGATAAGATTATGACAATAGCTAAAGAAATATATGGAGCAGATGGTGTTACATATGATTCTAAGGCTAAGAAGGAACTTGACCATATTACACAGATGGGCTTTGGAAATCTTCCTGTATGTATGGCTAAGACACAGTATTCTTTGTCTGATGATGCATCTAAGTTAGGAAGACCAGAAGGTTTTACAATTAATATTAGAGAAGTGTATGTTGATGCTGGTGCAGGCTTTGTTGTAGCACTTACAGGAAAAGTTCTTACTATGCCAGGACTTCCTAAAGTGCCAGCGGCAGAAGGCATTGATTATGATGAAGAGAATGAGAAGATAACAGGATTATTCTAGGTGTCTTGAAAAGAAAGGAGCAGTTATGCAGTTAAAAGATATTTTGGATATATGCAGAGCTAATGAAGTAGAACATTTTGAATATACAGTTGTTAATGGTGATATTAATACAACTGTTACAGGTATTGCTTCTGACTCAAGAAAAGTAACAGACGGAGGTATCTTTGTCTGCATAGTTGGTTCGGTAAGCGATGGACATAAATATATAGAGCAGGTTAAGGATAAGGCGGCTGTAATAGTTGTACAGAAGGGATCACAGTATAATACAGAGAAGATACCGGCAGCAGTTATAGAATGTGATAATACAAGACTTGCCCTTGCACTTATGTCAGCAGCATTTTACGGCAATCCTGATAAGAAGTTGTTTACAATTGGAATTACAGGAACTAAGGGTAAGACAACTACAACTTATATGATAAAGAATGTTCTTTGTGCGTGTGGAATAAAGACAGGTCTTATCGGAACTATCGAGACAGTTATAGGAGATGAGGCTGTTCCGTCCTGCAATACAACACCTGAGTCAATACAGATTCATAAAACCTTCAGGAAAATGGTTGATGAGGGATGTAAGGCAGTAGTTATGGAGGTATCCTCACAGGGCTTAAAGCTTGACAGAACTGCAGGTATTGTATTTGACATCGGAGTATTTACTAATCTTGAGCCTGATCATATCGGTCCTAATGAGCACGCTTCATTTGAGGAGTACCTTGAATGTAAGGCTAAGCTTTTTAAGCAGTGCAAGACAGGAATAGTCAATGCAGATGATAAGCATACAGCTGATATATTAAGAGACTCTGTATGCAGTGTTGAGAAGTATGGCATATCAGAAGATGCAGACATAAAGGCAAGTGATATCAAGTTGTTCCATGAGAGAGGAAAGATAGGTCTTACTTATAAGTGTAGTGGTCTTGTCAATATGGATGTGGAACTTTCACTTCCGGGAATGTTCTCAGTATATAATTCATTGTGTGCAATAGCTGTTACAAGACATTTTAATGTGGATAATGCTATTGTTGAAAATGTATTGAAAGATGTAAAGGTTAAAGGAAGAATAGAGCTTGTTCCAGTATCTGATAAGTTTACTCTTATGATTGATTATGCTCATAATGCGATGTCCTTAGAGAGTATTTTAAAGACACTTAAAGAGTACAATCCACATAGACTTGTATGCCTGTTTGGCTGTGGTGGCAACCGCTCTAAAGAGAGAAGATTTGAGATGGGTGAAGTGTCTGGAAGATTAGCAGACCTTACGATTATAACATCTGATAATCCAAGATTTGAAGAGCCTCTTGCTATTATGGAAGATATTAAGACTGGAATTAACAGGACTACAGGTAAGCATATTGATATTGCAGACAGAAAAGAAGCTATTAAATATGCTATTGAGAATGGTGAACCTGGAGATATTATCGTGCTTGCAGGTAAGGGACACGAAGATTATCAGGAGATAAAAGGCGTTAAATATCCTATGGACGAACGTGTTCTTATATCAGAAGTTCTTGAAGAATTAAAGGAGAAAAATGTACGCTGATATAATAATAGATATTTCACACGAACAGCTTGATAAGACATTCCAATATGCTGTGCCTGATGATATGGATGGTAGTGTTGATATCGGAACATCTGTAAGAGTGCCTTTTGGAAAAGGTAACAGAATTATAACAGGATATGTAATTGGTTTAACTGATAAGCCATCATATCCTGTTGATAAGATAAAGAGCATTGACAGTGTTGTTACAGGAAAAGTAAATGTCGCTAAAAGTATGATAAAGCTTGCAGCGTGGCTGAAACGGCATTATGGCTGTACTATGAATCAGGCATTAAAGACGGTTATTCCTGTTAAGGACGAGGTCGGACATAAGCAGAAAAAGTCTGTCTGCCTTTTGGTTGATACTAAAAAGGCACAAGAACTTATAAGCATATATGAGAAAAAAGCGAAAGCTAAGTACAGGCTTATGTGTGCACTTATTGATGAACCTGTTATTGATATGGAGATAGTAAAAGACAAGCTTAATATTTCGCCAGCAACAGTAAAGGCACTTGAAGCAGACGGAATTATAAATGTCAAGGTTGAAAGTTACTATAGAAATCCTGTGTCTGATAAGCACATTTTTAATAAAAAGGTTGTGCTTAACGAGGAACAGCAAAGAGCCGTTGATACAATAGTGGAGGATTATGATAATAGAGCGTTCAATACATATCTTATACGAGGAGTAACCGGAAGCGGAAAGACAGAAGTGTATCTTGATGTTATTGAACATACTATTAATTCCGGACGGCAGGTTATAATGCTTATACCTGAGATAGCACTTACATTTCAGACTGTTCAGAGATTTTATCACAGATTTGGGGATAAAGTGTCTATTATTAATTCAAGAATGTCAAAAGGTGAGAGATATGACCAGTTCGTAAGAGCACTTAAAGGTGAAATAAGTATTATGATAGGTCCAAGATCGGCATTGTTTACACAGTTTCCTAATCTTGGACTTATTGTTATAGATGAGGAACACGAGGGTGCGTATATATCAGAGCAAGTCCCAAGATATCACGCCAAAGACCTTGCAATACATATTGCAAAGGAGGTGGGAGCTTCTGTTATACTAGGCTCTGCAACACCGTCAATTGACAGCTATTACAGGGCAGAAGCAGGCGAGTATAAGCTTATAGAGCTTAATAACAGGGCAGGAGAGGCAAGCCTGCCACAGGTATATATAGCTGATATGAGACAGGAGTTAAAGACAGGTAACAGGACAATATTTTCAAGAAAGCTGTATGAGCTTATCAGTGACAGGCTTAATAAACACGAACAGATAATGCTGTTTCTTAATAAAAGGGGAACTGCCGGATTTGTTTCGTGCAGATCGTGCGGCTATGTTATGAAATGTCCGCATTGTGATGTATCTATGACACTTCACAGGAATGGAAAGCTTGTATGTCATTATTGTGGATACGAGACTCCTAATGTATCGTTATGCCCTGAATGTGGTTCTAAGTATATTCTTGGCTTTAAGGCAGGAACAGAGGCTGTAGAGGATGCAGTTAAGAAGATGTTTCCTGCGGCAAGGGTATTAAGAATGGATATGGATACAACCAAAGGCAAAGACGGACACGAGAATATATTAAGTGCATTTGCGACAGAACAGGCAGATATACTTATAGGCACGCAGATGATAGTAAAGGGACACGATTTCCCAAAGGTTACTCTTGTCGGAGTCGTGGCGGCAGATATATCCTTGTATGCAAGTGATTATAAGGCTGTTGAGCGTACATTCCAGCTTATAACACAGGCGGCAGGAAGAGCTGGACGAGGAGAAAGAAAGGGTGAAGTTGTAATACAGACATATTCACCTGATAATTATGGCTTGTTATGTGCGGCGGAGCAGAATTATAAGAGTTTTTATGAGCAGGAAATGTCTTACAGGAAGCTGCTTTCATATCCACCTGTTAATAATATGGTAAAGATTAACATAAGCAGTATTAATGAGAAGCTGTTATCAGAGCGTGCAGGAAATATTAAAGCTTTGATACAGCAGTATATTCAGGATAACAATACTGTTAAAGATGACAAGATTATAGTACTTGGTCCATCAAATGCTTCTATATACAAGATTAAAGATATATACACGAAGCAGATATATTTAAGAAGTTCAAGCTTTAAAGCACTTGAACTAATTATGGATATGCTGGATAATAATATTAATGGCAGTTCAGATTACAAGAATATTAACATTGCATATGATGTTAATTAAACATACGCATATGTTATTTGATTATGGAGGAAGTTATGGCAATCAGAAATATAAGAACATTAGGTGATGAGATATTAAGAAAAGAAGCAAAAGAAATAACTGAGATGACACCTAGAATACAGGAACTTATTGATGATATGTTTGAAACAATGTATGAGGCTAATGGAGTTGGACTTGCAGCTCCACAGGTAGGAATAAGAAAGAGATTAGTTGTAATTGACTGTGGTGATGATCCAATAGTGCTTATTAACCCTGTAGTTCTTGAGACAAGCGGTTCACAGACAGGACAGGAGGGCTGTCTTAGTGTTCCGGGTAAGGTTGGTATCGTGACAAGACCATCTTATGCCAAGGTTAAGGCACTTAATGAAGATATGGAAGAGATTATCGTTGAGGGTGAAGAACTTCTTGCAAGATGTCTTTTACACGAGATTGATCATCTTGACGGAGTAATGTATGTTGATAAGGCAGAAGGTCCACTTATGGAAACTGAAACGGAGGAAGATTAATATTGAAGGTTGTATTTATGGGAACTCCTGACTTTGCAGTTGGGACATTAAAGGAACTTATTGATAACCAGTATGATGTAGTGGCAGTTGTGACACAGCCGGACAAGCCAAAGGGAAGAAGCAAGGAGCTTGTATTTTCACCTGTTAAGGAAGAAGCTGTTAAGCATAATATACAGGTTCTTCAGCCAGAAAGAGCAAGAGATGAAGCATTTGTTGAAGAATTAAGAAAATATAATGCTGATGTGTTTGTTGTTGTTGCATTTGGACAGCTATTGCCTAAGAGTATTATTGATATGCCACGTCTTGGATGTATTAATGTACACGCTTCACTGCTTCCTAAGTACAGGGGAGCCTCTCCAATCCAGTGGGCAGTAATAGACGGATGTGAGTATTCCGGTGTTACGACTATGAAGATGGATGAGGGTCTTGATACAGGAGATATTCTTTTGGTAGATAAGGTTAAGCTTGATAAGAAAGAGACAGGCGGAAGCCTTTTTGACAGATTAAGCATAGTTGGTGCTAAGCTTCTTATCAAGACACTTGAAGGACTTGAGACTGGAAGCATTATACCAGAAAAGCAGAACGAAGCTGAAAGCTCATATGTCAAAATGCTTAAAAAGTCAATGGGAGAGCTTGATTTTACTAAGAGTGCCAGACAGATTGAGTGCCTTATAAGAGGACTTAATCCCTGGCCAAGTGCATTTACACATCTTAATGGCAAAATGTTAAAAATATGGGATGCAGATGTTGTAACTGACAGTGATGATATTATAAATAACAATAATGTTTCAAAGGAATGTGAAGCTGGAACAGTATGTTATGTAGATAAGAAGACATTTATTATAAAATGCGGAAAAGATTATCTTAAGGTTAATGAACTTCAGCTTGAGGGTAAGAAGAGAATGTCAGCAGATGCCTTTCTTCTTGGAAGCCACGTTGAAGAAGGGACTGCATTAGGGTAATTAGTTATATTATGATGGAGAATAATCTGTATGGAAGTTAATTTAAGAGCGGTTGTACTCGACATTTTGGAAGAAATAGAGAGTAACAATGAATTTTCACATATAATAATCAACAATGCACTTTTAAAGTACCAGTATCTTGATAAGAGTAAAAGATCATTTATCAATAAGCTGTCTTTAGGCATTATAGCTGTCTCTTATACACATCTCCGAGCCCACGAGACTAAGGCGAATCTCGT
>ERZ1026890.859-NODE-859-length-13261-cov-47.592837_pt1 | contig 13261 bp, 13 predicted proteins | sample MGYA00380175_ERZ1026890 | MGnify/ENA primary metagenome ERZ1026890 (study PRJEB33269, sample SAMEA4719811) | human gut metagenome | biome: human-associated habitat; feature: organic feature; material: feces | place: Cameroon | collected 2013-10 ...
TACGGGGCTTCGGGGAGGATTTTTATGCTCTTTTGTGTTTTACCGGACAGCAATAGTTTCTTATCTTGCTCATATTTGCTGTTTTTCTCAGCTGCAAGTTTATAGTCTTCGCTCGTGAATGTTTCGTTTCCTTCCATTTCAATATAGCCATAGATGCTGTAGTCGTACGTGCGGGCGTAAATATTGTCTTCATCGTCTGACGCCTCGTCTTTATCCTTTAGCTCTTTGTAGTCAAGAGTGGCAACCACAACACCATTATGCAGCTCGATGACATTATTGTCTCTGGCACTTTTGCCGATGGAACTGTATTTTGCCGGAACAACTATCTTGTTGGTCTTTATGTTTTTCACTCCTACCAATCCCTCATCGTTTCTGAACACTTCATATTCCGAAACAGGTTCGGATGCCGTAGGTAGTGGCTTAGGAGGCGTTACCTTTTCTCCCTTTGTGTTGATGACGTAGTTGTAATCGTCTCCTACAACCATACTGCAGGTTCCGTTATGGAATGTCGGGTAAGAGCTGTCATAGGAGCTGCCATCAAACAAGGAGAGGTTTTTCGGCAGGCGTATCTTTATCTCACCCTTTGTATCGATGAAATAATCTCCCTTTTTGTCTCTTGCATAGGCAAGACCTTCGCTGAAAACTCCGCACTCTTCAAATTTAAAAGGAATCACCACCTCTCCTTTTTTATATAAAAATTCCGCTAATTTATACAGAATAGCTTAAAATGAGCGAATTATGAGTTTCTCATCTCAATAGAGGTAATGATTTGGCAATAGTTCTAAATTCTGCATTGTACATAAGTATGCTTGTCAAACAACTCTTTATTTCTCGATGCAAAGATACAATTTAATTTTTATTTCCCTCCGACTGATATGCTAAATAAGAATAAAAGTGTAACAAAAATAATCTGATTTCAAAAATATTCCATTATCTTTGCGCTGAACGCAATAATAAAGATAAACGATGAAAGATATAAATCGCATAAAAGTCGTGTTGGTAGAGAAGAAGCGGACAAGCAAATGGTTGTCCGAGCAATTAAGGAAAGATCCTGCAACAATCTCAAAATGGTGTACCAATACCTCACAACCAGATTTAGTAACATTGACCAAGGTAGCTGCTCTATTGGACGTTGATGTTCGTCAGCTTATCAATAAAACAAAAGGTACTAACAGTGATGATTGACAATCATTAGTTCAAAAAAGGATTAATAATGAATACAAAAGCAAAACCATTCATCAAATGGGTTGGCGGTAAAGGACAACTCATTGAACAACTGGAAGCAAAACTTCCAGCTGACTTTGATAATTGGGATGATGTGACATACATAGAGCCATTCGTTGGTGGTGGGGCTATGTTGTTCTACATGCTGCAACAGCATCCAAATATCAAACGTGCTGTAATCAACGATATTAACAGCGATTTGGTTACATGTTATAGAACTGTACGTGACAATGTGGAAGAGTTGATTCCTGCATTGCAGGATATTCAAGCCCAATATTACGCTTTGCATGATATGGAAGCGAAATGTGAGATGTTTATGGCAGTACGCCAACGCTACAATGAGAAGAACCTTGACCCGATAGAGAATACGGCAAAGTTCTTCTTTCTTAATCGCACTTGCTTCAACGGTTTATATCGTGTAAACAAGAAAGGTTTGTTTAATGTTCCTTGCGGAAAGTACATGCAGCCACAGATTTGTGATGAAGAAACACTTAGGGCTGATAGTGAATTATTGAAGCGAGTGGAAATCTTGGAAGGTGATTTTGAAAATACCTTACTTTGTGCTAATGGCAAAACATTATTCTATTTTGATCCTCCTTACCGTCCGCTTAGTGACACTTCAAGTTTTAATGACTATACTAAAGAAGCGTTCAATGATGATTCACAAGTTAGACTGAAAGAGTTCTGTGACAAAGTGGTAGCTGAGGGACATAGCTTTATGTTGAGCAATTCTGACTGCAAAGGAAAAAATGAAGCAGATAATTTCTTCGATGTGCTATATGCTGATTACTATATTGATAGAGTTATGGCTTCTCGTAATGTGAATGCAAACGGAGCGAAACGAGGAAAGATTTCCGAACTGTTAGTCCATAGTTATCGCAACACGAAAGATTGGCAATTGAACGACATTAACAACCACAAGTCACAACGTGTGGCTATAAAACAAAAGGCTTATGCTTAAAGATTTCGATAAGTTCATGTCTCAACTAAAAGAGACAAACCAAACGTTGGACTTCTTCTGTGACTTTGAAAAAATCTCACAGAACGTGGAGGATATAAAGTTAAGTCTGTGTATGCTCAATAGTCTCATTGGGGCATCCGACTTACGTAAAAGTGTCGAAACAATATGGAACAGGGACGAGAAAGCCTTTTCCGTTATGAACATATTGGTAGCAGTTCGTACTCGTGACAAGAAAAAGATACTTGATTCTGTAGGAAACTGCGTTCCTTTGGAAAGCATGTTCACTTCTGTTGATTCTGTTATGACATTCTTGGCAGAAACAGGACTTGGTGATGTTCTTCAAAATCAGAAAGTCAAGAATCTTGTGGATTATGTCTTTGGCATTGAAACAGGATTGGACACGAATGCAAGAAAGAATAGAAGCGGACACGTTATGGAAAATACGGTAGCCAATATTCTTGCTAATGCTGGCGTTCCTTTCAGACAAGAAGTGTATTCGAGAGAATGGACTGCAATTACCGAAGTGTTGGGAGACGACGAAAAGCGTTTTGACTTCGTTATTGAGACCTCATCAAAAGTATATCTGATTGAAGTCAACTTTTATAGTGGTGGTGGTTCAAAACTGAATGAGGTTGCGCGCTCGTACTCAGATATTGCACCGAAGATAAACTCCGTTGAGGGTTTTGAGTTCGTTTGGATTACAGATGGCATAGGCTGGAAGTCTGCAAAAAATAAATTGCAAGAGGCATACGGAATTATTCCAAGTGTGTACAATCTCTCATCTGTTCAAGATTTTATAAATAACATAAGATAGCTATGATACAAAAGGAAAAATTCTCAGTATTCTTTGATAATATAACAGAAATAAAAATAGGTCTTGATTATTATACAGACTTCAAAAAAGTCATAAACAATGTCAATACCATATCCTTGCGACTTACCCAATTGAACTATTTGGTAGGGCAAAAAGATATGCGTAAGGCTGTAGAAGAAGTTTGGGAAGAGAACCCTAAAGCTTTCTCTGTTATGGGAATACTTGTTGCAGTCAGAAAAAAACAAAATAAAAAAGCATGGGGACGTGACGGAAGTGAGCGTCTCGTATATAACTATTTTGATAGTGTTGACCATATCATGGAGTTTATTGAAGACTCTGGATTGCTTACAGTTCTACAAGACAAACACATTAAAAATCTTGTTGACTATGTTTTTGGTGTAGAAACAGGTCTTGATACTCATGGACGGAAAAATCGTATCGGAGAAATCATGGCCTCCAAAATCGCCCAGCAATTTAATGAGGCAAATATATCTTATGAGCGTGAAGTTCAATCAAAGAAATTTCCTGCTATAAAATCAGTATTAGGAAAGGATTCTAAAAGATTTGATTTTGTTATTTCATGCCCAAGCAAAAAATATTTGGTCGAAGTAAACTATTATGGAACGCAAGGTTCAAAAGTTACGGAAATTCCACGCTCGTACATGGATGTTGCCAAGAAAATAAATTCTGTCGAAGGGTTTGAGTTCGTTTGGATTACAGATGGAATTGGATGGAAAAAAGCTAAAGAACAACTGAACGAGGCTTATGATGAAATTCCGAATGTGTATAATCTAAACACGTTGCAAGATTTTATAAATAAGATTCTTCAAGACACCAAGAACTAAGATTATATGGAATTTTCAAATGGTACAATCATACTATAAATCATCCAACAACGACTTCATCCTTGCCCATGGAGATTGTTTCAAACTTCTCAAAGAGTTTAACTTTAAATTCGACATGATTTTTGCCGACCCTCCTTACTTTCTCTCTAACGGTGGAATATCGTTGCAGAGCGGTAAGGTCGTGTGCGTTGATAAAGGGGATTGGGACAAAGGTAAATCGCAAGTGGACATGATGTCGTTCAATATGGAATGGTTGCGTTTGTGCCGTGACAAGTTGAAAGACAACGGTACGATATGGATAAGTGGCACTTATCACAATATCTTTTCTGTGGCAAATTGTCTTACAGAGCTTGGCTACAAGATTCTGAATGTAATCATATGGGAGAAGACAAACCCACCTGTCAACATCTCATGTAGGTATTTCAAATATTCTACCGAATTCGTCATTTGGGCAAGGAAGATGCAGAAAGTACCTCACAAGTTCAACTACGAGTTAATGAAAGAACTGAATGACGGAAAGCAAATGACTGATGTATGGCGAATGCCAGCAATCGGTCGTTGGGAAAAGACTTGTGGCAAACATCCAACACAAAAACCTTTGCGTTTGCTCGTCCGAACGATTCTTGCATCAACCAACCAAGGTGATTGGATTCTTGACCCATTTAGTGGAAGTTCAACGACTGGAATTGCTGCTAATCTTTGTGGACGAAGATTTGCGGGGCTTGAACAGGAAGAGGAGTTTTGTAAGCTGAGCAAGGCAAGGCGTGAGGAAATGGATAATCTTGCAAGTTTTGACAACTTGATAAGTCATATTGAAGATTTGAAAAAATTGCAAGACTACTCAATGGTGAATGAATCTATAAGTGGATATATACAAACTCCATTTTAAATAAAGAATAAGGATAAAATAATAAGAAAAGGTATGGCAACAAACTTAGAAGATTACAAGATACATTTACACTATCTTCTCAGCAAAGAAGGTATACATGTCATGGATGCAAAAGTTCATAATGAATGTGAACGACATTTCTTGCGTGCATTGGATGCTATAAAGCAATACACAGGTGACTTTCAGATTGAAGTTTCTGTACCCAATGAAGGAGGCTACATTGATGAATTTCTTATAAAGATAGCAGATTCTTCTTTAGTAGATTTAATAAGAGATTTTGTAGTAGCTTTCATTACTTATTATTTTACGAAGAAAACAAATGTCAGAGATGATATTCTTAAAGGTTTAGACATTGTAGAAAAGATCAAAAATGGTAATTTCTGTAAAGAAGAAGCATTGGCATTAGTCGCACATGATAAAAAACTTAAGAAAATAATAAGTGACTATTATAAGGCAGCAGAGCATGACCAACAAATACAAAGGATAGAAGTGTCATCAGAGCAACCAGAAACCCAACCAATCTGTTCAAATATATGTAGAGGAGATTTCCATACGCATATCATAGATACAGAAAGTTCAGAGGACACTCAAACGATAGAAGGAACGACGATAGCCATACTTTCACCTGTTTTACAAAAAGGACATAGTAAAACTTGGAATGGTATCTATTCTGGGAAAACAATTCCATTTAAAATTGAGGATAAAGATTTTCTGAAACAGGTTTACGCAAATGAAATAAAATTCGGTTCTGCCACGACTATAAAATGTACGTTGCAAATTAAAACAAAACGTATTATAGCTGAAGATGAAGCTACAGTAAAAGAAGAAAACACATACATTGTGAAAAGTGTACAAACTTGGGCTGATGACCAATGTTTTCAAAGAGATACCAAACGATACAAAAAGCAAAAAGCAGATGATAGACAACTTACGTTGGATTTTGATTTATGACTTTATTTATTTTTGTACTCTCTGGTGTCATTTTGGTTGTTGTCTAAATAGAGCGACTTCGGAGAACTATTACCAATAATAAGGCAATTTTTGGTGAGTAACTCGAAAGGTTTTGAGTAACTCAAAACATACCTTGCTGTGTCTTTGTGGACACAATGTTTTGGAAAGAATAAATCTAATACCATTGAAAACACTGCGGTGGTTCGCCCAAGTGGCTGGAGGCGCAAAGCCTCCAAGGAACGGCTCGTTTTCGTTATGTCCAAAGGATGAAACAAATAAACTCCCGAAGAATGGGGGCATAGAAAACCATTCCTCGGGATAAACAAATATGTAGTCCTGTATGCCATATGTTTTATATGTCATACGATAAACATGTAAAACGTATGACATCAATGTAGATATGCTTACACGCTTCTTTGCATGGATACTTCCTTATCACATTACAAGTGCATTTCTATACGACAGTGAATCAGTACGTCAACAAGCCAATACGACAGTGAGCAACCAAAGTAACAAATATGCGACCATTTTCAGCAAAAGGCATTCGTCCCTCTGTAGAGTTGCAGGACAATGATTGTTTTCTCTTTTGCTCCGTACAATCTATTGACGATTGCATCACGAAATTGTGCTGCACCAAAAGAGTGGAGACAAAAGGAAATGACAACTATCATCGGAAAACTATACAGCGTTTGCCAAACACCAACGGAAGTTTCATCCTTGCGTTGAACTTCTGACATAGACAGCATACCTTCCTTATATATGGCTCGTATCACAGAGTTGAGTTTGGGAGCTGTGGCATGAAATATATTCACCAACTCGCCTTCACCCATCCACAAGTTCTCTAAGTTGGACGGAATGGAAAGTGTCCCATTTCCGTCCATAGTGATAATTGTCCTTTTCATACCATTCCTCCTATTACAGGCAAATGCCCCTTGATTCGACTTTCAAAAACAGATATGTCATGGTCAAGTTTGTTACTTGTCACCTTGGCGTATATCTGTGTTGTGGTGATGTTCGTGTGACCGAGAATCTTGCTCACGCTCTCTATCGGCATACCATATTCTAAAGCCAAAACTGCCCAACTATGACGAGATACGTGGAACGAAACTTGCTTTTTGATACCACACATTGCAGCAACTCGCTTGATATGCTTATTGATAGTTCCATGGTCACCAATATGGAATAAGTGACAGTCTTTTCTGAATGATTTGTATCTCTCAATAATCTGTATAGGTATATCCATCAGCTTGATTTGGAATGGTACACCTGTCTTCTGACGCTTCGACACAATCCAAGGAGCACCATTAACTATACAGATGTTGTCCTCCGTCAAGTTCTTGATGTCTATGAAAGAGATACCTGTCCAACAACCAAAAATGAAAAGGTCTCTCGCAAAAGCCATGTTTGGGTCTTCCAACTTTATCTCAGTCATGGCGGTTAGCTCGTCCAATGTCAAGAACTCACGTTCCTTGTGGTCTGGGTCAACATGGTACATGGCAAATGGATTTCTCGGTATCTTGCCATTGTAGTGTGCTGTCGTAACAATATGTTTCAGCGGAATGGAGTAAATCCAAATGGAGGACTGCGCAAGCCCAACTACGTTTTTCAAATACAGGCAATAATCACGGATGAACTCCTCTGTTAGCTCGTTCATTGACATATCGCTGCGCTTGTACTGATACTTGATAAACTCAGCGACATACTTTCTCACCACAAGATATTTGTTGTAAGTGTTCTTGGCTCTGTCCTTGCCGACACGCTTGGCAAATGCAGCGTTCTCCTTGTCAAAGGCTCTGAGCAAAGTCTCGTACTCCGTACCTATGCCTTGGTATGCGTTTCTCACCATTTCTGCGGTAACGAACGCCTCACGGTCGGAAAGTCGTTGGTAATGCTTGGCGATTTGCGCCTTGATGTTGTCAAGCACAAAATTCACCTCCTTGGCTTCCTTGCTCTTGCCTATGGCTCTGTTGCCCTTGGCATCCCAAATAGCCTTGGTAACGCTCTGCTTGCAACTGAACTGTGCGATAGTTCCGTTGATTGTCACTCGTCCCATGATAGGGACAATTCCGTTTCTCTCCTTGCTTCCATTTACATAGAAGACTGTCTTGAAAGTGCATCTCATAATTCTTACTTTTTTGTTCGGTGCAAAATTAAACTATGAGAGCTGCATGGCAAAACCAAAACTTACGCAGAATGGGGAAATATGAACCGTCACCGTTAAAAATGCTTATTAGGGCGTTTCTGCGAGGTAATGATTTGAAAGCGTTTCTACTTCTCCAATTTGCTTTTTCATCATTTCCTTATCACTGCCAACTAAAGCCAACGACTGCCACAACCACTTGAAACTCAAAACAAATGCTCTATTTTGCTATTTTTTGCCTTTTTAGGCGTTCTTTTATTGATAAATCCGTATTTGCCGTTCTTCCTGACGGTGGCAAGACCTTCTGAGAAATCGAAAGCAAAATCATAGGTACATGGTATGGCCAACTCGCCCTTGGTGTTCACGAATCCCCATTTGTCGTTTTTGCAGACAACAGCCAGTTCTTCATAGAATGATGCCACCACATCATACACACACGGCACAACTTCTTTTCCTTCTGTATTTATTGCTCCCCATTTCTCGCCCTTCTCTACGACCGCAAATCCGTCCTTAAAATCGCTAAGGCTGTTATACTTTCTTACTGCCTTGCAGAATTCGGGGGTGAGCTTGACGACGAGGTCAGTTTTCAAAGCCAAGGTGTCTTTGTGTATGGTGTCTTCACCTGCACCACTCTTTACCGTCTTGAAATAAGTGGCGCTGCCACCTATTATAAATACAAGCGCAAGCACTCCTAACGCAATCCATAACTTTCCGGATCTTTTCGGCGTCTCTACTTGGCAACCGCATTTTGGGCAAGCCTTAGCTTTGTCGGGGATGGTAGCCCCACATTCTTTACATTTTTTTAGTGCCATAAGCAAAAGTCTTTATTAGGTTATTTGTTTATGTTAATGAGTGGAATTGTGTTAACGGTTTGACATTATTATATGTAGCAAATTTACAAATAATAAACGAGATACGTTGTCTGATAAACCGAAAAAAATATCGCTCAAGAACAAATCAAGAGGAGAGAGTGTGTCAAAACTCAATCAGTGCGGGCTGAAGGCCCAATAATCACATAGCCCAGGGCAACGCCCTGGGTGTTTAAAGGTGTTACGCCAAATCGCCCTGTAAGGGCTAAAGCATTGAAGCAGAACGCTTTTGCCCTTACAGGGCGCCTTTGGTTTTGCTCTTATTATTTCCCAGGGCGTTGCCCTGGGCTATGGGCTTCTGCCCCTTCAGGGCGTGCTGCTGTACTTTTGACCACCCTCTCCTATGTTTGCATTTGCAGCTGCATTAATTGTATAACCTAAAAATTCACAACTGAATAATTCAAAATCGCAGGCGAAGCCGAGAATAATTCCTAATTCAAAACTCAAAATTCAAAACTCGTATGCCTTGCCGTCCGACACAATATTTGCATTTCTAACGCTCAATACTCCCAGTTGAGCGCACCAAGAAATCTTTGGTGCGAAATTCTTGAGTTTTGAGCGGTTGGAGCTATGTTGCTAATACACAGCCGGTTATGTGGTTCGTAAGAAAAGCGCGTAAACAAATGAGTTGTCAAAGTGGCTCTTTTAGGGTGTCATAGTGCTTGTTTTGCTGCCCAATACATCAACTATTGCGTTGCAACAGTAACGCTTTTAGACTGTAAAAGCGGCGCTGTTAGGGCATTTTGTGTTTTTGATGGCTGACAAGGATGGCTTTGATGCTGTAAAAAACCATAAAAACGGCTTTTTGATTCTCTATAATTGATTTTTATTTTGTAACAGCTTTTTACTCTTTGTACGATATTTGCATGTAGGCATGAAGACATGAAGAACATGTCTTTGAGTTTGATTTATTTGTATGTTTCGTAAACATTTTGAGAATATTGTACCTTTTTCTGAAATTATTCTCGTACTTTTGCAAGCGTATGGATTCATTATTTCTACTTCAGTTTGCATGTTTTATATTCATGCTTGTCAATGCCTTGTTCGTGGCACTCGCTCATCTGCATGTTAGATGGGAGAACAGGCGGTATGAGCGTTCACGATGGATGATTGTTGTCGCCTTGTTAGGATTGGCGATACAATATGCCGTGCAGATGGGGTTCGGCTTTCGTGCCATGCATGATGATTTAGGGGCGGTCATCAACATCCTCGTCTATACGCCCTGTTTTTCGCTTATCTCCATGGGAATCTACAACATAGAGACCACACGTTCCAACCTCAGAAAGATGATTCTGATGTGCAGTGGCATTTATGCTGCCATCATTGTGGTCTTTTGCGTGGGCACCAGTCTCCATCATAGCCTGTATATCAGAGAAGGGCTTTATCTGATGCTGACTCTGTTTTGCGTAAGTGTTTTCTATTGCATATACATGATTATTCAGGAGATGATTAGGCGTAAAAATATGTTGGAGACAATGGCGGCAACTGATTTGTTGCCTTACGTGAGATATTCCAGAGCCAGTGTAATCATTCTATGGCTCGCAGTTCTCGCTATGCCAGTTGCCATCTTTTCTACCACCTTATTATATATAGTGGGTCCTGCCGTATTGCTTGCCCTGCTGTTCTTCAATCTTACGTTTATTGCTCTCGGCAGCAGTTATATCCCTACCGAAGAACTCCTGGACAAAGAAGAAGAAAGCTATGCCTTAGCGAGAACTAATTATAGGTATGGGGGGGCACATTCTGCCAAGCAGTATAATTCCACAGGCAGTATAGAATCTTTACAGTTAATTTCCGACGAGCGCAGAGATTTCATCCAGAAGAGTCTTGATGACTGGTGTGCGAATTTAGGATATAAGGACTGTAATGTAAACATGCTGACCCTTTCCCGTACACTTTGTATCTCAAAGAACGAACTGAGCCAGTTCTTCGACCAATGCCTGCACTCTAACTTCCGAATATGGCTCAGCGAGATTCGTTTCAACGCAGCCAAGAAGATGATGTTGGAATATCCAGATTATAGCAACGACATCATTTCAGCCGAGTGTGGATTCTCTTGTCGCACTCATCTTTACCGAATCTTCAAGACAAAAGAAGGCTGTTCTCCTACAGAATGGAGAGCCTTTAAGTCTACAGAAGCAGCACAAAAAGATTCAAATTGAGCGTATTCATTTTTTGTAAAAACACCAAAGAAAAAGCAAAAATTTTATCGAAAAACAGCCAAAAGGGTGTCGCATTCCTACGAATGCGACACCTTTTTGGTATGAATGCGACACTTGAACAGTGAAAAACCGCACCTTCTTTCGTGTCGATGCACTATATTTGCAACATGAAGGAAATAATAGAAACTATGCCAAGGATAGAATTAGCCCTGATTATCATCGGGGTGTTTGTACTCATATTATGCCTTATCTTCGGATATGCCATGATACATGAGTACAGGATGTATCTTGAGAATCATTGGAAGGCTCGCTATAGCTTTCGTGACTTCATCAAGAGAGAACGCTTTTATATCTATTTGCTGTTGGCATCCATATTTATCTTTCTGACAAACCTCTTGTATTTCCTGGAATGAGTTTCGGATAGAATGGACATTACGATAAAAAACAAACGAAATAATATGATAAAACATTTGACAACAAAACACCGGTTGCTGGTCGCAATGCTTGCATTTATTCTTCCATTTGCTTTTGCGAGAGCAGAAGCAAAAGAAGAAGGAAAGACTCGTTGGCAAGGCTGGTACGTCGGTATTGAGGGTGGGATGCCTTTCGGCTTCTCCACTTTCTCAAGTTTCGGACACGACAAGACGCATCTCGGTTGGGCTGCCGGCGTATATGGCGGCTACCGTTTCAACTCCATCTTCTCGGCAGAGTTGTCCGCCAAGTATGGAGAGATGAGCTTGTCGGCACAAGACTGCTGCGTAGAACGTAACTATTGGCTTGGTAGCGACGGTGTGCTTTACAAGGCTGGTGTCTTAGGCATGGACAGTTGGGAGTATGCCAATCTGAAAAGCCATGTCAGGATGGGACAGTATGGCGCAAGATTGAATGTCAATATTCTTGGGCTCTTCCATAAGACAGCTGACAGCCGTTGGGATTTGGCTGTCTCGCCTCATATATATGCAGTAACTACCAAGGCTGACATTCAGACAATAGCCGATGATGCCAAGGTGATGAAAGGCTCAACCGACTGGCATCTTGGTTATGGCGCGGATCTGCAGGTGGGCTACCAACTTACCTCATGCCTGAAACTTGGCATCTATTCCGGACTGACCCGTCTTACTGGCGAACGCATGGACGGAATGCCGGAACATCTGCATAAGAACAACTTCGTTTGGGAAAGCGGCATAAGGTTGGGAATAAGCTTCGCAAAGACAAAGAAGAAGAACATGGCTGTGGAAACAACGCCGATAACAGAACCGGAAGTGCCGACAACAATACCGGAAGCGCCGCAGCAGGTGACCACTCCTCAGACTGAACACCTCCAGAAGGAGACGGCAGATAAGGCTGAGACAAAGGTAGCTGAGCAAGACGTGGCAGAACAGCACAAGGTGACATTCCCCGTCGTCTACTTCGCATTCAACAGTATCGCCATCAAGCAGAGCGAGCTGTCAAAGCTGAATGATATCCTACGTACATTAAAGGAGAATCCGGACATGAACGTGACAGTGACCGGCTGGTGCGACACCAAAGGCAGCGTGGCTGTCAACAAACGCATATCTCGCCAGCGTGCAGAAGCGCTGAAGACATGGCTTGTGAGGAAAGGCATTGAGGCAAGTCGAATTACTGCCGTAGGAAACGGAAGCGACGGCTCTCTGGAAGCCGGAAAAGCTCGCCGAATAGAGACCACGGACAATAATAAGTAACCCATAAAACACGGATAGAAGATGAAAGCAAAAAGAAGATTTAATATTTGGTTATGGGTGCTGTTATGCGTCCCATGCCTGTTGGCAAGTTGCGACCATAATGTTCATGATGGTGAGGATGAGGGTGGTTTGTCAGTATCGCTCACTTGGGCAGATGAAGCCGACCAAGGTACGGAAGTGAAGGATGTGAAGCTCTGGATATTCAATGCCGATGACGGCTCGCTTGTTGAGGAAAAACGTTATGGCAGTGCGCAGGAGGTGGCAAGCCAACGCTTCGCTCTTCCTGAAGGGCATTATCAGATATTGGCTATTACCAATCTCATAGAGCCATTCTTCACCACTGACCAGACCAGGGCTTTGACTAATTGGAACAATATCCAGATAGGCTTGACCAATCCCAAGAATGTAAGGAATAATGCTTATTTCGGAGTTGCCGACGTGAGGATAGACAACAAGGAAGGCAACTATGTGGTGCAGAATCCTATTAAGAGCGTGCTTGCCGAACTGACCATCATCATAGAGAATGTACCTAAAGGTACAGAGATGAGTGGCAAGGCATTAGATGCAGCCTGGTGTCTGTTCCCTACACAGAAGAATGGTGATGGCGACTATGGATTGCCGAGCATAAAGCCAACGGAAGTGGAAATGCCTACTATCTTGGCTACTGAGTCAACTTTGCAATCAGAAGTCATCCGGCTGATGC
>ERZ1026890.868-NODE-868-length-13151-cov-5.487553_pt1 | contig 13151 bp, 7 predicted proteins | sample MGYA00380175_ERZ1026890 | MGnify/ENA primary metagenome ERZ1026890 (study PRJEB33269, sample SAMEA4719811) | human gut metagenome | biome: human-associated habitat; feature: organic feature; material: feces | place: Cameroon | collected 2013-10 ...
GGCCGCCACTGACCCGAGCCGCTGATGAGGCAAGCCGGAGGTGTTAAACCAGGTTTGCGCGGTATCGGCCAGGATGTAGGGCTGGATTGTGGCAAGCCATGTGCTCTCTTTTCGCATCTGGATATAGCGCAGTTCTACCTGCCCGCCATAGCCGTAATCACCGCTTGCTTCGCTGTCCTGGTATCCACGGCCAAACCGCTGGGCACCGAAGCTAACGCGTTCGGGTTCTGGCAACGTGTTATTTGACCAGTCCCCCTCCCAGGACGTTGATAGCCGCCACTTATCGGCAAACAGCCAGGCTGCGTCCAGATAGCTTTTCGTGAGCGTAAAATTAATATCGGGCCTGGGGGCCGAGACGATATCGGCTCCCATCGCATCAATACCCTGACGCACGTTGAGTCGGCCGCTGAGGCTGGCGGTTGTGAACTGATGTGCACCGTTGATGCCCACTTCCAGCGCGGGATAACGCGCGTGCTGGTTGACGGAGTCCAGGCTATAGGTTTTGCCCAGCAGTCTGGCCTGCAGGGCATAATCGTCCTGGCGGTCGGTGTAATCAAAACCGCTGGTCAGATTAATTTGTGATTTTTGCGTCAGCAGCAGGGGGTAGCCAAACGTCACGCCGCCGTTGTATTGCGTTGTTTTTTGCTTCGAATCGACGCTGATATTATTCGGCAAAGAGAGCAGGGGCGAAAAATCTCGCGGATCTTCACGGTAATAGCTGCCTTTTAGCTGCATGGTCAGCCCTTCATCGTTTAAAAACTGCTGCCAGTTCAGGCCGACATAATTTTTTCGCGTGTTGCTATCTAACGGCACAAGCGTGGCCACGCCAAGCTGATCGCCATAGCTTGTCATGTTGCTGAGCGTGCCGTTCAGCATCATTAAATCTTGCCCTTTACGGGTATCAATCGTCGACGCTATATTCCAGCTCCGCTCCTGGTTGCCGGTGATTTGCATCGCCGCTGCGCCATAGATATTGGTTGGCAGCTGCGCGTTAGCCGTAACCGGAACGTTCGGGGTGCGCGTCATCAGCTGGCTGTAGCGATCGAACGTATCCTGAGACAGCGGTTTTTCCGCCATGATTTTTTCGGACAAACGTTTAAGACGTTCGGCGATGTGCGGGTTATTACTGGTGATGTCGCTATGAGCGACATAGCCTTCAACCAGAACAATTTTAATATTGCCCTGCTGGAAATTATTATCGGGCAGCCAGGCATAGGAGAGTGGAAAACCGTCGGCCTTATAGCGTTCCGTAATATCGTTTACCAGCCCCGTAAGCGTTTTTAGCGGCACGGTTTTTCCAGCGTAAGGCCTGAAGGGCTGAAGTAATTCCTTCAAGGGATAACGCGTGCCGCCAATAAACTGAATGTGATGAATGGTAATAGGCGTTTCAGGCGTCAGCGTTGACTTCGGTTTTTCTATTTTGACGTTCGGCTGCGGCGCGGCCTCAGTCTGTTCGGGGGCAACGTTACGAGAAACTTGCGCCGGGTTATCGGGGTTAATAATAGAGGGTAGAGTATCGGCGCGGGCCATGCTCAGCACAACCAGCCCCGTCAGCGAAAAAAGGAAGTGGTGTTTCATCGTGCTATCCCTGTTCGTCATCCCCGGTTGGGGTAAATGTCGCTGAATAAAGCGCCCCTGAACCAGGGGCGCAGACAGGCAGAAAAAGGATTACTGTTTTGGCGTCAGTAGGCTCGAGGTTAACGTGTTGAGCCCGTTAATCGGGTTTGTCGTAGATGTGTTTTGGGTTGTGCCTGCATTGGCCGTTACACCCGCAGTCAGCGTATTGAGGGTGGTATTGACCGTTGTGCTCAGGCTATTGTTCGTGGCTGTCACATTGGCATCGGCCGTCAGAGATCCTGTGCCGCTGCCTCCGGTGGTTGATGTGGGTTTCACTAGCGTACCGCTATCCGTGACCGTCTGGCCGACATTTTGAACGACCTGACCGACACCGCTAAGCCCGCTATTGCTGCTGCTAATGTTGGTCCCCACGCCGCTGACGGTGCCACCCACCTGGGTCAGCAGACCGTTAACCGGTGTGCCGAGACCCGTTGTGGTGCCTACGGTTTGCGTCACGCCTTGTACTCCGCCCAGCGTCTTGTTAGCCAGGGTCGTGGTATCGGTTGTTACCTGAGTGACAGCAGGGCTGCTTACCGTGTTGGTGAGACCCGTGCCGGTGTTACTGACCAGTTGCCCGGTACTGTTGACCACGCTGCCCGTCAGGCCGGTTACGCCGCTGACCGGGGTTCCGGAAGTGGAACTCGCCAGGCCCGTGCCTACCGTTGAAACGGTATTGCCGAGGGAGGTGACCGACGTGGCCACGCCTTTAACCGTGGTACCCACACCGTTCGGGTTGTTTGGATCGCCAACGCCAGTCGTGACGCCTGTCCCCACGGTGGACACGGCACTGCCAACACCGCTGACGGTGGTTGAGACGGTTGACGTGACGGGATTATTTGTCGGAAGCTGGCTTCCGAGGCTATCCACAGTGGATCCGACGCTGGTCACGGTTTTACCGGCATCACCCAGTATCGTATTTACGCCTGCGGTAGTGGTTCCTCCACTGCCTCCTGAGCCTGAGCCTGAGCCTGAGCCTGAACCTGATCCCGACCCTGAACCAGAACCCGTTCCGCCGCCAGCGCCTGTCCCGGTACCTGAACCCGTTCCGCCGCCAGCGCCTGTCCCGGTACCTGAACCCGTTCCGGTGCCCGATCCGTTGCTGCCCGAACCGCCATTGCTCGCGGTTGTGCCACTTCCATCATCTGAGCCGCTGCTGCTTCCCGTCGCAGGGTTATTTTTGGCCGTTGAGTGAGATCCGCCACCGCTTCCACTACAGGCAGAAAGAGAGAACGCGAGCAGTACCGCAACAGCAATAGCGCTGATGCGACTAACATTATTAGGTAGCATATGAATACTCCACGCAAAAGAACGCCGAGCGGCGTATTAGTGAGTATATGCAGTATTTTTGAATATGCATGAAAGCGACTCAGGAAGGTATTTTGCTGCGTTGAAGAGGGTTATTTAAAATAACAATAAGTTAGCATATTTAATTTTTACTTAATTATTGAGAGGGTAGTTAGCGAGCCTAAATTAAAGGAATATTCCTAAGAAAACTCAATGGGAATGATAAATGAAGCGCTACAGGATATATCCTTAATATAAGATTCAGATCACGGAAAAATAAGGCTCTTCATTTGAAGAGCCTTATTTTTTAACAATTGCCTTCTTGCCAGGCTTTTTCGATCTCTTCGGCGAGAATTTTAACACCCGCTTCGATTTTTTCCGGGTCGGGGACGTAGTTCATGCGCATGCACTGATGGGTATGCGGCCATGGCTTATCCAGACCCGGGAAGAAATAATCGCCCGGCACCATCAGTACGCCGCGCTTTTTCAGTCGCTGATAAAGCAGTTCGGTGGAGATAGGTAAATCCTTAAACCACAGCCACAGGAAAATCGCCCCTTCCGGTTTGTGGATAAGGCAGCGTTCTTCCGGCAAATAGCGGCGAAGTGTCGCGATCGTCTCCTGAACGCGCTGGTAGTAGAAAGGCTTGATTACGTCATTCGACAGACGCAGCAGGTCCTTGCGTTTGATCATTTCGCACATCATCGCCGGGCCAATGCCCCCCGGAGAAAGGCTGATAATGCCGTTCATATTGGTGATGGCGGTGATGATTTTCTCATTGGCAATGATGATGCCGCAGCGGCTGCCCGGCAGACCCAGCTTAGAGAGGCTCATGCACAGGACAATGTTCGGGTTCCACAGCGGACGTGCTTCGCTGAAGATGATGCCCGGGAACGGCACGCCGTAGGCGTTATCGATCACCAGCGGAATACCGTGCTGATTGGCCAGCGCATCCAGCTTCATCAGTTCGTCATCGGTGATCACGTTGCCCGTTGGGTTAGTCGGGCGCGATACGCAGATCATGCCCGTCTCTTCGCCAATATGCAGGTGTTCAAAATCGACGTGATATTTGAACTGGCCTTCCGGCAGCAGCTCGATGTTCGGGCGCGCAGAGACGAACAGATCCTCTTCCAGGCCGGCATCGGCATAGCCGATATACTCCGGCGCCAGCGGGAACAGCACTTTTTTGGTGGTGCCGTCCGCGCGACGTCCTGCGAACAGGTTAAACAAGTAGAAAAACGCGCTCTGGCTGCCGTTTGTCAGTGCAATATTCTGTGGTTCGATATCCCAGCCCAGCTCGTCACGCAGCATTTCGGCGAGGAGTGCCAGCAGCTCGGTTTTCCCCTGCGGGCCGTCGTAATTGCAAAGCGCATCGGTTGCTTTGCCGCTTTCCAGCATCTGAGCGAGCAGGGTCTGGAAATAGGTATTCATCTCCGGGATTTGAGCCGGGTTTCCGCCGCCGAGCATGATGGCGCCCGGTGTGCGCAGCCCGTCGTTGAGGTCCTCCATCAGGCGGGTAATGCCTGAATGGCGGGTAAATTTGTCGCCGAAAAGTGAAAACGTCATAGCAGGTGATCTGTCGAGCTTATTTTGAAAGTGGGTAACCATAACGCTAGCACCGTGTTGGTGCAAATCGGGTGGTGTGGTCGGATTTGTGGTTTTATAGGGCGGGAGTGGATTTGTGTAGTGAATAGTTCTGGAGCTTCTCCCCTCTCCCCATGGGGAGAGGGTTAGGGTGAGGGGTATGATCTACTGATTCCCCGCCCAGACGACCATCACCTTATCGCCATCATGTTCACGTACGAATCCATACCCCTCTTTCAGCGAAAGCGTGGTTTGCTTGCCTTCACCTATCGCCGGATGGCGGGCGCGGAACTGACCCAGCGTTTGCCAGTGGGCGACGGTTAACGCCTGCTTGCCCGTGACGTCCTGCCAGTTCATATCCGAGCGGGTGCCCTGCAGCGGGTCGGAGCCTGTCGGCCCGAACGGACGCTCGGACTCATCCCCGTAATAGATTTGCACGCTGCCCGGTGCCAGCAGGAGCAGCTCCGCCGCGCGCTGGCCCCCTTCGCGGAACAGACGCGTATCGTGTGATGAGAGGTAGCTCAGCACATTGAAGCTTTGCAGCTTCTCCGCCATCTGCTGCCAGGTGAGATCCATATCGGCCAGGCAATTTACCGCTTTCGCCGCCTGCTCCTGATAATCAAAGTTGATCATCGCGTCGAAGCCGTGGCGGTAATAATCGCTCTGCATCACTCCGTGACCCCAGGATTCGCCGGTCATCCAGAACGGTGCGTTGTCGAGCTTTTTGTCCGGGTGAGCGCCTTTCCAGGCGGCCAGCGCCTGGCTTGCCTGGTCTTTCAGCTGCTGCCAGGCCGCAAGCTCAACGTGCTTCGCGGTATCCACGCGGAAACCGTCGATGCCGTAGTCACGTACCCACTGGCTGAGCCAGTGGGTCAGGTAATCGCGCGGGGTATAGCCCGGAATAGCTTTCGCGTGGGTATCGGGTTTGTGTTGGTAGAAATTGGGTAGCCCGGAAGGGGCGGTGGATTCCGTTTTCAGGTCGGGCAGAAACGCCAGCGACATCGTTAAATCATCGAAGCCGGGGTTGTCGTAATCACCGATGTCGGTGCGGATCCACTTTTTACCCCACCATTTTTCCCATGCGGCTTTGTCGCTGAAGTTGATGTAGTCGTTGAAGCTATGCCAGGTCTGGCCTGCGCCAGGCTTCCAGTCCGTCCAGTGGTCTCCCAGCGTCTTTTTCAGCTCATCACCCTGAAGGTACAGGGCGCCGAACTGATACGCCTGCATGTCCGCAAGCGTCGCGTAGCCCGTGTGGTTCATGACGATATCAAACAGGATGCGAATGCCGCGCTTATGCGCTTCATCAACAAGCTGACGCAGGTCATCCCCGGTGCCCATGTTGGCGTCGAGCGTTGTCCAGTCCTGGGTGTAGTAGCCGTGGTAGGCATAATGCGGAAAATCACCTTTGGTGCCGCCGCCTACCCAGCCGTGGATCTGCTCAAGCGGGGAGCTTATCCAGAGCGCATTCACCCCCAGCTGCTGCAGGTAATCGAGCTTGCTGGTCAGTCCCTTGAGATCCCCGCCGTGGAACGTACCAATCTCCTGCATGCCGTCTTTGTGGCGGCCGTAGCTGTTGTCGTTGCTCGGGTCACCATTCACATAGCGGTCAGTCAGTACAAAATAGACGGTGGCGTTTTGCCAGCTAAACGGCGCAGGCTTGTCGGTTTCGGCGCGCTCAAGCAGCAGCAGGCCGTTACTGTTGGCGGCTGGCTGCAGGGTGATTTTTCCACCTTGTACGGTCACCGTCTGTTTACTGTAGAAATCGCGCACGACGGAGCCTTCCGGGAAGGTATGGCTGACGTCCAGCGTCAGCGGCTTACCGTCCCACTTCGGACACTGGCGGATAACGTTGGCCACCGGCTGTTCTGTCGCGCTCTGAACCGCCAGCAGCAGCGTGGGCGTGCCGGAGCGGGTATCAATCCGCATCTGGTATTCACCGTCGCGGAAAAGGCGCCACTGCGGCGGTGTACCGTCACAGGGCTTGAGCGACAGCATCTCATTGAGTTTTATCGCGCCTGTGGGCTGCCAGCACGTCTTGTCAAAACTGAGCGTAAGAGGACGCGTACCCTTCGCAAGCTTTGCCTGGCTGGTGAAAATCCCGGTGCCTTCGGCGCGAAATGCGTCAAACCCCGGCGATGACCAGTCGGCATGTGCCAGTGCGGGTAACATCAGAAAGGCTATTGCGGTGCGTTTCATTCCAGGTTCCTGTCGCGGCATTTTTGACCAGTTTGCCAGCAGGCGGGCGGGAAAAACTCATCCCCTGTCGCTTTCTGCCAGGAGGATGCGTGAGGATGAGTGATCTTGCGCAAAATTAGGCAGTTATCTGCGATAACGCACACATTTTTCCAGAAATGATGTTTTTATGAGCAAGTTTCAGGTGACATAGTTTCGGAATTGGACTATTTCTATACGTGCTCTTGAAGTCTATTTTTGATATGATTTGAGATTCCGCTCTCAAATTTGTGAAAAAAATAAGGTGTTGGAATGTTTATATCCGACCAGGAGACCTAATGATATCGACTCCCATTCGACGATATGGGGCCGCGATACTCATGTTACTCACCACGACATTTTCGGGTGGGGTGCTTGCAAAGACGCACACGGATACAACGAGTAAGAAAGCCCACGTAATAAAGACGACAAGCAGTAAGGTTAGCAGTAAACAAGAGTATTCTCGCAATAGTGCAAAGAGTAGTTCACTTCCTGATTTGCGAAAATACCCTTCCGGAACACCAAGGAAAAAAGCGTTTCTCCGGACGGTAATGCCTTACATCACGAGTCAAAATGCCGCGATTACTGCGGATCGTAACTGGCTGATTTCCAAACAGTACGATAGCCGCTGGTCGCCATCCGAGCGCGCGCGTCTGAAAGATATCACGAAGCGCTACAAGCTGAGCTGGAACGGGAACACGCGTCGTGTGCCGTGGAATGCTCTCCTTGAGCGTGTGGATATCATCCCGGGCAGCATGGTTGCGACCATGGCTGCAGCCGAAAGCGGCTGGGGAACGTCTAAGCTTGCGCGTAACAACAACAACCTTTTCGGCATGAAATGCGTGAAAGGTCGTTGTACGAATGCGCCTGGCAAGGTGAAAGGCTATTCGCAGTTTGAATCCGTGAAAGATTCCGTGAACGCTTATGTGGTGAATCTGAACACGCACCCGGCCTACTCATCGTTCCGTAAATCACGCGCTCAGCTGCGTAAAGCGGACCAGGAAGTGACGGCCAGTACGATGATCCACAAGCTGAAAGGGTATTCGACGAAGGGACAGAGCTATAACAACTATCTGTTCGCCATGTACCAGGATAACCAGCGCTTAATCGCCGCCCATATGTAATCTCAAAAAAACGCCTTCCACTGGAAGGCGTTTTCTTTTCTATATCAGCACCTCGCTGTGGCGATCCCGGTACTCTTTGGGCGTGGTGTCATACTCTTTGCGGAACACCGAGTAGAAATATTGCAGCGACGGGTAACCGCACATCTGCGAGATTTCGTTGATCGACAGCGACGTGGAGATGAGCAGGCTGCGTGCTTTCTCCAGCTTTTCAGCATGGATGACGGCATGAATGGTTTCGCCCACCTCTTCTTTAAAACGCTTCTCCAGATTCGAACGCGAAATGCCTACCGAATCCAGCACCTGATCGACCTTAATCCCTTTGCAGGCGTGGTTGCGAATATAGTGCATGGCCTGAATGACGGCCGGGTCGCTTAAGGAGCGATAATCGGTCGAGCGACGTTCCACGACGCGAACAGGAGGCACCAGCAGGCGCTGAAGCGGCAGAGATTCTTTATCCAGCAGACGGTGCAGCAGCTTCGCCGCCTGATAGCCCATCTGACGCGTGCCCTGAGCCACGGAAGAGAGCGCCACGCGGGACAGGTAACGGGTAAGCTCTTCGTTATCAATGCCAATCACGCACAGCTTTTCGGGCACCGGAATGTGTAAGTGTTCGCAGACCTGCAGCACGTGGCGGGCGCGGGCGTCCGTTACGGCAATAATCCCGGTTTGCGGCGGCAGCGTTTGCAGCCAGTCAGCGAGACGGTTCTGCGCGTGCTGCCAGTTTTCCGGGGCAGTTTCCAGCCCCTGATAGACCACGCCGCGATACTTCTCCTGCGCGACCAGCTGGCAAAATGCGTGCTCACGCTCAACGGCCCAGCGCTTGCCGCTGGTGGCGGGTAAACCATAAAACGCGAAGCGGTGGACGCCTTTCTCTTTTAAATGGAGAAACGCGGCTTCGACCAGGGCATGGTTATCGGTGGCAATATAGTGAACCGGCGGATAGTGTTCGGGCGAGTGGTAGGAGCCGCCGACGCCCACGATCGGCACGTCGACGTCGGTCAGCAGCTGCTCAATGACGGGGTCGTCATAGTCGGCGATGACGCCATCGCCCAGCCAGTCTTTAATGTTCTCCAGACGGGTGCGGAAATCTTCTTCAATAAAAATATCCCATTCGGATTGCGACGCCTGCAAATATTCACCCACGCCTTCTACCACCTGACGGTCATAGGCTTTGTTGGCATTGAATAACAACGTAATGCGGTGACGCTTTTCAAACATGGCTCGCTTCCCAAATAAGTCACAATACGGTTATCAGGTACGCCGCTTGGTGGCAGAGTCCATCCAGACTGCCAGCAAAAGAATGGCCCCCTTGACGATATACTGCCAAAACGTCGGGACGTCCATCATACTCATCCCGTTATCCAACGACGCCATGATAAATGCCCCCATGACTGCGCCCGCGACGCTACCGATACCCCCTGCGAGGCTGGTACCGCCAATAACGCAGGCGGCGATAGCATCCAGCTCGGCGATATTACCGGCGGAGGGTGAACCCGCCCCCAGACGCGAGCTGAGGATCAGCCCGGCGATGGCGACCATCAGGCCGTTAATGGCGAAGACCGCGAGTTTGGTGCGTTCGACGTTAATCCCCGACAAACGGGCAGCCTCAAGGTTGCCGCCGATGGCATAAATACGGCGGCCAAACGCGGAGCGCGTCGCCATAAACATGCCGCCCAGCAGTAAAAGCGCCAGCAGCAGGACGGGGGTCGGGACACCGCGATAGTCATTCAGAAGCCAGATGGCGCCCAGCACAATGACCGCCGTCAGCGCCTGACGTCCCACCACCGAGGTTGATGCTGGCGACGCCAGCCCCAGCGCCTGACGGCGCATGCGTCCACGCCACTGCCACGCGACAAACGCCAGCAGCCCCGCCACGCCGATGGTAAAGCCCACGCCATCCGGGAGATAGCTTTGACCAATCTGCGACATGGCCGCGCTGGTCGGGGAGACGGTGGTACCGTTGGTGATGCCGATTAAGATCCCGCGGAAGGCCAGCATCCCCGCCAGGGTGACAATGAACGACGGCACTTTACGGTAGGCTACCCACCAGCCGTTCCAGGCCCCCAGAACCAGACCCAGCACCAGCGTGACCGCCACGGTCAGCGGCAGCGGCCAGCCGAGCCAGACGTCAAAAATGGCCGCCACGCCGCCGAGGAGCCCCATCATCGAGCCGACCGACAGATCGATTTCCGCGGAGATAATCACGAACACCATGCCCACGGCCAGAATGCCGGTGATAGCGGTCTGGCGGAGCAGGTTGGAGACGTTACGCGCGCTCAGGTACGAGCCATCCGTCATCCAGGTAAAGAAGAGCATGATGACGATAATGGCCGCGATCATCACGAACACCTGCAGGTTCAGCGCTTTTAGCCCTGCGAACGCACCGGGCGTCGGAACGGCGACTTTGATATCAGACGGATTGCTTTTCGACATGACGTTCGCTCCTTAAAGCGGCTTCCATCACCTGCTCCTGCGTCAGGTTCTGGTTAATCAGGTTGGCTTTCAGTTTTCCCTCGTGCATGACCAGCACACGGTCGCTCAGGCCGAGCACTTCGGGTAACTCAGACGAAATGACAATGACGGCAATCCCTTGCTGTACAAGCTGATTAATCAGTTTGTAGATTTCATATTTGGCGCCGATATCAATCCCGCGCGTCGGCTCATCAAGGATTAATATGCGTGGATTGAGCAGCAGGCAGCGCGCCAGAATCGCCTTCTGCTGGTTGCCGCCGCTCAGGCGGCCAATGGCCAGTTCCGGTGAGGAGGTTTTGACCTTCAGACGGGCAAGCGACTGGAGGATGCACTGCTGCTCGGCGGCATCGTCCAGGCTGCTCAGCGCGCCGGAGAAGCGATCGAGTGCCGCAAGCGTAATGTTTTTCCCCACTGCCATGACCGGCACGATGCCGTCCTTTTTGCGGTCTTCCGGCACCATAGCAATGCCGTGGGCAATCGCCTGCTGGCAGTTGTCGATTTTCACCGGCTGGCCGTCGATATAAATCGTGCCCTCCCAGCGCCCCGGCCATACGCCAAACAGACACTGTACGGCCTCCGTGCGCCCGGCGCCGACTAACCCGGCAATACCGAGAATTTCGCCGCTGTGCAGAGAAAACGAAACGTTATTGACGCGCTTGATGTGGCGGTTAACGGGATGCCACGCGGTCAGGTTTTCCACGCGCAGCACTTCATCACCTTTGGTGTGAGGCTCATTCGGGTAGAGCGCCGTCAGCTCGCGGCCCACCATCATGGTGATGATGTCATCTTCGCTCATGCCTGCGGCTTCACGCGTGCCGATGTGTTGCCCATCGCGGATCACGCAGATGGTGTCCGAAATGGCTTTAACCTCGTTCAGCTTGTGCGAAATGTAGATACAGGCGATGCCGTGGTTTTGCAGATCGCGGATGATATTGAGCAGAACCGCGGTTTCCTGTTCGGTGAGCGAGGCCGTTGGCTCATCGAGGATCAGCAGCCTGACCTGCTTATTGAGCGCTTTAGCGATTTCAACCAGTTGCTGTTGCCCCAGGCCCAGGTCGCCCACGCGGGTATCCGGTGAAATGTGGAGGCTCACCTGCGCCAGCAGCTTTTCACAGCGGAGCGTCATGGTGTCGTAATCCAGCACGCCGTGGTGGGAGATTTCGGCTCCGAGGAAAATGTTCTCCAGCACGGTGAGATGTTTCACCAGCGCCAGTTCCTGGTGGATGATGGCGATACCTTTGCGTTCGGTATCGCGAATGTGAGTTGCCTGGATCACTTCGCCGGCAAAAACGATTTCGCCTTCGTAGCTGCCGTGCGGGTAGATCCCACACAGCACTTTCATCAGCGTTGACTTGCCTGAACCGTTCTCGCCACACAGCGAAACCACTTCGCCGGGATTTAGCCGGAGACTGACGTTGTCGACGGCTTTCACCGTGCCGAAGCGCTTGGTGATGCTTTTCATTTCAAGTAAATAAGGCATAACTGCTCCACATAACCCGAGGAAAGAACAGTGCAACGTGATGCGCCCCCGCAGAGCAGGGGCCGCGCCGGATTACAGTTCGCTCTTCTTGTGGAAACCGTCCTTAATGACGGTGGCGTCAATGTTCTCTTTATTGACTTCAATAGGGGTGAGCAGGCGAGCCGGAACGTCTTTCAGCCCGTTATTCAGCGTGGCGTCTGCTTTTGGTTGCTTACCGTTGCCCAGTTCCACGGCGATTTCCGCCGCCGTATTGGCCAACTCGGTAATCGGTTTGTAGACCGTCATGGTTTGGGTGCCGGCGATAATACGTTTTACGCCAGCCAGATCGGCATCTTGCCCTGAAATGGCGACTTTACCCGCCAGCCCCTGGGCGCTCAGGGCCTGAATCGCACCGCCTGCGGTGGCATCGTTGGAGGCCACAACCGCGTCAATTTTGTTGTTGTTGGCCGTCAGCGCGTTTTCCATAATCTTCAGGGCGTTTTCGGGTAACCATCCGTCGGCCCACTGATCGCCAACCACTTTTATTTTCCCGTTGTCGATGTACGGCTTAAGGACCTTCATTTGCCCTTCGCGGAACAGCTTGGCGTTGTTATCTACCGGCGAACCGCCCATCAGGAAATAATTGCCCTGAGGCACTTTGTCGATCAGGCTTTGTGCCTGTAATTCGCCGACTTTTTCATTGTCGAACGAAATATAATAATCAATGTCCGCATTATTAATCATGCGATCATACGCCAGAACTTTAATCCCTTCTTGCTTCGCTTCTTTCACGACGTTACTTAATACCTGGCCGTTATAAGGGATAATGACCAGTACATCAACGCCACGGTTAATCATATTCTCAATTTGCGACATCTGCGTTTCTTCGTTGCCATTTGCAGACTGCACAAACACACTTGCGCCAAGTGATTCCGCTTTTTTAACAAAAATATCGCGATCTTTTTGCCAGCGCTCCAGACGCAGGTCGTCAATCGCCATGCCAATTTTGACCTCCTTGGCATGCCCTGCAAAGCTTGCAAGGAGGAGCGTAGTGCAGAGCGTTAGGGTCAGGTTCTTTATCTTCATAATTATTAGGCCTTTTTGTAGGGGTATGTGTTGCTGAGATAAAAGAAACATTCACTGCTGGGACGCAGCAAATTTTTAACGCGGAAAGGCAGGCTGGCAATTACAGATTTTTATCTTCTCATTATGATATTTGGTTTATTTCTGAATTTATGACCGCGATCGGATTTTAAAATACGTAACGTCTTAATTACATTTGATTCTGGAATCTGCGCCGAAAAATAGTTTGCCTGCGCATTATTTTGCGAGCCAGCGCACAGTTGTGCATTCTCTCAATAGCAGTGTGAAATAACGTAATTGAGCAACCCAAAATGTCTAT
>ERZ1026890.870-NODE-870-length-13095-cov-7.370092_pt1 | contig 13095 bp, 8 predicted proteins | sample MGYA00380175_ERZ1026890 | MGnify/ENA primary metagenome ERZ1026890 (study PRJEB33269, sample SAMEA4719811) | human gut metagenome | biome: human-associated habitat; feature: organic feature; material: feces | place: Cameroon | collected 2013-10 ...
GATATCAACAGTCTGGCTGCCATCGGCGGCAGTGTTGTAGCTGCCCAGTTCCAGCCCGGAAAGGGCGGGCTGGCTGCTCCACGGGATGAGCTTTGCCTGCCAGTCCGCGCCCAGCTTTTCGCTCAGCGCCCCATAGGCCTGTTCGAAGCCCTCCGGGTCATCCAAGATCCAGATTTTGCTTTCGCCGTTGGCAAGGTCGGTGTTCATCTGGGTGGCACCCGCCATCTGGCCGTTCATGTCGGTCAGGGCGGCATCGGCGCTCCATGTGTAGTTGTTTACCTGCACGATGACCGCCCCGTCACCGTTGGCATCCTCCGCATAGTCTGCCAGCGCAGTCTGCAAGTGCTGCACGGCCTCGTCCGGCAAAGCCTCTGCCGTGACCACTGCCACGGTATAGTCCGGGTCTACGGTGGTCAGCAGACCGTGTGCCACATATGCCACGCCCACAATGACCATTGCCGCCACCGCCACGATGCCCCAGTTGTAATACCACCAGTTGGCGCGGGAGCGCTTTTTCTGCTCCTGTGCGGTCAGGGGCTTATCCGGCGCTGTCGAGCGCGGGATGCTGCGCACCTCTACGCCGTACTCCTGCCGCAAAACCGGGAACAGAGTCTGCATCGCCGCCAGCCCCGGCAGCCAGAAACCGAACAGCACCGCCCAGAAGATGCTGACCGGGAACAGCAAGATCATGCCGCCGATGCCCGCCAGCATGAGAACGCCTGCCAAGACGCAGCGCGCCGGGGCGGCAGCCAGCAGCCTGCCCGCCCGGCGCAGCAGGCTGTCCGGGGCGGGCAGTTGCAGCGGCAGCACGGCGGCGCACAGAGTGCCCAGAACCGCCAGCACCAGAAAGTCCAGCGCCAGAAATACCAGCACCGCAAGCCCGGGGTAATACCCCTGCTGCGCGGCGGCTTCAAACACAAAGGCCGATACAAAGCACAGCAGCCCCAGCACCAGCGTGCCAATGCAGCCAAAGCCGCAGGCGGCTTTCCAATGGGCGGCAAGGGTCTGTTTTGCCCGGGGCAGCCACTGAGAGGGGTCGTTCTGCAAGCTGCGCAGGGCACAGTCTGCCAGCAGCACCATGGCAGGGCCGGTCAGCAGACCGGTGACCGCGCTGCACACCACCGTCAGCGGCAGGGAGAGCAGGGTGACCCCCAGCGAGACCCCCAGCGCAGCGGGCAGGCAGAGCACGCAGACCATCAGGTTCGTGCCCAGCAGCTGGCCGAGGTCGCGGCCGACCATCTGGCAAAAGCGTGCAAAGCCTTTTTTTTCCGGCTCGTTTGGGCCTACGCCATGGCCGTCCCGCCCATAAAGGGCATTGTAGATGCTCATTTTACTTCACCTCGGTGCCAAAGGCTTCGATCTGGGTCAGCGCCGGGAAGGGGGAAGTCCCCTCGGCCTGAATCAGATCCTTCAGCACAAGGCTGCGCACCCGCTTGGGCTCAAAGGTCACGCTCTGGGGCTTGGCGCTTTTCACCAGCGGGATGTCCAACCTGCTGCCGTCGGAAAATTCCACCGTGGCCTTGACCCAGTAATTGTCGTGGGGGAAATCTGCCCGCTCGGTGATGCGCAGCTCATCCAGCAGTACTTCCCGGCCAAAATCCAGTGTTAAAGCTGCGTTCGGGTCGCGGTTGATGCCCCAGCTCTGATAGGGGTACTCGCCGTGGGCGCTGTTCTCAAAAATGCCGTCGATGGCGTTGCGGGCGGCAAACACCGCCTCGCCGCGCGTTTCCACGTTGGCGCTGGCGTGGGGATAAAAACCGGTGTCGCCGTGTTCATCGTAGCAGTTAAAGGCCAAGTTTCGCCGGGCGGCGATCTCCTCCGGCAGCGCAAGGCGCGCCCGGATGACGTGACGGCTGCCCACAAAGCTCTTGGGGGAGTAGGTGATGGCCTGCTCCCCGAAGGGAATGTGGAAATTGATCTCCCGCTTGACCACATACACAAGGGCTTCGGGCATGGTGTCCTCGAACTGGATAACGCAGTACTGGCCGGGATGGTCGATCTCCAGTGCCACCCGGTCGCCGGGCTTGTAGCAGTTGGTGTAAACAAGGGATACGGCGGTGTCAGCGTCACAGGTCATCAGGGTGTGACCTGCTTCGTCCAGAATTTTCAGCTTGATGGTCTCCATGGCAGTTCTCCTTAGTACAGTTCGAGATTCAGCATTTTTTGGAAATGCAGGGTGATTTTATAGATTGTTTCCGGCCATGCGGTGCGCAGGCGCGGGTCGGTGATGGGCACCGCCGTAACAGCAGCCGTTACGGCACCCGGGTCAAACCGGATGCCGCCCAGTGTGCCCACCGCAAAGCCGTCCGCAGTGGGGATGGGCTGCTGCTCGGTGAGCAGGGTCAGCTCCAGTGTGCCGGGATAGTCCGTTTCATCCCGCAGGGTGATGCCCTGTTCGCTGACCGATACGCTGCGGTGGTAGGTGGTAAGCCCCGGGATGGGAGGGTACGCGCCCGCCAGTTCGCCGGTGATGCTGTTTTTATCGGTGCACACCTCCCGGGCGGCGTATTCCGCGCCGGGCAGCTGCTGGATGCCGTTAAAAGTGGGCAGGTTATGCCATGCGCTCTGCATCGTCCAGATCTCATACCGCTGGGGGCTGAAGGTCTTTTTGGTGTAGCTCTCCACTCCGATATCGATCAGGAACGTTCTGCCGTCCTTGTACACGGTAATGCTGCCGGTATCGTTGTGATTGTGGCTGTCGCCGTTGGAGCCGAACTTTGCACCCAGCACCCAGTTGCCCTGCCGCGCGGCATAGACGCCCACGCTGGGGTACCACACAGTTAAATGGTGCCGGGGCGCTGCGGAGTACGCCATCATTTCTTCTTCTGCAAAGGCGGTGGTCAGACGGTACCACAGGTTGATGTGGGTGCTGCCGTCCGGGTTCTGCAAATGGTCGGGGTCGGCATCGGCGCGGAAGTCTGCCGCCGCAAGGGCTTGCAGGGCATCGCTGCCCACAGCTTGCCCAAAGCGGTATTCCCGCGCACCGCACCGCCCGGCAAGGGGGCTGCAATCGCCAAAGTTCAGGTAGTAAGGCCCTTCCACATGGACGTTGCAGATGTACTCCGCGATATTTTTGATTTTAGGTTCATGGAACAGGGGAGAGAAGGCCTGCGGTGCAACATTGGACAAAATTTCAAGGCAGCCCCACAGGGTCAGCCCGGCGTGGCGGTAATACTGCGCACCCTCGTTGCAGCAGCCGTCCGCGCCGTAGTCCTTTAAAAAGCAGTCGAGGCTGTACGCTGCCTGTTTGACGGCAGCCTTTCGCTGCTGCTGCGTGGTGGGCAGCAGAAAGACCGTGAGCAGCACATTCTGGGTGCACCAGCTCGTCCAGTTGCACATAGTCTCTTCGCCGTTGCCCATCCACCAGAAGTGGCTTGTAAAATAAGGCGTCAGGATGCGGGCGTCCAGCTCCTGCTCCATCCGCGCCGTGATGCCCGGCGCGGCAGTATCCAGCTCGTCCGGCAGTAAGTACCGGGCCAGCGCCAGCAGCGCGCCGGTCTCGGCGGCAAATAAATCTACGATGGGGCGGGTGGTGTCCGGCAGGGGCAGCTGCGGGGTGTCCCGCACATAGCTGTTGTGGGCGGGCAGCTGCCATGCGCTTTCCTCACAGATCGCCCATATGGTATCTGCAATTTCATCCAGAAAGCGCCCTTCGTGCTCCACACACTCGGCACTTACCAACGCGCACAGCCGCGCCCGGCGGGAGAAGTAAGCCGTCTCCCATGGCATGCGCCGCCCAGTGTGGGTGAAATCCAGCCAGAGCGAGAGCGGCAGGGGCGCAATGGGCGTTTGCAGCGCGGCTTCTCCCGCCTGCAAAAAGCGCTGCTTTGCCCGCAGGGGCAGCCCCTGCCATGCAGTACGTTCCTTGGCAGGGGGGAAGGGCCGGTAATCGGGAAGAAATTCCGGCAGAAAAGCAAGTTGTTCCTGTATCATAAAAGCCTCCGGTTTTAAATACTTTGCTGGTATTCCCGCGGGCTGAGCCCCGTGACCTTTTTGAACACCTTGGAAAAATAGAAAGCGCTCTCGTACCCCAGTTTCTCAGCGATCTCGTATACTTTCAAATCGCCCTGTTCCAGCATCTCCTTCGCCGCAGCGATGCGGGTCTCGGTAATGTACTCCACAAAGCCGCTGTCGCCGTATTTGCCAAACAGCTGGCTGAGGTAGTTGGGCGAAAAATTGAACACCGCCGCCACATCGGCCAGCGTCAGCCGCTCGGAAAGGTGGCTTTGGATGTACTCCTGCACCTGTGCCACCACCTGCATCTTCCCGGCGGTGGCGTCGCCCTCGTTGACCTCCACGAACTGGATGGGCTGCTCCACCGTGAGCAGGGGCTGCAGGTGGGCGTTTTCCCAGCAGGGAGCCGGTGGGGCGTCCTACCGCCCAGAGCAGCCGTACCGTGAAGTAGTTGTATAAAATTTGACTGGTGCGTTCCAGCAGCGGGCGCAGCACCGTCCGGTAGTTCTGGCACTGGGCATCGGTCAGGCAGAACAGCACATTGCAGCGCATGGCATCCGCCCCGGTCACATAGCAGGGCAGGTAGTTTTGCAGGGTGGTCTCCAGCATCCGCCCGCAGGAAAAACTCAGCTTCAGCTGCTGGGCGGGGGTAAGGGCGGTGTTGGCGATGATCTCGCAGCTGGCTACAAGATAGGCGTCGCTTGCAAGGTTCAGCTCCATGTGCTGCAAAGGCTGCTCCAATGCGGCTTCGTCCGGGAACAGCCCGGCGTACAGCCGCACGAAAAAACGCTCCTGATAGCTGCGCACACTCTCAGCAAGGTTTTCCTGTGCCGACAATTCGCCCAGCAAAGCGCGCTCCTTTTTTACCTTTTCGGCGGCCTTGGCAAGGGCGGTTTGCAGGTTCTCGGGGGTCAGGTCCAGCTTGACCAGATAATCCACCACCCCGGCACCCATGGCCTGCTTGATGTAACCAAATTCTTCAAAGCTGGTCAGCATGATAAAGGCGGGCAGGGCGCTGCGTTCCCGGCAGGTGCGGGCAAGGGTAAGCCCGTCCATCACCGGCATTTTTACGTCGGCAATGACGATATCCGGCTTCTCCCGCTCAATGAGTTCCAGCGCCAGCTTGCCGTTGCGGGCGGTGCCGCAGACGGTATAGCCCAGCTTTTCCCATTCCAGCATCCCCTGCAGGCCGATGAGCACCAGCGGCTCATCATCCACCAGTAATATCCGCAGCATGGCTGTCTCCTTTCTGTTGATAGGGCAGCCGGATGGTGACCTCGGTGCCCACGTCCTCTTCGCTTTCAATGGTCAGGCCGTAACCCTCGCCAAAGGAATACCGGATGCGGCGGTTCACGTTCCACAGGCCGACATGACGGAACTTTTCAGCCTTTTCGGCACCCTCGGCGGGCTCGTCCAGAAGATGCGCCACCTGCTCCGGTGGCATGCCCACGCCGTCGTCGGTAATGCGCAGCAATACGTCCCCGGTATCCGGGTCGGTGGAGATATCCAGCAGCACGCTGCCGTGGCCGCCCTTTGGCTCCAGCCCGTGGAAGATGGCGTTTTCCACCAGCGGCTGCAAGGTGAACCGGGGGATCATGCAGTCCCGGCAAAGGGTCTCGCTTTCAATGCGGGAGACCTCAATTTCCAAGTCGCCGCCGTAGCGGTATTGCTGGATGGTAAAGTAATCGTTGAGCAGCGCCAGCTCCTCCTGCAAAGGCACCAGCTTCTGGGTGCCCTTGGAGATGCTCTTGGTCAGCCGCGCAAAGGCGGTGACCATCTCGGCAATGCCGGGCGCGTGCTGGATGGTGGCCATCCAGCGGATGCTGTTGAGGGTGTTGTAGATAAAGTGCGGGTTCACCTCGTTTTGCAGCATCCGGTATTCCAGCTCCTGCTTGCGGCGCTCGTCCTCCACCCGGCGGGTCATCAGGCTGTCCACGTTTTCAGCCAGCTGGTTGATGCCCCGGCCGATGTCGCCCAGCTCGTTGTTCCACTCCACCGTGCGGTCCGGGGCAAAGCTGCCGCTGCCCACGGTCTCGATGCGCTTTTGCAGCGCCTCCACCGGGCGGGTGATGACCCGCTCCAGCCAGTGCTGCATCAAAAAGCTCAGTCCCCAGATGATGGCAATGCCAAGGGTGATGAGCCACAGGTACACGCCGTAGTGCAGCAAAAAGGTATTTGCGGGCAAAAGCTGCACCAGCGCCGCGCTGCGGCCGTTCAGTGTTACCTTGACTACATAATACTTCTGGCCGTCCAGCTGCACCTTGCCCTGCCATGCGGTCTGCTCGGTCACGCCGTTATTGCTGCCGGTGCGCAGGGTGTAGTCCACCTCCCGCAGCGGGTTTTCAATCTCGGTCAGGCTGCCGTTTTCGATCTGCCACAGGCGGCTGCCCATCTCCCAGTACAGGGCGCTGCCGTCGGTCAGGTTGTAGCCCGCAGCCGGGTCGGTGATAATGGCGGTGTCCAGCGCAAGGTAGGTGCTGCCCCGGTGCAAGGTGCCCTTGCCGCAGCGGACAGGCTGGCTGAGGGCGATGCAGTCCGGGCTGCCGGGCAGCAGCGGGTCGGTGGTGAACTGCATCCCGTACCCCTTGGGGAGAAACTGCTTTATGCTGGTGCGGTTGAGCGCCGCCGAGGAGTTCAGCGTGCCGAACTGCAAATGCCGGTCGTTCTCATTGGTAATAAAAAAGCGGAGGATATGGCTGTACAGGGTGCTGGAATAGTATTTTTCCTGCACGGCTTCGTAGGCGGCAATGGTCTGGGTGCCGTTGATATTTTCCTGCGAGATGTACCGCCGCACGGTGCTGTCGATGGAAGCCCAGTTCAAAAGAGCATCGGCGCTGTCCAGACTGGTCTCGATGGAGGTGGCCACCAGCCGCAGGTTGAACTCTGCCGCCTGCAGGGAGTTGGCGCGCACATATTGGTTGGAGAGGGTGAACAGCGCCGCGCCCACGGCCAGCGAGGTAAGGATGGTAAAAAAGCGCATCCCCCACACGATCTGCCGCCGCAGCGGGAAACGATGGCTGCTCTTCATAGCGGAGCCTCCTTTCCGGTAATATTTTGCATTCTTTCCTTTATACAGTACTGATTCCGGCGCGGTTTGTCAACGACTTTTTTCATGAAAATTGTGTACTTTATACGCTTTTTTCTTGTGCCATGGATGTAAACTGTGCAAGAGAACAAGAAAGTGCAGACTCCAGTGTAAGAAAGTGCATCTTTTTTTAAAAGATACAGAAAAACTGCAACTCTTCCCGGAATTTTTCCATTCCGGTTTTTGCGTTTGTGCGGTATCCTAGTGTCAACAAAAGCGAGTGGCTCCCCGGCACGGGGGAGACCGTTGCACGCAATACACACACTGCCCTGAAGGAGGACACACTTATGAAAAAGATCTCTCGTCGTTCGTTCCTTACCGCTGCCGCTGCCTGCGGCGCTGCTGCTGCTCTGAGCGCCTGCGGCGGCTCTTCCGCAAGCTCCACCGCTGCTTCCTCCACTGCCGGTTCCACCGCTGCATCCGCAGCAGCAGGCCCTGTTACCCTGCAGTGGTCGGTGTGGGATAAGGAATCCACCCCCTACTGGCAGGCTATGGCCGACGGCTACATGGCAAGCCACAAGGACGTGACCATCGAGATGGTGGATCTGGGCTCCAGCGATTACATGACCGTTCTGGCTACCCAGCTGGCCGGCAGCGCCGATCTGGATGTCGTGACCGTCAAGGATATCCCCGGCTACGCAAACCTGATCAATCTGGACTACCTCAAGCCCCTGAACGAGGTGCTGACCCGCGATACCGGTGATTTCAACGGCACCATCGAGCAGCTGACCACCGATGACGGCAACTTCTACGCCGTGCCCTTCCGCAGCGACTTCTGGGTGCTGTACTACAACAAGGATCTGTTCGATAAGGCCGGTGTGGAGTATCCCTCCAATGACCTGACGATGGAAGATTACGATGCTCTGGCACGCAAGATGACCAGCGGCTCCGGCGACACCAAGGTCTATGGCTGCCACTACCACACCTGGCGCTCCGCCGCTTCTCTGTTCTCCATTCTGGACGGCAAAAACACCATCATCGACGGCAAATACGACTTCATGAAGCCCACCTACGATATGGTCATTGCCCAGCAGAAGGACGGCATCTGCATGGACTACGGCTACCTCAAGACCTCTTCTCTGCACTACTCCGCCGCCTTTGAGAACCAGCAGTGCGCAATGGTCAACATGGGCAGCTGGTTTATCTCCACGCTGGAAGCCTACATGAAGGATGCCGAGACCAAGTTCAACTGGGGCATCGTCAAGTATCCGCACCCCGCCGGTGCAGAGGCTGGTTCTACGCTGGGCACTGTGACCAGTCTGGCCATCAACGCCGATTCTCCCAAGGCAGAGACCGCTGCCGACTTCATCAACTGGTGTGTCTCCGAGGAGGGCGCACAGGCCATTGCCAAGACCGGCACCTTCCCGGCTTGCGGCTCCGCTGCCACCGCCGAGATCATCAAGTCCACCGAGGGCTTCCCCGAGGACAGCAACTCTGTGGATGCACTGACCACCAGCAATGTCTATCTGGAAATGCCCTACACCCAGTACGCCTCTGATATCGAGACCATTCTGAACGCCGAGCACGATGCCATTATGACCATGAGCGAGACCGTGGACGAGGGCATCCAGAACATGAACGATCAGGTTCCCGCAGTTCTCGGCTGATAAAGCGTTTTCCGCAATACGTTGCGGTTCTCCTTCTTCATTGTTTTCGATCCCCATTCATTTTCCGATGACGAGCATCGGAAAAAAGCCCTGTCCGAGCGGAGCGGGTATGCACAGCGCCCGCCCCGCTCATTTTTTGGGAAAACTGTTATACTTCCGGGAAAGGAGGCTCTTTTATGGCGAGTGCTGCTGTCCAGAATAAAACTCCCCGTAAAGTGCTTAAAAAATCGACCCGCGATTCTCTGATCGCGTATTCCTTCATTGCGCCAAACTTCATCGGCTTCTGCGTGTTTACGCTGGTGCCCATGGTGTTTGCCATTGCGCTGGCCTTCTGCGCATGGGACGGCCGCCACGCCATCGAGTTTATCGGCCTGAAGAACTTTGTAAAGCTCTTCACCACCGATAAAATTTTTCAGGCGGCTTTGAAAAACACCGTCGTCTATGTCATCGGTACCGTGCCGCTGACGCTGGCCTGCTCGCTGGCCATGGCTGTGCTGCTGAACCAGAACGTGAAGTTGCGCAACTTCTTCCGCACCGTGGCGTTCTTCCCCTATGTTGCCTCGCTGGTGGCGGTGGCAGCGGTGTGGAACATGATTTTCAACCCCTCCATGGGCCCCATCAACATGATCCTGAACCAGTTCTTTGGCGTGGCGGTGGAAAACCTGCCCCGCTGGGCTGCCGGTAAGGACACCGCTATGATCACGGTCATCCTGTTCAGCGTGTGGAAGAACATGGGCTACTACATGGTCATCTATCTGGCGGGCCTGCAGGGCTGCAACCCGGACCTGAACGAAGCCGCCGAGCTGGACGGTGCAAACCGCTGGCAGCAGTTCTGGCACATCACCCTGCCGCAGCTGCGCCCCACCACCTTCTTTGTGGTCATTATGCTCACCATCTCCGGCTTCAAGGTCTACGACCAGATGTACATGATCACGCAGGGCGGCCCCGGTACTGCTACCATGACGCTGGTGTACTACATCTATAATGTGGCCTTCGTCAATACCCCGAAATACGGCTACGCAAGTGCAATTTCCATGGTGCTGTTCGTACTGGTGCTGATCGTTACCATCATCCAGTTCCGCGGCTCCAAGGGCGAGAACTGAGAAAGGAGGAAGAACTATGTCTGCTGCTATTATCAAGACCGAAGCCTCTCAGAAGCGCCGCAACTTCATCTCCAAGTTCCTGATCTATTTCTTCCTCATCGTCATCACAGCTTGTATGCTGCTGCCCTTTTTGTGGATGCTGTCCTCCTCCTTTAAGCTGAATAAGGACGTGTTCGGCTTCCCCATCCAGTGGATCCCCAAAAATCCCCGCTGGCAGAACTATGTGGACATCTGGACCCAGATCCCGCTGCTGACCTTCGTGAAGAACACGGTCAAGATCACGGTGGTGGTCACCCTGTTGCAGCTGTTCACCTCCTCCTTTGCGGCCTACGCCTTTGCCAAGATGCAGTTCAAGGGCAAGAATGTGCTGTTCCTGGGGTACATCGCCACCATTGCAGTGCCCTGGCAGGCCTACATGGTGCCCCAGTTTATGATGATGAGCTCCTGGCATCTGAACAACACCCATCTGGCCATTATGTGCCTGCAGGCCTTCAGTGCCTTCGGTGTGTTTTTGATGAAGCAGTTCTACGAGGGTGTGCCCACTGAACTGTGTGAGGCGGCCCGCATCGATGGCCTGAGCGAGTACGGCATCTGGTGGCACATCATGCTGCCCCTGAGCCTGCCCGCCCTGTCCACCCTGACCATCTTCACCTTCGTGAACACCTGGAACGACTTCCTTGGCCCCCTGATCTACCTGACCAAGACCGAGCTCAAGACCATCCAGATCGGTCTGCGTATGTTCATCACCCAGTATTCCGCAGAGTACGGCCTGATCATGGCGGCCTCTGTGGTGGCACTGATCCCGGTGCTGATCGTGTTCCTCTCCCTGCAGAAGTACTTTGTGCAGGGCGTGGCATCCACCGGCATCAAGGGCTAAACAAATCACCCGTAAGCGGGGCGTGGGCAGTACCCGCGCCCCGCATTTTTTGCAGAAATAGAGAGAAAGCGTTATGTTATATCCTGAACAGAATGAAGCGCGCTTGAAGCTGAGCCTTGACGGCACATGGGCGTTTGCGCTGGGCAGCTGCGTGGAAGACCAGTTCGATCCCGCAAAGCCCCTGCCGGATGCCCAGCCCATCGCCGTGCCCGCCAGCTACAACGACCAGAACGACCAGACCACCGCCCTGCGCCGCCACTACGGCTGGGCATGGTATCAGCGCAAAGTCACCCTGCCCGCCTTCTGCGCAGGGCAGCGGGTGGTGCTGCGGTTCGGCTCGGTGACCCACACGGCAAACGTCTGGCTGAACGGCCAGCTTATCGCACAGCACAAGGGCGGCTTTACCCCCTTTGAAGCAGACGTTACCGCCCTGCTGCACCCCGGCGAGACGGTGCTGCTGACCGTCGCCTGCGACAACCGGGTAAACCACAGCACCCTGCCTGTGGGCAACGAGGACGGACAGCTGGCCTTCTTTGGATCGGACAACGCGGGCATCCCCAGTGTGGAGGCTGCCAAGCGCGCCGCCGCACCCCAGAACCGCCCCAACTTTGACTTTTTCAACTATGCGGGCATCCACCGACCAGTGTGGCTCTACACCACCCCCAAAGAGTATATCGAGGATGTGACCGTAGTGCCCGCCGTGGACGGCACGGTGCAGTACGCGGTCAAAACCACCGGCAGCGCGCCTGTCCATGTCACGGTGCTGGATGCGGATGGCAACATCGTTGCAAGCGCCGAGGGTGCAGAAGGCACGATCACCATCCCGGAGGTGCATCTCTGGGAGCCCAGACCCGGCACGCCCTACCTGTACGCCCTGCACGTTACCTGCGGGGCAGACGTCTACGACCAGAGCTTTGGCGTGCGCAGCATTGAGGTGCGGGGCACACAGGTGCTTTTGAACGGAAAACCGCTCTATTTCAAGGGCTTTTGCAAGCACGAGGACTTTACCGCCCACGGCCGCGGCTTTGACCCGGTGCTGAACGTGAAGGACGTGAATCTGATCCACTGGGCAAACGCCAACGCGGTGCGTACCAGCCACTACCCCTACGCTGAGGAGTTCTACGACCTGTGCGACCGGGAGGGCATTCTGGTCATGGACGAGACCCCGGCGGTGGGTATCGGCGGCGGGGCGGCGGTGAACCCTTATAAGGAATATCCCCTTGCGGAGCATCACCGGCAGGTGCTTGCCGAGATGATCCATCGGGACAAAAACCACCCCTGCGTGGTGCTGTGGAGCCTTGGCAACGAGCCGGATCTGGAGCACTTCCCGCAGGATGCCTACGATTACTGGCACCCGCTGTATGAGCTGGCACATCAGCTGGACCCGCAGAACCGCCCGGTCACCCTCGTCTGCTGCCAGAACGACTACACCAAGGATATCACCACCCGCACCATGGATATCGTCTGCATCAACCGCTACTACGGCTGGTACAACCTTTCCGGCGACATGGACGCCGCCTGCTATGGCCTGAATCAGGAAATGGATTTCTGGGCAGAGCAGCACAAGCCCGTGATGATGAGCGAATACGGCGCAGACACCGTGGCAGGTCTGCACACCGCCGGAGCCGAGATGTTCAGTGAGGAGTTTCAGGTGGAGTTCTACCGCCGTCTGGATGCAGAGTTTGACAAGCGCCCGTGGTTTGTGGGAGAATTTGTCTGGAACTTTGCAGACTACGACACCGTGCAGGGCCCCATGCGGGTGGACGGCAACAAAAAGGGCCTGTTCACCCGGGACCGCCGCCCCAAGCTGGGTATGCACTTTCTGCGCCAGCGGTGGGCAGAGATCCCTACGTTTGGATTTAAGGAGTAATCATGATGAAAACCTACCAGAACCACGCTATGACCGACGCCGAGGCACGGCAGGCACTGGCCGATGCCTGCAAACAGGTGGAGACCAATCTGCCCCTGTACACCTACCAGTGCCAGAACCATTCCAGCGTGAACAATATCTACCCCGGCTGTGCCAATAACCAGTGGACCTGCGGCTTTTGGCCGGGGGAGATCTGGCTGGCCTACGAGGCCACCGGGGAGGAAAAATTCAAGACCGCCGCCCTCATTCAAGTGGACAGCTTTGCGGACCGCATTGCCCGCAAGGTGGAGGTTGACCACCACGATATGGGCTTTTTGTACAGCCCCACCTGCGTGGCAGCATGGAAGCTGGTGGGCAGTGAAAAGGGCAAAAACGCCGCCATTGCCGCCGCCGACCAGCTGCTGACCCGCTACCAGCCCAGCGGCCGCTTCTTGCAGGCATGGGGCACCATGGACGACCCCGGCAACTACCGCTATATCATTGACTGTATGCTCAACGTGCCGCTGCTGTACTGGGCAGCGCAGGTGACCGGCAGCGACCACTACCGCGAGATCGCCGCCGCCCACACCGCCACTACGCTGGCAAACTCCTTCCGGCCG
>ERZ1026890.881-NODE-881-length-12815-cov-3.118966_pt1 | contig 12815 bp, 9 predicted proteins | sample MGYA00380175_ERZ1026890 | MGnify/ENA primary metagenome ERZ1026890 (study PRJEB33269, sample SAMEA4719811) | human gut metagenome | biome: human-associated habitat; feature: organic feature; material: feces | place: Cameroon | collected 2013-10 ...
GTTCAATGTAACCAGCATGGGCGGAAAGATCGTTATGGCAGCAGGAAATGAAGAGCAGAAACAGTATTATTCCGGCCTGCTCCAGAAGGGATATTTAAGCTCTTTCTGCCTGACTGAGCCTGATGCAGGTTCTGACAGTGCTGCTGTACGTACTACTGCTGTGCGCAAAGGTGATAGTTACGTTATTAACGGAACAAAAATGTTCATTACCAATGCTTCTTTAGCAAGTGTATTCCTGGTAGTGGCAACACTGGATCCATCTAAGGGTTCTAAGGGACTGGCTACGTTCATTGTAGAAAAAGACCGTCCAGGTGTTACTGTAGGAAAGAAGATCGAAAAGATCGGCATGCGTCTTTCTAATACAGCTGAGGTTATTTTTGACAATGTTGAGATCCCGGCATTTAATCTGGTCGGAACAGAAGAAGGCGGCTTTGCCAATGCCATGAAGGTCCTTACTGCTTCCAGACCGATCATAGCAGCTTCCAGCCTTGGTGCATGCCAGTTAGCAAGAGACCTGGCTATCCAGTATTCCAAGGAAAGAGTTGCTTTTGGCAAGCCGATCTGTGCAAAACAGATGATCCAGGAAAAGATCGCCAACATGGAAATGCTGATCCAGGCTGGCCGTGGACTGGTTTACAATGCTACCATGCTTCTTGACCAGGGAAAACCTTGTAATAAAGAGGCTTCTATTGCTAAATGCTTTGTAACAGAGGCATATGGAAAGATCACAGATGACGCACTGCAGATTTTTGGCGGATATGGTCTTTGCGATGAATATCTGATCTCCAAGTTATACCGTGATGCCCGTGTGAACCGTATTATCGAGGGAACCAACGAGATCCAGAGAGTAGTTATTGCCAAGTCTTTACTGCGATAAAAAACTAACAGGTCGGTTTAACCAGAAAATAACAAAAATCATTTTTCGATTTTTGTGCGTAGTGACATAGATGGTTTAATCTGAGTTTGTTATTATTATGTCATAGTCAGTTACATCATAATAAATCGTTTCAAGACCTGCTTTATGCGGAAGAACAGGGGGTGTGGTACCTGAAACGATAAATAAACGAGAGGGGTAATGATATGATTAGTTTACTGGGTATTGTGATCGGACTTGCGTTGTTCATCCTGTTGGCTTACATGGGTTACAACACGATCATCGTTGCCATTGCTTCGGCTATGGTAGTAGCAGTATTTGGAGGAATGAATCCATTTGTAGCATTAACTGAGGCATTTATGCCAAAGACAGTTGGATTCATGCAGGGATATTTCCTGATCTTCCTGTTCAGTGCATTATTTGCACGTTTCATGGGCGATTCCGGTGCAGCACCGTCTATTGCAGTTAAGGTTGCACGTATTGCAAAAAAAGCAAAAAATCCGGATATGCAGCGTTGGCTGGCAGTTATGGTACTTCCGCTGATCCAGCTGATCTTAACCTACGGCGGCGTTAACGTATTCGTAGTAGTATTCATCCTGGTAGCAATTGCCCGTTCCCTGTTTAAGGATCTGAACATTCCCTGGTGGATGTACTCCTGTTCCTGTCTTGGTTCTTCCACAGTGACCATCGGTATGCTTCCTGGTTCTCCACAGATCCAGAATATCATCCCGACACAGTATTTTGGAACAACTACCATGGCAGCACCTGTTCTTGGTATCTTAAGCTCCATTATTACATTTGCTATTGGTTCCCTGTATATCTGGTGGCAGTGCAAGCGTACTAACAAGAAGGGTGAAGGATTCTATCCAACTGGTGACCTGATCGATAAAGAACAGTTAGTAGAAGCAAGCGTTGAAAATGAAAAGCCATTATGGCAGTGCTTACTTCCAATGATCGTTGTTATCGTTGTATTAAAGCAGAGTGCAGTGATCGCTCTTTGCAGCGGCTGCGTAGTTGCATGGCTGTTATATGATCCACGCAAGCAGGATTTAAAGAAGATCTTCTCCGGTGCTATGCCACAGGCTATCATGCCTCTGATCACTGTTTGCTGTGCATCAGGCTTTGGTGGTGTTGTAGCAGCTGTTCCTGGATTCCAGACTATTGTTGGCAGCTTAAACAACTTTGGAACCAGCCCATTTATGATCGTATTAGTAGTTAACATTTGTTCCGGTATCTGCGGTTCCGCTTCTTCTGGTGAGAACATCGCCCTTCAGAACTTTGCTGACCGTTTTATCGCAACAGGTATTCCTGGACCTCAGTTACACCGACTGGTTGCAATGTCTTCCATCGGTCTGGATACACTGCCGCACAGTGCAGGTATCATCACTATGCTGTCTACAACCAAGCTGACCCACAGACAGGCTTACATAAACAACTTTATCCTGTCTCTGGTACTGCCGATCGTTATGGCATGCTTCGCAGCTGTTATGATCTCTGCAGGTTTCTATCTGTAAGCACAGGTTAAGGATACATAAAAATGTAAAATGAAATCCCCACAACATGCCGGACATTCCGCATACGGCATGTATATAAAACTCCCGGAAAATGCTAGATAAAAGCGTTTTCCGGGAGTTTTTATGTTTCGCTAACTCAGGTTTTGCAAATAAAAAGGGACCTGCAAAGAACAGGTCCAGTGTGCTGGTGAAGGTCTCACCTGCGTTAGCAGACAGATAAGCGTGCCAACGCAAAGACGTGAGTTTACGATACATTATTTCCCTTGGAATACAGGCTTTCTCTTCTCTAAAAATGCATTTACCGCTTCTGCATGGTCGGCAGAATGGGTCAGACGGTCTGCATAATCCGCTTCCAGACTCATGCACTGGTGCAGATCCGGGTACATGATCCGGTTGATGCCACCTTTGATCTCTGCATAGGAAAGAGTAGGCCCGTTTGCCAGGGCAGTGATCTGTTTTTTTACATTTTCTTCCAGCTCTTCAGCAGGTACTGCACGGGTGATAATGCCCATTTCAGCCGCTTCTTTTCCTGTGAAACGTCTTCCGGTCATAAACAGGTCGGTAGCTCTTGCCGGTCCAACACGTCTGGTTAAAAGAACGGAACTTCCCATATCCGGTGCCAGTCCAATAGAAGAAAAGGCAAAGGACATTTTTGTATTTTCTTCTGCAATAGCAAAGTCACATGCCATGGCAAGACTCATCCCGCCTCCTGCACAGGCGCCTTCGATCCAGGCAACTACCGGCTTTTCAATCTGGCGGATATAAAGGACAAGATGGTTGAAGTTTGCCATATTGGTCTTGGTCTGGGTTGGAGCAGGGATACCGGCTGCATAACAGTCCACACGCTTCTTCATAGAAGTAATGTCACCGCCTGCACAGAACCTGCCGCCTTCGCCCCGGAGCACGATCACGCGGATCTGTGGGTCAAAGCGGAACTGCTCTAAAACTTCGGAAAGCTCCGCTGCCATAGGCTGGCTTAAGGCATTTAACTTTTTGGGGTCATTGAGGATGATATAACCTGCACCATTTTCGATGTAAGTTTTAACATACTGATACATAAAAATACCTCCTGTTATATTTTTCACCAGAGCAAACCAAATCAGTCCAGTGAGAAATCATTTCTACTCTAAGTATAAGGCAAAAGCATGCAGATTGCACGGTACAAACTATGGATAATCCTACGAAAATAACAGGTGGTAAGGGGAATGTTCTTCGTGCATTCCTACATAGATTAAGAAGGTTTAATCTGTTAAAGTATTATCATACGGTCAGTGTATTTTTTGTATGCTGAAAATGAAAAGTATGGGTGAGAAACCCGGGAAAAGCAAAAGATAACAGAACATGTATAACAGGAGGTTACGTTATGATCAAAACAAAATTCACAGAAATGTTTGGAATTGAGAAACCAATCGTCCAGGGCGGTATGCAGCATTTAGGAATTGCTGAATTTGCTTCCTTAGTCTGCAATGCAGGCGGTATGGGAACCATTAACATTACCTGTTATCCAGGTGTAGACGAATTCCACGAAGATGTGATCAAGATGAAAGAATTTACTAATAATAAGCCTTTCATCGTAAATATTTCCCTGGTTCCGGATCTGACAAAGGGCGAAGAGATCTTTAAGTATATTGATGTATGTGCAAAAGAAGGCGTTGCAGCTATTGAGTTTGCAGGTGCTTCCCCTGTGGAATTTATGCCGGCCTGCAAAGAAGCTGGTATTAAGATCATCCACAAGAGCCCAAATGCAAAGGTTGCAGCCAGCATGGCAAGAAAGGGCGCTGATGTGATTACCATTGCAGGTTATGAAGTAGCAGGACATCCAAGTATGGATGGAATCGGTACTTTCGTTATTGCAAATAAGGCAGCTAAGGTTTGTGCGGAATACGGCGTACCTGTACTGGCAGCTGGTGGCGTTGCAGACGGAAAAGGCCTGGCAGCAGCACTGGCATTAGGTGCACAGGGTGTTGTTCTGGGAACACGTTTTGTAGCAACCACGGAGTGCCCGATCTCTGATAACCACAAGGAATGGCTGTTAGAGCATACAGAAAAAGATACAGTTATTATCCAGAAATCCATTCACAATGCAGCCCGTGTTGCAAACAACATGGCAGCAAAGCTGACTCTGGAAATGGAAAAGAGAGGAACCACTCTGGAAGAACTGATGACGGTTATTGCAGGAAGACTGAGCAAGAAATGCTATAAGAATGGCGATATTGACGGTGGTATTTATGCATTAGGACCGGCAATGGGCCTGATCGATGATATTAAGCCGGTACAGCAGTTAATGGATGACATGGTAGCAGAAGCAGAAGAGGTGATCGGCGGATTAAAAGCTTCTATTTATTAATGATCAAAAGGGATAGAAGAGAAGGCAATAAATACAGAAGGGACTAAAAATAATAATGGCAGACGAGACAAATTACAGACCTTTGGAAGGGGTTAAAGTACTGGAACTTTCTACAATGGTGGCAGCTGGCTCCTGTGGAAGAATGTTAGCAGACTGGGGTGCTACAGTTATTAAAGTAGAAGCTGAAAGCGGAGATATGTTCCGTAATTTCCCAAAAACATTTCTTGTACCATGCACTATGGATGAGAATCCCTTATTTGATAACCTGAATGCCGGAAAAAGAGGCATTGTATTAAATTTAAAGACACCGGAGGGCATGGAAGCCATGCATCGTCTTTTAGCTGAGGCAGATGTATTCCTGACCAATACCCGTGTAAAAGCATTAAAGAAACTGGGACTGGATTATGATTCCTTAAAGGATAAATATCCAAGGCTGATCGAGGCCAATATCTCCGGCTTTGGTGAAAAGGGACCAAAGAAGGACAATCCCGGATTTGATACGGTTGCATTCTGGGCAAGCAGTGGTTTTAATGCAGATATGATGGTAGAGGGACCTGGAAGTTATCCTGTATATAGTTCTGCAGGCCCAGGGGATATTGTCACAGCAATGGGACTATGCTATGCTATCACAGCTGCTCTTTATAAGCGTACCCAGACAGGAAAAGGCGACCGGGTAAGCTCATCTCTTTACGGAACTGCATTGTGGTGCTTCCATATTATGTCAGTTGCAACAGAAGAACGTTATGGATACCAGTATCCAAAGACCAGAGAGGTAAGCGCACCTACAGGCGCTCCTTTCAGGACAAAGGACAACCAGTGGGTCATGACTACTATTTTAAAGATCGAAGAGCAGTGGCCGGTGCTGTGTAATGTATTAGGTGTTCCAGAGCTGGGAACAGACCCAAGATATAACACCTCCCTGCGTCAGAGAGATCCGGAAGTGCGTAAATATCTGATGAAACGTTTTGAAGAAATCTATGCAACCAAGACTGCAGATGAGTGGTGCAAGCTGCTTACAGAGGCAGATATTGTAAATGATAAGCTGGCTCATTACAAAGATATGGAGCACAGTGAGCAGGCATGGGAAAATGAATATATCCATGAAGTAACCTGTCCAAATGGCGGAAAATCCATTCTGGTGCGCCCGGCTATGCGAAGTGACCGTATGGGTATCCCGACCTGGAAGCGGGGCCCTATGTTAGGCGAGCACACAGAAGAGGTTTTAAAAGAGATCGGTTATACAGATGAACAGATCAAGGCCATGGAAGAAAAGAAGGCAGCTGTTCAGATCGATACCACCCAGTTTAAACATCTGGATGAGGAAATGTAAAGAAGGGGATAAATGATGGAAGGGCAGTTTCATTCCTTGATCGATATATTTAAAACAGGAAAAGAGCAGTATCCGGAAAAGACCGCCATTATCATGGGAGAAGATACAAGGACATATGGCCAGATCTTTGACAATGCAAAAAGAATTGCCGGTTTTGTATTGGAAAAAGAGATAAAACCTCAGGATAAAGTGGCAGTGATCTCCCAGAACCATGTAGACTATATTGAGACTGTTCTGGGTATCATTATGGCAGGCGGGGTGCCAGTAAATATCAACTGGCGCCTTGCTGCTCCGGAGCTGCACCACCTTCTGCAGTTTAACGAAGTAAAATTGACCTTTTTCCGTTCCAAAGATGAGAGTATCCGAAAGGAAATGGGAGAGCTGACGAAGGAAATGTGTCAGTGTGTGGATATGGACTGTATCAAAGAGGTTCTTGAAGGTGTAGAGCCTTTAGAACAGTTTATTGAGCGTGAGGATGAAGATGTTTTAATGCATCTGCATACAAGCGGTACTACCGGTATGCCAAAGACTGTTCGGTATACAAAGGGACAGTATATGCGGGAACTGACTACCTGTGTACATTCCCTTGGCTTTGACAAAGATACGGTGTTCCAACTGATGAGCCAGTTATTCCATTCAGCAAGTATTGGTCCTTATTCCATTTTTGCTTGCGGCGGAACCATTGTGCTGTTCCCGAAGTTTTCACCACAGGAATATTTAAAGAGCATTGAAAAGCATCATGTTACCAGGTTAAGCGCTATTCCTACTGTACTGACTGCTTTGCTTAACCAGCCGGATTTTGACCGCTATGACCTGAGCAGTATCCATACCATCAGTTATTCCACCTGTCCCATGCCGCCGGAGCTGATCAAACGTGCGTTAAAGCATTTTAACTGCGGCTTCCAGCAGTCCTATGGCATGACAGAAATGGGTTCTATTGTCACTATGCTTACAGAAGAAGAGCATATTAAGAACAATATGCGATACCTGAATTCTGTAGGACGTCCCATTGAAGACCATAAAGTAAAGATCATCGCAGATGATGGTTCTGAATGTGCTCCCGGAGAAACCGGCGAAATTGTAGTGACAGGTCCTGGCATGATGAAAGATTATTATAAAATGCCGGATGAGACAAAGGAAGTTATGGTAGATGGCTGGTATCATACCCGTGATATGGGCTATCTGGATGAGAACGGTTATCTTTATATCAGCGGACGCAAGAGCGATATGATCATATCCGGCGGTGAAAATATTTTCCCGCTGGAAGTAGAAAATGTTCTGCGGATGAGAGAAGACATTGCGGAAGTTTGTGTTCTTGGAGTTCCGGATGACTACTGGGGTGAATCTGTCCAGGCAGCTGTAGTATTAAGACCGGGCAGCAAACTGACGCCGGAAGAGATCCGAACCTTTTGCAGAGGTAAGATTGCCGGTTATAAAATACCAAAGAAAGTATATATCTGGGAAGAACTGCCGAAAAATACCACAGGAAAGGTTTGTAAGGCAGAAGTGCTTAAGAAGATAGAAATGTAATGTGTGCATAATAAAAGTGCTGCGATTTTCATAGTCGCAGCACTTTTTAATGTCTGTTCTATCACCGATGATTTTGCACATCCGACGGTGATTTCCCAAAATATCTCTTAAAAGCGGCACTGAAATAAGCGGCATTTTCATAACCGGTCATGGAAGAGATCTCATACATTTTCAGGTGAGTGTTTTCTAACAGATTTTTTGCCCGTTCCATGCGGATCTTGATCAGGTAATCTGTGAAGGTGATCCCGGTTTCATTTTTAAAGATGGTGCTGAAATAGGAAGTGCTTAAGCAAACAGTTCGTGCCACATCTTCAATAGAAAGAGTGGATTCGGGATAATGGTGCTTAATATGGTCGATAGCCTGCTCTACCTGTTTACCGTATTTGCTTTTTCTTGCATTTAAACTGTCAACAATCTTAAAAAGATTCTGTTTCAGGTTTTCAATACTTTCCTCTAAGGTGGTGCTGGAAGCTACTTTTTTAAATTCTTCCATAGGATTATCAAATACATCCTGAAGTTCAATTCCCGATGAGCCAAGTTCACTTGCAAGGTCTGTATACAGACGGCTGATGGAAAAGGTCATATACAGGTAGCTTTCCCTGCCGCACTGACGAAGGTTTTCTTTCAGCTGTAAAAGTTCCCGTTCCAGTCCCTTTTTATCCTGTTTTTTGATCAGGGAGATCAGGGTGGTGCCGGAAAGGGGAAGCTTGGGAGAAGGATCAGCCTCTTTTCCAATATAGGAAACTACTTCCTCATAGAAAATATCAGAGTTGGTGCCTTTGATAAAATGCAGCTTTAATGCTTCTGCCACGCTTTTCATACTTTCGTTTAAACGGTTAAGTTCATGGCACAGGTTTCCGGAGGCAACGATCACATCACAGTTCTGACCGTCGTAAGGAAAGATCTTCCGGACAGAATCAATGAGTATTTTCCTCAAAGTGATCAGTTCCAGCTTGGAATCGGATAACAGTGCCAGAGTGTAGCTGTTGTGCCTGGAATCTAAAAGGTAACATCCAGGCTGGCATAATGATGTACTGAAGGCTGAAAATTTCTGTTCTTCTTCATAGCGGATGTCGTTAGAACGTCTTTTCAGGCTTTCTTCGTCCATGGTAATATGTAAAGCACAGCAGTAGGAGCCGGGATCCAGATCCAGGTCAGGACCTGGTGCAGGAAGGTCAGAAGCATCCTGCGTGACAATGCTTCTCAGGTACTCTGTGATCATGAGACGTTTGTCATAATGAAGCTGGCTGCAGTGAAGAACTGCATTTTCAAGGACACGGCAGAACTGGTCTACATCAATAGGCTTTAAAATGTAGTCAAATGCCTGCAGGTGCATGGCAGTGCGGGCATACTGGAAATCATCGTAAGCGCTGATGATCAGGATCACTATGTTGGGATTTAGTTCCCGGGCCTTTTTGGAAAGTTCCAGACCATCCATATAAGGCATACGGATATCGGTGATCAGAAGGTCCGGCGGGTTTTTCTGGATCAGTTCCCAGGCTTCATTTCCATCGGCAGCAGTAGCTGTCAGTTCAATACCTAAGTCCTTCCATTTGATCTGACTGGAAAGTCCTTCCAGTATAATTTCATTGTCATCACACAGGATTGCTTGGAACATAAGGTTCACCTCTCTCAAGTTTTGGTATTTTCAGTGTAATTTCGGTGCCTATGTCAGGATCGGAATCAATGTTCAGACCGAAATCGGGGCCATAGAAAATGCGGATCCTTTCATTTACATTGTAAAGTCCGTATCCGGAGTCCTGCTTGTCCGGCTGACGGGGAGCGTTTATTTGCTTTCGCAGTATTTCCAGCGTTTCAGGGGACATGCCCTGACTGATATCCTGTACAGAAAGAAGCAGGCAGTCTCCATTTTCACGGATGCTCACATAAATATGGACCTTTTCATCTGGAAGGGGAACGGCATGTAAAATGGCGTTTTCTGCCAGAGGCTGCAGTAACAGTTTGGGGGTCTGGTACTGATACAGGGACGGGTCACATTCAATGGAATAAGTGAATTTTTTGCTGTAGATCATATTGGAGATAAAAAGGTAACTTCCAATATGCTTTAATTCATCTTCGATGGTGATGATCTCCCGTCCTTTACTCAGGGAGATCTTAAATAATGTGGACAGCTCCGTTAACATTTTCTCTGCGTCTTTATTTTTCCCCATACGCAGAAACCAGATTACAGAGTCCAGGGAATTGTAGAGAAAATGAGGCTGTATTTGTGCCTGTAATGCCTTAAATTCCGAATTTCGCAGTTTTTTCTGTTCTTCATAGATCTGGCTGATCAGTTCCTGGATCTTATTTAACATGTGGTTAAAATTGTTACCCAGCCGTCCAAGTTCATCTGCGGGAGGCTCCGAATAACGAACGGAAAAATCCCCGGCTTCTACCGCCTCCATCATCGTACAGAGAGTCTGAATGGGGCGGTATACAGACTGGGAGATACGCAGGGAAATATACAGGGCGGAAAATGCAATGATCAAAAGGACCAGCAAAAGGATCGTAGCCAGTTTCCGGGTGCTTTGTGCCAGATATCTGCGGCTGATCACACCGGCAATACACCAGCCGGAACGATTTAATGTGCGGCCTACTACCAGATATTCCCTGTTGGGTATGACCACAGAACGGGTATCTGCGTCTTTGGCAGCCTGAAGGATCTGACCGGTTAGTTCATCAGATACGGAAACTGGAAAATGGGAATTATTTCCAGATTGGAAAAGGATATTTCCCTGGTCATCTAAAAGATAGATCGCACCATTGTTTAAACTGTCCTGTATCTTTTTTGTCAGATCATCTTCTTTGATATCTGCACAGATCACGCCGTTGATCCGTCCGGTAGCTTTGTCAGAAGAGGGAAGTCCCACAGAGATAAAACGGTCTTCAATGGAACTGCGCACAACGAAACTGCCTTCATGTGGGGAAAACCAGGTGGTTTCAGGTGAATTTTTGATCTTCTGGTACCATTCGGAGTCTCTGGGATCGCCCGGTTTAAAAGAGTAATAGTTGGATTTGTAGCGGCCGCCATTTTCGCCTAATACATATACTCCGAAAATGTCTTTCCGGTAGGTGGAGATGGAAGCCATATCCATACTTCCGGAAAGATCCAGGGAATACTGACTGGATACGGAGTCAAATTTCATACGCAGGTTTTCCTGTATCTTAATATCACGGGTCAGTGCGTCACATAACTGCCAGGTATCATTTAACAGGCTGTCAATGTCATTACAGACCAGGTCAATGGTCTCGATGGAGGATTTTTCCATCATGTTGGTAATAAAACGATTGTACAGTTTGTAAGTAGTGATGCCGATCAGAAGCACCGGAATAAAGGAAAGGACAATGAAGGAAAGCAGGAGCTTTTTTCTGAAAGAGAGTTTGATGTGGGAATCATTCATAATAATGAAAACGCCTTTCTTTTAATATGCCGTTAATAAGCAGTAGGAAAATAGCTGACGGCATTTGCTTCTGTAATAATATTGTAAGGGATGATCACCGTAGGAAATGGAGTGTATCCCCGTTCCCGCTGATTGATCAGGGTTTCTACAATAAATCCCCATTTTGGATTGCTTTCCACCGTTCCTAAATATTCCCCTGCAATGATCGCCTTGCACACATCCTGGATCCCGTTGATGGATACAATAGAAATGTCATTGGGAGACAGACCGGCTGTTTTGATTGCCTGAAGGGCACCAAGGCCGTCTTCGTCGCTGTGAGCGAAAACTGCCTGGACGCTTTTGTGGGAGTCGCTGGTTTTTACCAGGGCATTTTCCATGGCTTTCTGGGCTGTTACACGGTCAAAATTTCCGTATTCTGTGTCAATGATATGCAGCTGCGGATAGTTTTTCAAAGCCTGGTGAAAGCCTTTGGAGCGGGCTTTGGCAGAGGGAGAGCTTTCCGTACCGTAGATCTCTACAATGTTGCAGGAGCGGCCGGCATATTTTTCAGCCAGCAGCTGGGCGCAGATCGCTCCTTCCCGCAGATAATCCGCTGAGATCCGGGACATATACAGATCCCGGTCAATAGTATCAGCAGATTGTTCAATAAGGATAACAGGTATTCCTGCTTCTTTTGCACTTTCAAGGGCAGGAACAAGGGCATCCAGATCTGCAGGAACGATCACAAGATAATCTACTTTTTCACGGATCAGCTTTGTAATGTCTTCCTGCTGCCATTTTGCGGTGTATTCTTCCGGCTCATGGTAGATAAATTCAATATTACTGGGGCCAAAGGCCTCACGAAAACTGTTGATCTGGGTAGTCCGCCAGGGATTATCTGTTTCAATCTGTGAAAATCCTACTGTTATGTGATCGTCAACGTGATTCACCACATCAGGCAGCGGAATGGAGCTGGTGTAAATAGTGTAGACTAACAGGAACAAAAGGGTGGTAATGATCATTAAACACCAGTTCTTTTTAAGAAAAGCCATAAATGAACCTCCTTGGGATCAAAATGTTCTCCCGGAACCTTCTTGAAAAGCAGGTACAGGAAGGATTCTGGGAGGACATCCAGACCTAAAATTCGGCCCACATAGTAACAGGACAGCTGTCAATTCCCACAATGATCAGCGGAATGGCAGCAGCCTGTTTTAAAAAGCCTTCAGGCAGTTCTTCCATGTTAATGTCTTCTACAATACAGATGTAGCCGGGCTGGTACATGCCAAGCATGATCTGATGGGCAAGATCGCCGTCTTTTCCGTCACTGTAGGAAGCCAGGGAAACAAAATCCAGTCCAATGGCTTTCAGATCCGGGAAGTTTTCACGTAAATAAGCGGCGGCCGTGCTGCCAACAGCAGGTCCGTTATTTTCATAAACAGAAGGATCACTTTTGCGGATCTTCCAGAAGCCGGTGCGTAAAAAGAGAAAATCTGCCTGTGCGATCTGGTCCTTGTAAGGGATCAGGTCTTCGGTCAGGATCTTCTCACCGGCTTTTTTGGGAATGTCGATCACAAGCGGCTTCTGATAGAAGAAACGCTCCATAGGGATCTTGTCCAAAGAAATACCATTTGGATTAAAGTGCATAGGGCCGTCCAGATGAGTACCGTAGTGATTAAAAAGATGGATAGTAGCTGTATTTGCGGTATCTCCTTTTGCGATGGAAGTATGAGATTGCAGGGAACAGGTGGGGTTTCCCGGCCAGGTAGGTTCTCCGTCTTTAATAGGATATGAAAGGATCTTAAACATAAAAATACCTCCTGCGTATTTACATATTTTAATC
>ERZ1026890.882-NODE-882-length-12805-cov-108.358824_pt1 | contig 12805 bp, 10 predicted proteins | sample MGYA00380175_ERZ1026890 | MGnify/ENA primary metagenome ERZ1026890 (study PRJEB33269, sample SAMEA4719811) | human gut metagenome | biome: human-associated habitat; feature: organic feature; material: feces | place: Cameroon | collected 2013-10 ...
GAAAGAAGTATCATAGAAGTATCATTAAAAATCATAGAAGTATCATTAAAGATAATACAAAGCATGCGAAAAGCCAGTTTGAACGTTAAGAAAAGCCAGTTTAAACCTGTTTAAACATCAGAAAAAGTCATTTTAAACATGGCAAAAAGGCATTTTAAATATCGCAAAGAATCAAAAGAATATTGCCCAAAAATAAGTCCGATGTTTGGGCACTCGTTGCCCGCGTTATGGGCAGTGGTTGCCCAGCACAGGGGCTGTCGATGCCCACTTGGTGGGCTACGGATGCCCGTGTAACGGGCACAAGCAGACCAACCGAAGGGCATAGAGGGACCATCTGATGAACTGACTTTTCCTGTTTCAGTAGACACTTTTTTACTTTATAAACTAGAAAGGTAGACACTATCAATTTCATAAAACTGAAATAGTAGACACTCCTTATTTTTGTTCCTATTTTTATAGACACAATAAAAAGAATCGTACTATTTTTGTAGTCACTACTTATCATACGGTCGGATGACAAATGCCGTATAATCACATGACATATACCAAAGTATAAATAAACCTAATATTTTACACAAAAAGATACAAGTTATCACATTATTATATATATTTGCATCATCTTTCATAGAAGACAAAGAATATAGAAAACAACGAACCATCAAACAACTATAAATATGGAACTGAAATACGACATTTACACTCTCAACAATGCCCAGGGCACAGGAGAAAAGCGCCAATACGTTCGTATCGTGCAGCATGAACCTATGACCGAGAAGCAACTGCAAGAGAAAATCCAGAACCGCTGCTCACTCACCAAGGGAGATGTGGCTGCGGTGTTGGCAGAGCTTCATGACCTTTTGGTGGAAGAATTCTCCATGGGACGCCGCTTTTACATCCCAGAGATAGGCTACTTCTCAATGTCGGCTAGCCTAGAGATGCCAGAGGAGAATCCAGACAAGAAGATTACGGGCAAGGAAGTACGCATCACCGGCATCAACTTCCGTCCAGAAGGTAAGCTAATGGAGGAAGTACAGCGCAACGTCCATTTCGTCCGCTCCCGCTATTCCAACCAATCTACAAAATACTCCGAGGAAAAGATGTTGGAGAAAATCAAGGAGTATCTTCAAAAGAATCGTTACATCACCACTCGCATCATGCGCATCCACTTCGGCTTGACTCCATACATGGCTCAGAAGTGGCTCACTCATTTCTGCGAGAAAGATATCATGGTGAAGGATGGAACTCCCCATGCGCCCATCTACTTCTTGAAGTAGCTGCTGCCGGTTACGTTCATTCTTCTTTCACCATAAGCAAGTGAATCACAAAGAATTACGCAAAAGGTGAAAGGAAAAATGAAATTGAAAATTAAAAATAAGAAAAGCTCTGTTACCATTTTTGATAGTACAATGACAGAGTTGGTAACAGAGCTAGTAACTATGTCACAAAAAAATATGAGCAACTTAACATTATCAATAACAACCATCGGCGACTTACTTCTTCACAAGAAGATAACAAATGGTGACAAGCCTATAGAAGATGTTAGTCTTAACATCCCAATCTATCAGCGTCCATACAAGTGGACAGCACGCAATGCCATCCAATTACTAGATGACATCATCGAGGCGATGAATAGCAACAAGGAAAAGTATAGAGTAGGCACCCTCATCTTGCACCAACAAGAAGAAGGGCGTTACGACATTGTAGATGGTCAGCAACGTACCATAACATTCTCCCTGTTGTTAACAGCATTAGGCGAAAAGAATATCAGCTTCTTACGGCAGCCTGTTTACAATAATGAGCATAACTGCCGAAACATCCCCAACAACTTTCAGGCATTGTGTCGCCGCCTAGGCAAGAAGGCGGAAGATGAAAACACAAAGAAGAAACTAATGGAGGATGAACACAAAAAGGAAAGAGAAAGATTAAAAGGATATATAGAAAATAATTGCGAGCTAATCGTTGTAATTACAGAAGATGTATCTGAGGCATTCCAGTTCTTCGACTCTCAAAATGCTCGTGGCAAAGCACTCTATCCTCACGACTTATTGAAGGCATATCACCTACGAGAGATGGCTGGCATCAGCGAAGAAGAAACAGAAAGAATAGTCAAGGGATGGGAGCAAGTTTCTCAAAGCAACTTAGCAAACCTTTTTGGCAACTATCTCTATCGTATCAAGGAATGGGTAAATGGCAACAAAGCGGATGTACTTAATGAACATAACATTCAAATGTTCAAGGGCATTACTCGCTATGCAAAAACTCCTTATGCCCAGTTCTTCAAGGCTGCATATTGCTATGCTGATATGGTTAATTCATCTGCTATGCCATTCGTGTCGGGTATTCGCAACATCAATGCATTTCAATTGAACACACCTATCATAGCAGGTAAACCATTTTTCGAATACACTAAGCATTACTATAAAATCTTGAAAGATATTCAAGACAATAGTAAGTACGAAGGCTTTTACATCAACGACAATGAGATAGTAAAGACTCTCGATAAATATTTCAAGCGAGGTACAGGTAATGGTATAGCACGTTTGTTGTTTGACACATCAGTCTTACTTTACGTAGATAGATTCTGCCCAGAAACATACCCAACCAAAGAAGACTTGGCGCAATTTGAGCAATTCGTAATCTATGCCTTTATTTGGGCTTATTCTCTGAGAGCACAATATCGAAATTTGGGATGGTTGTCTGCACAAAACTATATTATGGGCGAGAGTAACAAATTTGGTATCATTAATGGCTTTAATATGTACCAATTAATTGCTCGACAAGATTCCCCAGCATCACTTCTCAGTACCCTCGCCGACAATCTGTGCACTCTATCAATCGGAGACATAAATGATAGAAGAGTGCTTGAAAGCACTAGCACCGGCAGAAAAATAAATGAAGAAGAAGACGGAATACACTGCAACTATCTATTCTTCTTCAAGGAAAATGGTTTTTATAAATAATGACAAGAATGAAAGATTTATCACATATACTGAAAGAATGTTCTATAAAAGACATCTATTATGGCAATAGTGGCACAGCTACCACCTATAAGATTCCTATCTACCAGCGTAATTATGCTTGGGAACGAGATGAAATTTTTGCATTAATAAAGGACATCCATGACTCCATGGTCATAGACAAGCCTGTATATTACATTGGCACGCTTGTTACATTCAAACGTGATGAGAATGTATTTGAAGTGATAGACGGACAACAACGCCTTACCACAATATACATTATCCTCACAGCTATGGGCGAGAAGTTAGCCAACAGACTTGCATATTCCTCACGTAAAACTTCTACGCAAACAATAACTGCTATGTCTAAGTTTGAAAAGAACAAGGAAGTAAAAGATTCCGATTTTGGCGAGGAATATGACCTTGGCATAAAGAATGGCTATAACTTTGCCAAAGAAGCACTAAAGGATGTCAACATGGACAAATTCAAGGAGTATTTCTTGAATCATGTGCATATCATACACTATCGTGTACCTAAAGATGTAGATTTAAACCATTATTTCGAGGTGATGAACTCTCGTGGCGAGCAGCTTGAAAAGCACGAAATTGTAAAAGCCAAGTTGAGTGCTTTATTAGAGAAAGAAGATATGAAGAAGTTCTGTCAGATATGGGAGGCTTGCAGCGATATGAGTTTCTATATCCAGCAGAAGTTACCCAATATGTATATACAAAAGGAATTACCTAATAAGAAAAACGTATTTGGGACAGATATGAGCAATTTCATCCCACAATCATTTGAAGAATTATACATTGAGTCAAACCATACCGATGATAAAATGACCACAAAGTCGATTGCAGAACTTTTAAATGCTCCTGTAAAAAAAGAAATTGCAAAAGGCGATTGCGATAGCAACGATTCGTTTCAGCCTATCATTGATTTTCCTAACTTTCTGCTCATTGTTCTCAAAATTACAAGAATGCAAGAGAAGGGATTCAATCCATCTGAGTTCACGCTGGATGACAAGGAACTTATCAATGAGTTTGACAAAGTTAAGCTCACTCCAGAATTTGTAACGCAGTTTGCCTATAACCTGCTATTGGCAAAATATTATCTCGACAACTACATGGTGCACCACATAAATGGTGAAGATAAAGCCATTGAGAATCCTTGGAAACTACAATATTACTGCAAGAAAGGTAAGGGCAAGTCTGCCTACATGGCTGATTTGATTGACCATGACAAGTCTAAACAAAGAGAGCTTGTTCATCTTCTATCTATGTTTGAGGTGGCTTTTACAGCCAAGCAACGTAAGAACTATCTCTTCTACTGCTTGTTGTATCTATTCAATGATTGGGATAAAAATAACTATTTGAACTTTGTGAGAAATTTAGCAGACAAATACTTCTTCGATGTATATTTGGATGCGAACAAACTGAACGAAAGAAACCAGCCTAAGCCAAACAGCTTCGATGAAACTATCATTCAAAATGGCAAACTAAATGTAGGATTAAAAGATATCAACCGTAACTTCAATGGCATCTATCCACAAGGCTCAAGCAACATTCCTCTCTTTGTGTTCAATTATACCGACTATAGATTGTGGAAAAAATATGCAGACGAATTGCGAGGCAACAGAGCCAAGAAAGGTTCAAAAGCAAGAAGTGAATTCTTTATAGCTTTGGGATGCGGCGATTTCGGTCTCGAAACATTCGACGATTTCTATTTCTCTCGAACCCGCAAAAGCCTAGAGCATTACTATCCGCAGGCAAAAGCTGGAGAAGATAAGCCTATCACTCCAGAAGAGATAAACTGCTTTGGCAATTTTGCTATGATTGGTTCCGATGCCAACAGTTCTGGATCCAACTGGAATCCTACAGTCAAAAATGAATGTTATCTTGATTCCAAATCAAACCAAGTAAGTGTGGCATCCTTGAAATTCAGAATCATGTTGCAGATGTGCCAAGACAATAAAGAGTTAAAAGAAGATGACAAACGAGACTCCGGTTTTGAATGGAACGCCGATGATATGCAAAAGCACCTGGAAAAGATACTAAGTATCATCATGCAGCCAACGCACTAGAATTATACAATTAAAACAGAAAGAAGATATGAAACATTCATTAAATAGAGAAGAGCTTATTGAGCAGCTAAAGGAACTGGCTGCTCAAAAGCTGCCAACGTATCTGGCAAATCACATGGGAGCCATGTGCTATGAACCTTCGATGATAGATAGTTTTTCCACAATATGCCAACATTGCCATCGTCCATTGACCTATCAAGCTTTCCACTGCGATGAAGAAAAGTTCAATACCATCATCAAAGAGATAAAAGATTTGGGATATGATGTAACTTTTGAAATAATATGTGGTTCATGCGCCCTAAAGATTAAGGAAGAGGCAGAGTTTTTCGATTTACCATTTACTTCCGAAGATGATATCTGTGAGGAAAATGCGTACCATCTTTTCTGCTTCAAGACAAAAAGCGACAAGGACTATCATCAAGCTATAACTGATATGGAATCACTTTATGACTATCAAGCCGTATTGGCATTCTTAAAAGGAGAGTCTTATTTTAAAGATAGTTATGACCGCTACCATAGCATCATGGATGAACAAGACCCTATCAAGAGAATGACGGGAATAAAAATAAACGAAAATGATAGCAATGAAGAATAGCATACCCATACTTCCGAAGTCAGTCGCTTTGGAACTGACATATAGGTGCAATCACCATTGCTTGTTTTGCTCATGCCCTTGGTATGCGCCTAACTCTTCGTATTCATTAGGGAAAGAGCTATCTACCACACAATGGAAATGGGTAATAGAAAAACTATACGACTATGGAGTAAAGACATTTTCTTTATCTGGCGGAGAAGCATTGCTAAGAGAAGACCTTCATGAAATCATAAGGCACATCAGAACAATTGGTAATCAGAGGAAAATAGATTATCCCATCATACTCATCTCCAATGGAAGACTCATGAATGAAGAACATCTCAAATTCTTCAAGGAAATGAATGTTCATCTTAGCATGAGCCTTCCTGGCTACCAATCATTTGAAGAGCATACTGGAGTTGATAATGCAGACTATGTGTTAGAATACTTTTCGAAAGCCAAAGAAATCGGCTTAGAATGCACAGCGAACATTACCGTTACGAGAAAGAACTATTATGAGTTGTTCGAGACCATATCGCTTGCCCTCATCAATGGTGCATCCGATGTTCTTCTCAACCGTTTTCTGCCCGGTGGGCGTGGTTTACAATACATGAATGAGCTAAGTCTCTCGATGGAGCAAATCAATAGAATGCTTGATACAGCGGAAAAGGTACTAACATTAGCTAATCGCTATGGAAATGTGGGTACAGAAATTCCGAAGTGCATCATAGCTTCAGCCGATTCGTACAAAAGAATGCATGTGGGGTATCTATGTGCTGCGGCAAAAGGTTTCTTCGTTATTGATCCAGCAGGACAGATAAGAACCTGCAATCATTCTCCTCACATCGTAGGAAATGTTTTCGAAGAACCTTGGATTAAGGATACTGATTATTGGAACAAATTTGCATTCCGCTCTTATCAGCCTACAGTCTGCAATGGATGTTCATCGGCTAAGAATTGTGATTGTGGATGCAGGGAAGTAACCAACATTCTAGGACTTGGCATCAATGGAATAGAGCCCAACTTAACTCTCAAGAAGCAATAGTTTCTCTATTAACATAGCTTGTTCACATTAATTATCGTTAAATCTGCATTTCACAAGCCATTCATTATCAGCAATAGTAACCTCAGGGAAACTGAGTAACCTAATCATGCCTTCTTGCAAGTTTGGAAATAACTTACTACCTTTGCACCAGAAAAAGAGAAAAGCTCTCTTTAAGTTACTAATATTGATTATTGATTCTATACATTTCATCCAATCGATTGGACGGTTTTACTTTAATTTGTCCAATCGATTGGATGAAATTCCATTTTTCTAAAGTTTGAAGAAGCCTAATCTTTCTCCCCTAACCATTCTTCCAATACCTCGCAATACTCATCATTTTGCTCGGCAAATGGCATGTGTCGGGCTTCTACGAAAAGATGCCACTTGGAATCTTGGATACCATCGTAGAGCGTCTTTGCTACCAATGGAGTACAGAGGTCGTTGGTGCCACTCATCACTAGGCATGGCACTTGTATCTCGCCCAAGCGGTCGGTGTAGTCATAATCTCGGAGCGTACCTGTCGGGGTATATTCATTCGGTCCCCAACCATAGAGATAAGCCTCGGCACCAGCACGCTTTTTTCTACGAAGGCATTCTGGACTATCCTCCGTTACCTCGCCAGCACAATGCAAGAGCATAAAGTGTTCGTTTGCCTTGGCGTATGCCTCGCTCGAAAAATCATCCTTTGCCTCTGCCTCAGCAATGGCTCGCTGGTCTTCCTCTGCCATAAACTTGATCATGCGATGCTGCTCACTCGCCCACAATTTGCTGCTCGAAAGGGTACTGCTGAGGATGGCTGACTTCACGCCCTTTGCTTGCTTCTCTATCAGATAGATGATGGCGAGCATGCCACCCCACGACTGTCCCAAGAGATGAAAATGGTCGATGTGGAGATAGTCGATGAGCGCACAGAGTTCGTTGAGCCAAGTCTCAGGAGTCCAGAGTTCGGGATGTCCCTCCACAAATGAGTTGCCACAGCCCAACTGGTCGTACATGATGACAGCTCTACCTGATTCCGCGACCCTATCCAATAGCTCGAAATAGTTGTGGGTACTGCCTGGTCCACCATGCAAGAGAATGATAGGACTCTTGCCCTCCTCTGTTTTACCTACGATACGATAATAAGTTTGATAGCCCATGAAGGGCATATAACCTTCCTTGATTTCCATTGTCTTCAAATGTTTTTATTGTTACCTAAACAGTGTTATCTAATTTTGCTGCTCCTATACCTTATTATATAGTCCCTCATTTTCCTTACGCAAGAACTCTGTCATTCGTTCCTTTGAAGGCACATTGAGTTGATACTTGGAGATAAACACGCTCTCGTCCAAATCGAGCAAGGAGTATTCTGCCATTTCTCGTCCTACTGCTGAGCAAAGGAGGATACCGATTGGGGGATTATCATCTGGCTGCATGATATTCTTGCGATAGTAAGCAAGCTTGCAAACCCAAGAACTCAAAGGTAAATGGCGACTTGATGTCAAGGGCGAGCGTATCTGTCTCAGCCTTGCCTTCCACCAACTTCGCCAACGCCTCAGGCTTTTGACTCCATCCACTGCGGAAATAATAGTTGGAATCAATCTGGCGTTGCAATTCTCTGACACTCCAAGTGCCACGAATTGCCATCGTCTCATAGAAAGCACGCTCCAAAGGGTCAGTAATAGGGAGAATGGCAACTAAATGAGTAAAAGACAACTTATTAAAAAGCAAGTTTGACTTTACTGCCAATGGAGCTATTTTGTTAGAGACTGCAACACCTCCAAATTGGTCAGTCACAGATTGTCCAATTTGACTTTGAGACAACAAGAAGCCAGCAACCTCTTTATCCAAGTGTGAATATACTTGATAAAATTGACGATAGATTTTCAATGTTGTCACACTATACTTCTTTTTACCAAGTCTTCCAGAAAGGCATTTCAACAATTTTTCACCATACTTAGCTCTATCAGCTCCCTTCTGCTCATACTCCACAATATAATAGCCCGTCAACCAAGCCTTGGCTGTGACGTGGCGATTAATCACTAAGCGAGCATTGTTCTGCAATACATCTTGCGTTTGCTGAATATGGGCTACAAGACCATCGAAGTCATTGTTTTGCGCCATTTGAGTTTCATTATTCTTCATATTCGGTGGAGTTTTGGAAAGACATGTATATCACATTTATCATGTGCATATATTATAATGTGCAAAAATATAAAAAATATGGCAATTAAACAAATATATCTTGCTTATTTTATCAAAAGAACTTAAATGATTTGGCAGTTTCAAGCTAATGCAATATCTTTGCAAACTGAAATAATCATGAAACCAAATAAAAATAGAATATATGTTTAGTGGAATCGTAGAAGAAATGGCCACAGTTGTGGCGATTAAGCAGGATAAGGAGAACATCGACTTTACCCTGAAATGTTCGTTCGTAGATGAACTCGGCATCGACCAGAGCGTGGCGCACAATGGCGTCTGCCTCACCGTGGTGGAAATCAAGGACGGTACCTACACCGTTACCGCCATGAAGGAAACCCTGGACAGAAGCAACTTGGGACTGCTGAAGGTGGGTGACAAGGTGAACGTGGAGCGCTCGATGGTGATGAACGGCCGCTTGGACGGTCACATCGTTCAGGGCCACGTGGATGAAACAGCCAAATGCATCGCCATGAAGGACGCCGATGGCTCTACCTATTTCACCTTCGAGTATGAGCTTAACAAAGAGATGGCACGTAAGGGATATTTCACCGTAGATAAGGGCAGCGTAACCGTGAACGGCGTTTCTCTCACTGTATGTGAGCCAACCGACAACACCTTCACCGTAGCCATCATCCCTTATACCCGCGAGAATACCAACTTCTGCAACATTGAGGTAGGAACCGTGGTGAATATCGAATTCGATATTCTCGGTAAGTACATCGCAAGACTCAAGAGCTTCGAATAAGAGGGTGTAAGCAGATTTTAGGCACGGATTACACGGAGATTTAAGACGATAATGCAAAAAGCGCATTTATAATTTAAAGAAAATCCGTGTAATCCGTGCCTAATCTATATACAGGGGAGATGATTCAACCACCCTCGCTACTTTCTTCTAATCGTCAAATCGATGGTTTCAGGATACTTCTCCTTGAAATCCTTCACATCATCAACAACCAGTACCAGATAGCCGCCGCCACCTGCACCCGGCATCTTCCAGGCATGAACCTCAGGCAGGGCAGAATACTTATCTATAAATCCCTGCACACAACCCTGAATCATGGCCGGGAACATGGCAACCTGCGCATCAAACGAAGCCTTGAAGGCAGAGGCAAACGCAGCAAAATCCCTGTTGAGAATCGCATTCCAGCAATCATCGGCAGCCTTGGCAAGATTCTTCACCTTAACCTCATTGATATCCTTGCCTTCAATCACAGAACAGCCCGGACGACGTGGCTCCATCGGAATCATGCAGACGTGGCTCTCTACCCAAGAGAGAACATCCTCGTCATCGCAAGTCTCAAACTTATCAGGCCAGAAACGGTTGTCATAATGATGGCGCACCAATCCAGGCATGCAGATACCGATGGAATCCTGGGCACCGCTGATGATGCCGTCGCTGCGCTCCGGGTCGTTTTCGAAACAGAACACCAGTTTGGCAAGAATCTCAGGATTCATATCAGGCAACTTCACCGGCCATATCTTCTTAATCATGTTGCGGGTTGAAGTAGAAAGACCACAGCGTTCACGTACCTCGAAGGTAGGAATAAGCGACATGGTTATCGCCCAACCCGGCGCATAGCAACTTACGTAAGGCTGGTCTATCCAGGTGCCCGCCAGATCGAGACGGGTGGGAAGCTGGCAGGTAGAATCCTTGATATCCGTGCTCGAACGCGCCTTCAAGCCCTCGGCAGGCGTACGCTCCAGCACCACATACTCAATGCCACGCTCCTCGCAGAACTTGCGCTTGGTTTCATTGCTTCCATCGGCATTCACCACAAAGATATCAGGCTTCACCATATCCACCGTAGGGATAAAGTCCATAATGCCATCCCCCTGGTTGATGTAGGCATCCTTCACGTATTTAATAGACTTCACCATGAAGAGACGCTCCTGTTCAGGATAGAACGTCTTATGGTGCTTATAGCCAAGAATCGTCTGGTCGGAACCGATACCAACGTATAGGTCGCCATACTGAGACGCCTGGCGGAAAAACTCAACGTGGCCGCTGTGCAACAAGTCATAACAACCACTTACAAAAACTTTCTTCATTATTTTTAGCTACTTTTCTTTATTAACATTCAACAAAGACTAAAGTCTTTCGGCTACAAAACTACAACTTTTCTTTCATTATTCCAAGAAAAACCTGCACAAATATTCTTTTTTGGGCACAAACCAACCCTTTTTGTGCATTTTTATAAAGAAATATTTGTATAACACACAAAAAAGTGTTACTTTTGCCGACGTGTTTTGTCCCAAATTGAACATTGGAAAGTGAAGAAGAGGGCATCCAAGCGCCCTACAACCGAACTCGAAAACGCCCAACTTGAGTACCGAGCACTAACAACTTAAAGGAAATTATAACAATAACCATTTATTAATATGAGTTTAAAAATCGTTGTACTTGCCAAGCAAGTACCTGACACAAGAAATGTGGGTAAGGATGCGATGACAGCCGAAGGCACCGTAAACCGTGCAGCTCTTCCAGCCATCTTCAATCCTGAAGATTTGAACGCATTGGAGCAGGCTCTCCGTTTGAAGGAGCAGAATCCAGGTTCTACAGTTGGAATTTTGACCATGGGTCCTCCACGTGCTGGCGAAATCATCCGCCAGGGTCTCTATCGTGGTGCAGATACAGGTTGGTTGCTCACCGACCGTCTCTTTGCTGGTGCTGATACATTGGCTACTTCTTATGCCCTTGCTACAGGTATCCAGAAGATTGGTGACGTTGACATCGTAATCGGTGGTCGCCAGGCTATCGATGGTGATACTGCTCAGGTGGGTCCTCAGGTGGCTCAGAAGTTGGGATTGAACCAGGTTACCTATGCAGAGGAAATCCTCAAGGTAGAGGATGGCAAGGCTACTATCCGCCGCCTCATCGACGGTGGTGTTGAGACCGTAGAGGCTCCATTGCCATTGGTTATCACCGTAAACGGCAGTGCTGCTCCATGTCGTCCTTGCAACGTGAAGCTCGTAATGAAATATAAATACGCTACCTGCCCTATGGAGCGAAAGGGCGATGAGCCTTGGGCTAACCTTTATGAGGAGCGTCCTTACCTCACTCTGAACCAGTGGAGCGTGGCCGATGTAGATGGCGACCCTGCACAGTGCGGTTTGAGCGGTTCTCCTACCAAGGTGAAGGCCGTGAAGAACATCGTGTTCCAGGCTAAAGAAAGCAAGACCCTGACCAGCAGCGATGAGGACATCGACGGACTGATGAAGGAATTGTTGAACGAAAGTATTATCGGATAATCGTCGAAGGATGATTCAGACTCCGATTCATTTAAAAATGCTTTATTAAAAAAGACAATGAACAACGTATTTGTATATTGCGAGGTAGAAGGCACAACCGTTGCCGAAGTATCTCAGGAATTGCTCACCAAGGGTCGTAAGCTCGCTAACCAGCAGGGCGTGGAGCTCCATGCCATCGTGGCTGGTACCGGCATCAAGGGTCAGGTAGAGGATCAGATTCTCCCTTATGGTGTAGATAAATTATTTGTTTTCGATGCTGAGGGATTGTTCCCATACACTTCAGCTCCACATACCGATATCCTCGTCAACCTCTTCAAGGAGGAGAAGCCTCAGATTGCACTGATGGGTGCCACCGTTATCGGTCGCGACCTCGGTCCTCGTGTTTCTTCTTCATTGACCAGCGGTTTGACTGCCGACTGTACAGAGCTCGAGATTGGTGATTACGACGACAAGAAGAGCGGCAAGCACTACGAGGGTCTGCTCTATCAGATTCGTCCTGCCTTCGGTGGTAACATCGTGGCTACTATCGTAAACCCAGAGCACCGTCCTCAGATGGCTACCGTCCGCTCTGGCGTAATGCAGAAGAGCATCTACGAGGGTGAGTGCAAGAAGGAAGTGGTTTATCCAGAGGTAAGCAAGTATGTTCCTGCCGAGGACTTCGTAGTAAAGGTACTCGACCACCACGTAGAGGCTGCCAAGCACAACCTGAAGGGTT
>ERZ1026890.883-NODE-883-length-12790-cov-182.206282_pt1 | contig 12790 bp, 9 predicted proteins | sample MGYA00380175_ERZ1026890 | MGnify/ENA primary metagenome ERZ1026890 (study PRJEB33269, sample SAMEA4719811) | human gut metagenome | biome: human-associated habitat; feature: organic feature; material: feces | place: Cameroon | collected 2013-10 ...
GACCACACTGGTCAGACTGGATTCAAAATATGCCCCTTTTTAAAGTGGGCTCAGTTATCTATTTAATTCGGTTTCTTTCCTTTAATCGGTTTCCTTGTTTTCCCCGTTTTCCCCATTTCCTGGGTTCCATGGAGCAACAGAGAAGGATACAGGCTGCACCTTGTCGTCTCCGGCTGTCAGCTTGAGTGTATAGGCGGTGGTAGGGACCAGCGTCAATTCCTTATCATATGTCCACTCATAGAGCTTGCCATCCACCTTGAAGCTGACAGTAAAGTTTCCGCTTGCGATGGTTTGAGGAATCAGAATCGCCTCATAAGTGGCAGTCGCCTTGGTGATGGTTCCGGCATTGTTGCTAGAAGGTGTAGTGCCCGTACAGAGTGGCGTGATAGACTTGACTTTACCATGTGAAAATGGTTTTATTATATAATTTCCCTTGTCATCATAATCAAAAGAGAGTTGAGCTATTGTTCCACCAATCTTCACATCCGTAATTTTCTGGTCGATTTTATCGGTAAACTCATACTCACTACCCAGTTCGATGGTGAGGTTGATTTTACTCGTGATATGCTGAAACTCCACATTGATACCAGCTTTATTCGGTGTAACTTGAGTAATGGGCATGTATAGGATATCGGCTTTCTTCAGTTGCTCCACATCAGACTGGTCTGTTGGGAAATCAACTGATTCAATTTGGTTATTGTTCACCATAGCATTTACGGTTACTGGATCCGTCATATTTGCCCAAAGCATAGTAACCTCGTTTTTAGTCTGATAAGTAAAATATGCGTTAAGGTCGTAGGTCTTCCAAGTATCCCCAACCTTTTCTGCTAAAATGTCATAATTATATTTATCATTATGATTATCGTCATGATAAACCCACAACCAAAACGCATCGGGCTTCAAGTCTTCAGAATATCCCGCACGTGTTGTTGGCTCATCCACGCTAACGTTGAGCTTGATGGGAGTATCTGCCAGGAAGTCCTGGCTGAATTCGCTGTTTGATTCTGAGCAGCTGCCCAGCATCATGGTTATTGCTGCGAGAGCAATCATGTAAAGTTTTGTTCTCATATTCTTTGATTATTTAATTTTTCGACTTTTTATTTCCATGGTACAAATATAGCATTTTTTCCCGAAAAGTGGTGTCGTGATTTTCGAAAAAGGTGTCTACTTCCTATGTTCAAGGTGTCGCATTGGTACCAATGCGACACCCCAATTAACATAAAGATACATATAAAGACGTATTTTAGCGCATATATTCAAGGAAACTCATCACATGCCGATTTTCAGGCTTTGTAAAGATAACTTTTGTCAGAATCTCAGTCACCCTTTCTCGTTAAGCGTCTCAATCCGTTTAAGTAATCTTCTCGAAAGACTGTAGGGATGATAATCTTTGATTGGTCTGCATGGACAAGTTCTGCGTTCATCTCATCTCTCGTCTGCTTGCTACGATTTGACACGTTCTTGGTCAAACGGCACACCTTGTGCTCTGGCTAAAGCACTGCCAGAGGAAAGTATTCCAGAAGGTTTTGTAGAAAGCAAGGCTCCAATGATAGAATTGAGAATTTCAAACTCTTCTGTCATATTCAGCTGTTGGGCAATCTCCTTAGCCTTGTCACGGAAGCCATTGATGGTGCCATATTTTTCAATTAAACGTTTATTTTTCTGCAAAGATGGCCATATTTTTCGATTAAGAAGCATCTTTGTGCCATATTTTTCGATTAAGGCGCTATTTTTGTGGTGTTTTGGGGATTACATCACCAATCATCTGCGGCATCTGCGGCATCTGCGTGACTTTAAATCCAAGCCAAGAATCTGTGTGAATCTGTGAAATCTGTGGGACAAAGAACAACTCCCATGGATGGTGACAGCATATCCGATAGGTCGGAAATCAAATAAAATAGCTTGATTACACAAAATCAAGGTAATATCTTTGATTTTTCAAAAGAAAAATATTATCTTTGCATCAGAATTAATCTTATTCTTTGTCCCACAGATTTCACAGATAACGCAGATTTATTCTTCTTCACGCAGATTTTTCCTGAATTTCCGCCCTGTTTGCCCCACACGCCCTGGGCTAGGAGCTTCTGCCCTTTACCTTTCCCTTCGGCCGGTGACCGTTGGTTCTGGGCTGTAGTGCTATGCCTTTATAATCCACAATGGTTCGTTTTTCCACTCTTGTGGAAATCCCATAGAACGAGTATTTACGCTCTCACTTTTATCTATGAGTTTCAAAAGGCGTTTGGAAAAACTTCCATTTGCTGCTATGGATTGTTCCAAATATGCAAGGCAACACAGCTGATGATACAATTTGTTGGGGCGGAAATTGCCAGTAACAACCCATTGAGAAGGTAAATATTTGGGCATTATAGGCATTGTTGGGAAACGCCTATTCCAAATGCGAGCGTGATGAGCGCAAGCATTTCTTAACACCGCTATACATTTTATCCAATTCTCTAAATATAGATATTGTGGAAGTAGAAACTCCTTTGCTACCTTCTTCTTGACAGAGTTGTCTTTGAAGTTACAAAACAATTTTGATAGTGTACCAAAAGAAACAACTTCCAGAGTTTTCCAAGCTGGTGGAAATGAGGGAGCTGTGTAGTTGTTGTAGTATTCAGAAATAAAATCTTCTCTTGAACGATTTACCTCGGCTGCTATATTGTCAAGGCAAGAATTGAAAATACTTTGATTCTTAAATTTACAGGCATCCATGAACCAAAACGGACCATGTTCCATTGAAAAATAATGGATGATTCGAGTACGGAACGCTATTTCTATGTCTTGGATTGCCGTAAAAATCAAAGAACGAAGTTCTCGGTCGAAGACATACAAATTAGTTGCAAAAGTGAAACTGCTATTAGGCGCAAATCTATGTGATTCTGCATTATGTTCCATAGGTTGTAGGTAGTTCGCAAAACGGAAATAGCTTACAGAATGAAGAAATTTTATAGCATCTTCTTCATCTTCTATTGTCAGCCCACGTTCTTTCAAAATGTCAAGTTGACATTTAAAATCCATTGCTTGTTTTGTGTATTGCATACTACTTTTATATAATATATAAACACGAAGTCCTGCCGTGGTACGCTTTCAAGAAGAGGCGTGGCAGGAACTGTTGCTGCAAAATTACTAATTTCATTCCAAAATGCCAACTTTTTGTTTAAGAATATGCATTCCAAATATGATATTTAACATTGTGTAACGGAATTTCGGTGCACGCATATTCCATTAGAATTATATAATGTGGAATATAATGAATCCTTCGATATCCCTGATTCATAAAAAGGTCTATACGCCACGATGAAGAGTGGCATATAGACCCTTTTGGGGATGTTATGGTTTTGGGGTATAATACTTCACGGTGCATTGGTCTTTCTTCCAGATGGCAGGAAGATAAAGATAAGCTTCATTATTTACCAACGCATTATAGGCAGCCTCATCTAGTACTATGAGTGTGCGTGTAATTCCATCCTTTGTTCCAGCACCGTTCAACCAATAATTAAAGGAATCAGATGTATCTTTAATTTTGTCGCTTGGTGCCAACATTGTGACAGATGACAAATTCTCACAACCATTGAATATTCTACAGTAGCAGGCTTCCGCTAATTCTGTAGCAGACAATTCTGGTGCAGACTTGAGACTTGTACAACCATAGAACATTTCATAATAGCAGAAAGATGCTAATTTTGTAGCAGGCAATTCTGGGGCAGCCGTGAGACTTGTACAACCCTTGAACATGTCAGCATAGCAGTCATTTTCTAATGTTGTAGCAGGCAATTCAGGGGCAGAGGTGAGACTTGTACAAGCATGGAACATGTTTGTATAGCAGCTTCCTGCTAATGTTGTAGCAGGTAATTCTGGGGCAGCCGTGAGACTTGTACAACCCTGGAACATGCCTGAATAGCAGTCATTTTCTAATGTTGTAGCAGGTAATTCTGGGGCAGCCGTGAGATTTGTACATCCACTGAACATAGCATAATAGCAGTAATTTGCTAACGTTGTAGCAGGCAATTCTGGGGCAGAGGTTAATACACTGCAATTAAGGAACAAAAAACAGAATCTGGCATTTCCGGTCTCTACTATATTATAGTTTCTCCAGTCCTGCAGCGTGCGGATGTCGCCTATGCAAGCTACATCTACAGTTGGATCAGTAAATGTGATGGTTGAATACCTAGTGGAACCATTCGCAGTTCCGTTTGGGTTTATGCCACGTAAACGAAGGGTGCCATTTGTTCCACCGAAGGGAACTTCTGTGCCTGCCTTGACAGTTGCCCAATCTCCATTATTCACAGAATACTCAAGCCCTGAGATGGTGTAATTTTTGGTTGTCATCTTAAACTTTTGCTCCCCATTTGCCGTAAATGTGACATATGGGGTAGGGCATTCTTCTGTTTTACCTCCAGTAATATCCCCCGTAGTCCAATCTTTCACGGTGATACCGGAAACGGATACCTTGTCCTTACCCACGGTGAGCTTATAGGTATAGCTATTGCCGGCTGTGAGAGCAGGGATGTCGGTGAGCGTTTCTGTTGTTGTTTTGCTTGCTCCTTCTGCTACTTCAAGAGAGAGGAAGGTTGCGGAGTTTTGGGCTTCGCATGGCTTGATAAGGGCATAGAACTTGCCGTCGGTGTGCTTATACGCTTTTATACCACAGATGCTGAGGCTATTTACTGTAGCTCCGGCATACTGGTCTTTGAAGCCATCAATCTCTACTACTACTCTCGCCATCATGCGATTCATGGTGAGAGTAAGTTGATTGCCATTGGTATTGGTTTCCAAACCGTAATACGACATGAAGTCGTTGGCAGCAAGCGAAGTCTCATCATATTCCTTAGGCAGGGTGATGTTGTTGAGGTTGCCATCGAACGTAGCAGGATAGTAGGCGGTGAAAGTCATCTCATCGCTTTCCCATTTCAGGAACTTGCTGCTTTCTTTTGGCTGCCATTCCGTTCCGTTAAGCTGATAGGTTACGGCATCCTGGCCATCAGCCTTGACGCTAATCTCATCACCTTCTTTAAACTTCTTCTGTGCTTCGGCATCCCCCAGCGGATAGCTGCGGGTGAAGCCATTGGCAGATGCTTTACCTACCTCCGCAGTGATGCGCACAGCGTTAGGGTCGCTATGGAATGCAGAGAGGAGGTCTTCTGACTCGGAGCAGGCCGACAGCGCCAGAATGGCTGCTGCGAGCCCCATCATTCGTTTCATTATTTTCATTGTTCTCATATTATTATTGTTTTATTATTTACTTTCGCAAGTGCCATCCTACCGTCCCCAAAGGGGGCGAATGTGAATAACCGCTGGTGGAATGACCGAAGGGAATGGAACCTGCGGATAGCTGCCCCCCTCTCTCTCCAATCGTCCCCAAAGGGGGCGAACAGGAGCAAGACTGGATGTGGTTCGCCCCCTTTGGGGACGCTTTCTCCCTACTATTGGTTGTCCGCAGGTTCCATGACCTTCGGTCATTCCACCAGCGGTTATTGAAAGTTGGCCCCCTTCGGGGACCGGAGGTTATCCGTCAGGCGTATGGGGCTTATCCGCTAGGCGTTCCGCCGGATTTGAAATCCGGCGTTAAAAAATGTCCTAACCTATTTAGGCTCTGCGGATTTGCAATCCGCAGCAAAGGAGAATGCTTCCCCTTTTGTTGTGTTGGGGGATTACAAATCCCCCGGTTTTAATAGATCGAACCTTTTTTTACGGCGGATTTCAAATCCGCCGGGACGCCCTTATCACTTACATCGAATTACTATTCCACCATACATTTCCCTCTCAGCCAGTAATCTGTGGGAAGAACACCTTCGTCTTTCAATTTATTATAGGCACTCAGATCTTTTACTTTGAGAGTGCGGGTTATTCCTTCCTTTGTTCCTGCATTCTTCAACCAATCTGTGAAGTAATCTCCTGAGATTTGGTCGCTTGGTGCCAACATCGTGACAGATGTCAAGTTTGTGCAATTACAGAACATATTAGTGTAGCAGTTATATCGTAAGTCTGTAGCCGACAAATCTGGTGCCTTTTGAAGCGAACTACAGCCTTGGAACATTCCGTAATAGCAAAAAAGAGCTAAGTGTGTAGCCGGCAATTCTGGTGCTGTATTGAGATTTTTACAATCAGCGAACATATAAAAATAGCAGTAGCCTGCTAAGTATGTAGCCGGTAATGCTGGGGCAGTTTCAAGATTTGTGCAACCTTTGAACATACTTGCGTAGCACTTTTCTGCTAAATTTGTTGCAGGCAATGTTGGGGCAGAGGTCAAAGCTACGCAATCCTTAAACAAATAACAGAATTTGGCATTTTGGGTATCAACTGTTGTATACTTTTTCCAGTCTAACAGCGTGCGGATATCACCCGTACATGCCACATTCACATTGGCAACAGTAAACTTGATGGTAGAGTAGTTTACCGTGCTTGTTGCAGTACCATTTTGGTTTGTACCACGCAAGCGGAGTGTGCCATTTTCTCCACCGAAGGGAACTTCTGTGTCTGCCTCGACATCTTGCCATTCGCCATCATTTACAGAATACTCAAGCCCTGAGATGGTGTAATTTTGGGTTGTCATCTTAAACTTCTGCTCAGTATCTGCCTTAAAGGTGACGTATGGAATTGGGGTTAAATTGCCTGTCGTAGTTCCGCTGGCAGTCCATGGCCCAGCTTTGATTCCTGTTACTTCAATTTTCGTTCTTTTGATTACATTCAGATTATAGATATAGCTGCTGCCTGCTTCGGTGACGTTTGTTGTCATCGTAATAGGTTTTGCATCGCTCATATCATTTGTGAAATAGAACATGGCTACTACTTCGCCTGGGGCTACAAGGGCAGTATAGGTGGTACCGATGCCACCGATTTCACCTTCGCCTTTTTGAGCAAATGGCGTGATGTCGATGGTATTTGCTTCCTCTTCTGCCGTAGAAGCCTTGCTGACGATGCGAACATGCTTGATGGTTCCAGGCACATCTATTAATCCGCTGATTTTGAGAACCAGGCGGGCTGTCTTGCGCTCCAGACTGAAGTTGAGCGCTTCATCGGATGTTTGGAGCTTTGTCTCTGCATTCATATAATCTGACTTCGCCATTTGTGCCGCTGAGCTTTGGTCAGCAGTCAGATAACCTATGGTGGCGGTGTTATTGCCACCGGCAGGATACCAGCAGTTGTATGTCAGATTGGACTTGTCCAGCAACAGATACTTGTCGGCAATGGCAGGAACCCATGACTTTTCTTTATAGGCATAGTCGGCCTGGTTACCATTGTTGGCCACGGTAACCTGGTCGTTCTCGTTGAATTTTGTCTGGGTAGCATCAGTTGCTGCAGGATTGGTTCGGGTGGTGGCATTATTCACCGATGCCGTGAAGTGAACGGCATCGGGATTGCTTTGCCAATCCATCAGCTTTGACATATCAGCTTCCGAACTGCATCCTGCCAGGAGCAGGCCGGCTGCCCACGTGCAAAGGAGTTTTATCGTCTTGTTCATGTTCTGTCTCTTTTTGCGTTATCTTTTCACTTTCTCTCTCTGAGGATGAACTTCCTTGCCGTTGTTGACTTATTGGTCATTTTCAGCTGCAGGGTGTATTGTTTGCCGCTCTCCAACGCCATCTTTGTGCCAGTCCATTCATATTCCCTGTCGCTGGTATGCAGCACAATGTTCAAGTCGGCGGTTTGCGGAATCACCATACAGGAATATCTGGCTACGGCTTGATTCGCTGCACTGGCTGCTGGGGTGAAATCACCCGGGGTAGGGATGATGCTGGTTGCCTCTCCTTTTGCGGTAATGGTAGGAGGTGCTGAGGCTAAATCGATATCAGCAGCAATCTTTGTTCCTTCTACCCTGATTCCTTTGATAGGATTTGCAGCAAGACCATTGGTTGCATTGAATTCGGAGCCGATGGTTACTTCGATATCTACCCGGCAGAAGGCATGATTGAATTGGATATCCAGTTTTTCTTCTTTCAGATCATTCTTCGGTACGAAATTGGCGTTATGATATAAGAGCAGGTCGTCAGCCTCAGCGGCTGTGCTCTGATCGGAGTTTACGCTATAAGTAATCGTGCCGATGGTGTTGTTCTCTTTTGTGTACACGCCGGAGAATTTGCTGGCATCCGTTGCGGGATACAGAGCCACGATTTCAACCGGGGTTGTTAAATTCTGCCACAACAGTTTGTTGCTGCAGGTCCATTCGGTGCCGCCGTTCAATGAGAAGATCTCGTTGGCATAACTGTATTTATCATTCGTTTGGTTCACCACAGTCAGCGAGAAATCCTTGGTCAATGCAGTAGTCGCCTCATCGCCGCGTGTCATGTCGTTGTTTACTCCGGCAGTAACACGGATGAGGTTGTCGCTAGGATAGCTGCCCGTTGCCAGTTCCTCCTGATTGGAGCAACTGGCAAACAGGGCAGCCCCCAATGCCGTTATTGCGAAAAATTGTATTGCTTTCATCTCGCTATGTTTTTAGAGTTATGGGCGTTCCCCGTTAGGCGTTCCGCCGGATTTGGAATCCGGCGTTAAAAAATGTCCTAACCTATTAAGGCTCTGCGGATTTGCAATCCGCAGCAAAGGAGAATGCTTTCCCTTTTGCTGTGTTGGGGGATTACAAATCCCCCGGTTTTAATAGGTCGAACCTTTTTTCCCGGCGGATTTCAAATCCGCCGGGACGCCTGGCGGGGTTGCGCTCTTGGTTATTATTCTGTTATTGCATTGCCGTCTTTATCAAGAACGGTGCATTTGCCTATCTGCCAGTTGGTAGGGAGATAGCTGGCATTTGCTTTCAGTGCTTCGTAAGCCGCCTTATCTTGTACTTTGAGTGTGCGGTTTTGTACGCTTTGGTCTGTTCCGGCATTATTGAGCCAGTAATCCAAATAATAAGAGAATCCGCTTGATGTAATTTCTTTGCTTGGTGCTAACATTGTGACAGATGACAGGTTTGTACAATCATTGAACATAGAGCTACAGCAGCCTCGTTTAAGAAATTCTATAGACAATTCAGCAGATTTGAGATTTGTACACCCCGAGAACATGCGGACATAGCATAACCATTGTGAGCCTTTTGCAGGCAATTTTGGGGCAGTTTTGAGATTTGTACACCCCGAGAACATACTGTCATAGCATTGATTTGCTAACGCTTTAGCAGGCAATTCTGGGGCAGTTTTGAGATTTGTACATCCCGAGAACATATAGGCATAGCATTGATTTGCTAACACTTCAGCAGGCAATTTTGGGGCAGATTTGAGATTTGTACACCTCGAGAACATGCAAAAGTAGCAGTTATTAGCTAACGATGTAGCAGGCAATTCCGGGGCAGAAGTTAATACACTGCAATTTTCGAACAATTTAATGAACATCGCATTCTCTGTATTTACTGTAGTATAGTTATCCCAGTCAAGCAATGTGCGGATATCACCTGTGCAAGCCACTGGCACATTACTATCCGTAAATGTGATGGTTGAATATTTATCCAATGCAGACGCAGTTCCATCAGTGTTCGTGCCACGTAAGCGAAGGTCGCCATTTGTTCCACCGAAGGTAACTTCTTTATTAGCCTCAACAGTTGTCCAGTCCCCGAAGTTCACAGAATACTCAAGCCCAGAGATGTTATAGTTGCCATTGGTTTTCATCATAAATTTTTGGGCTTTCTCTGCCGTAAAGGTGACGTATGGGATATATTCTTCTGCCTTTCCGCCATCAATCTTATCAGTTCCCCATTCAGCCACAGTAACATTACCTATAGTCACCTTGTTCTTACCCACAATAAGATTGTAGGTATAGCTCTTGCCGGCTTTCAATGTTCCTGTCTTGACAACAAGCGGAGCTTCGGTGTCTTCATCAGTAGTGAAATAGAGCTTTCCCTCTACTTCTCCAGGAATAACCAGGGAAGTATAGGTTGTGCCGATTCCACCCTTGCCACTCTGCAAAGGCTTGATGTTGATGGTAGATGATTCGTTGGCATCAGTAGATGCCTTGCTTGCGATGCGGATATGGTTGACCTTGGTGGTGCTGGCATCAAACTGGTCGTTGAAACTCTGGATGTTGAGAATCAGACGGGCAGTCTTGCGCACCAATGCCACATTAAGCTGGCGGTTACCAGGAATTTCAGTAAGGTTGGTTACCGCTGCCTTCATATAATCTGATTTCGCAATCTCCGTTTCATTGCTCTGGTCTTCCTTGATATAGCCTTTGTTGAAGGTATTCGTGCCATCAGCAGGATACCAGCACTGGAAGTCGAGGTTGCTGGCATCCCATACCAGATAATCGGAAGCATTACCTGGCTGCCAGTCGTTGGTGCCTTCATTGTAGGTATAGGTGAGCGATATGCCATTATTGCTGACACCCATCACATCACCAGTATTAAAACTCTTCTGTCCGGCTTCATCAGATGCTGCCGGATTACTGCGGGTGAAGATGCTGCCCACCGAAGCCGATACGTGAACGGCATTCGGGTCGCTGAGCCATGTATTACTGTTGTCGGAATCTGTAGCACAGCCAGCCAGCAATAAGCCGGCTGTTGCTACAAGACCCAATATCTTCTGATATTTCATAGTCGTTCTATTTTAAGTTCATATTCTTTACTCTGTCTCAAGAGTGCCACCTGAGATTTCTGTCCATTTTGTAGCGGTGATGCCGCCACCCTTCAACAATACCACATCATTACCCATGCTAAGATTGAGGGTATATCTGTAGCCGCTCTTCAGCTCGACAGGGTCTGCAGAAGTCCATTCATAGCGCTTGCCGGCTGTCATCAAAGACACCTTGAAGGTGTTGGCTCCAACCGTCTGTGGGATGGCAATGCAAGAGAAGTGTGATTTGGCGTTAGCTTCTGGATCTGCAGCCTTGTCGAAGGTACCTTGGGTGGTGGTAATGTCGGTAGCAGCAGCTGTTTCGCTGGCTGTTACGACACTAGCAGCGTTTGTAACATTTACATTTGCCGCAATTTTGGTTCCTCCTAATGTCACCTTTACGATAGGAGATGTTGTTGGAATTGACGGCTTGTTGAACTCGGTTCCCAAAGTCACGTTGATGTCAATCATACAGAAAGCATGGTTGAACTGGATACTCAGCTTCTTATTCACGAGACTTGTGCCAGGGTTGAAGTCTTTTGCATAATAGTACAACAAGTCGTTGTTGTCAGACTTTGTAGACTGGTCGTCAGCCACGCTATAAGTTATAGGCTGGATACTTCCCTCAGCATAAACACCATTGAATTTGCCAGTTTGAGCCGGAGCAAAAGCCGCAATATCTACAGTAGTTTCGGAATTCTGCCAAAGCAGAGTCTCAGAGCAAGCCCAGTCGCCAGAACTCTTAGAGAACACCTTATCTGTATAGGTATATTTCGGTGCATTCTTGTTTACGATGGTCAGGGAGAAGTCATTTTTCATTTCTGTGCCTGCTCCCTCAGCACGAGTCTTGGCATTGTTCACTCCTGCAGTAACGCGGATGATGTTATCACTAGGATAATTGCTCTGTGACAGTTCATCCTCGCTAGAGCAACTGGTAATCATGGCTGCAGCCATGGCTGATATTGCGAAAAACTTGATAGCTTTCATAATCGTTCTGTTTTTAATGTTATGTTATAATCTTATCTTATTGATATTTCTCCGATTTTAATCGAATGCCTCGCCATGGAAGGTGTTGCCATCTGCCCAATCAGAAATCTTCACTTCGTCGAGAATCACCTGGTCACGACCTACCTCCAGGTTGATGGTGGTAATCTTGCCGCTCTCAAACGTGAATGGAGTGCCGTTGTTGTAGATGAAAGTCTTATCGCCGATGGTGATGGCAATCTTCTGAATGCCATTCTGAGGAATGAGCACGGAAACATACTGGGTGTTGGCTGCCGTAGCAGGAACCTCGAAATCTGCCTTGGCTGTAGTCGTAGGGGTCACTGCCTTGGTGAGGTAGTTGATGGTAGCCTCATTTATGGCATCCGAAACCACCACGTTCTTTACGGTAGGAGTGCCGCCCCACTGGTTCTTGTAGGAAAGGTTCACCACCATCTTCGCCATCACGTGGGTGAATTCGAGTTTCACGGGGTCCTTGGCATCCTTGGTATAGGAGAGACCATTGGTGTTTACTGCCACCAGCAGGTCGCTTGCCGCCTGGTTTTCTGCATTGAAGGTATAGGTGTCTGCAGTAAGGTTGTCAACGTTCTTGGTAGGGTAGATGCCGATGAAGTAATGCTGATCCACATTGTTCTTCCACAGCATTTGCGGTGTGGCCACCCAAACCTTGTCTGTGAGCTTGTTGATGGCATTGTTCACCACTCTTCCAGCGGCAGCAGGAACATTTTCTGCACTTCCTGTCCAGGCATACACGCTGATTTCATCTCCTTCAGAGAAAGTCTGTGTTCCCTTGGCGTCCGTAGTGATACGGGTCATCTTGCCGATGCTTGTAGAAACGGTGATTGACTTAGGCGCCTCGGTGCCTATTGTATTCTCGCTGTCTGAGCAGCTGCCCAGAGTCATGGTCATTGCTGCAAGAGCAATCATGTAATACTTTGTTTTCATGTTTATTCTTTGTTTATAAATTATACATTTCATTTTTGTATTTTAGTACGCATAATCAGTCAGCCTCATCCTTTTGTGCAGCACGCCCTGAAAGGGCAGAAGCTCCTAGCCCAGGGCAGCGCCCTGGGTAATGATGGACGCAAGCCTGTCGCCCTGTAAGGGCAAAAGCCTTCAAAGCCCCAGCAATAACAAAGCTTTTGCCCTTACAGGGCGCCTTGCTGATTGCTATGTATACCCAGGGCGCTGCCCTGGGAGGGCACTGAAAAAGTCCCTTTATGGGTTATGTTAGTTTAACATTCGATCTT
>ERZ1026890.897-NODE-897-length-12559-cov-96.090611_pt1 | contig 12559 bp, 12 predicted proteins | sample MGYA00380175_ERZ1026890 | MGnify/ENA primary metagenome ERZ1026890 (study PRJEB33269, sample SAMEA4719811) | human gut metagenome | biome: human-associated habitat; feature: organic feature; material: feces | place: Cameroon | collected 2013-10 ...
GCATCTATATTAAGAATGGAAAGAAATTTATTGTTAAATAATTAAACGATAAAGGGATTATGAAAGAAATGATGAAAGAAATGATGAAGAAGAAGGAGTATTTTGCACCATCGATTCAGGTAATCGAGATGGAGCATTCCTGCAGCATCATGCAGACGAGTGGAGTAGAAAAGCCAAAGGATGATTTCGATGACTGGGGACCGGGGTATGGATCTAATGATCCAAGACATCCAGGTGAGGGATTGTAATCTGAAGATTCGGATTATATAAAAAATGAGAAGAGGGTGTGTCATAAGCTCATGACACACCCTCCGCTGTTTTATGGCTGAAGATAAGTTCGCCCCCTTTGGGGACCGGAGGTTACCTCTACCCATACGCACTGTTTTAGTGCATCATGTGGTATAATCCATTAATTATCAAATAAATACTTCATTTCAAAGACTTATTCGCACTTGACTCAGTGACTCAGAAACTCAGTTACTCAGTTTATTTCTGGACCCATTCATGTATGTATGATTATAAATTGTAAGTATTATAATTATATTATATATATAAATAAATATATATATATATAATATCTATTCTATAGAGATAGAAAGATAGGGCTAGAATAAAACTGAGTAACTGAGTTTCTGAGTCACTGAGTCACTTTTCTGAATGACTCGATTTTCATGTTAACCGGCTTATCTGTTGATACTTAAACCCGAAAACTATGAGTTTCGGAGAAAAACTCGTAGTTTCTTATCTCACAAAATTACGAGTAGAGTTTATTAACCAAGTTTCGGATTGTAAGCTGCTGAAAATCGCGCCTTATCGCCACCCGTAATTTGGTGGCTTCAGAAAAAAGCCGTACCTTTGCACCGTCATTCAGAGATACCACCCACACTGGTTTCTCAGAATGGCAAGAGTTAATCAATCATCATTAATCACTAATCATTAATCATTAAAAAGCTTATGGGACAGGGAAACATTAAGTATCGTAAAGTGAAGCGCACTCCCCAGACGGGCGAGAACGCAGGCAAGGAACTCTGGTATGCCACCGTGGTGACCGACAGAGAGATGAACTTCGAGGAGTTCGTGGACCACATCTCTTCGCACAACTCGCCTTACAGCCGAGGCACCGTGCACGGTGTGATGATGGACATGCTCGACTGCCTGAAGGAGCTTATCCTCGACGGCAAGAGTGTTCGTCTCGGCGACCTCGGTCTCTTCTCCATCGGCATGAAATCTCATGGCGAGTTGACCAAGGACAAGGTTTCGGCAGCCAGCGTGGAGGACATCCACTTGATTGTGAGAAACACCCGCAGCTGGAGCAACAGCGAGTTGAAGAAACTCTGCAAGATTACTGCCTACGACAGCTACGGAACCGAGGATGCCGATGGCGGCGGAACCAATCCGGGCGGCGGAACCAGCCAGGGTGGCAGCGGCACCCAGGCCGGAGGTACCTCTGGCGGAACCGGAAGTGAGAACACGGGTCAGGGCGGCGGTTCAGACTCTGGCACGACCGGCGGCGGAGGCAGCGACGGCGACTCTACAGACGTAACTATCTAGAGCAAGCCCCTTCGGGGGCTTCTCTTCTCTCCTATCACATCGCTAAAAATTAATCACTAATCACTAATCATTAATCACTAAAACAAGATGAAAAAGGAAACATGGAAATTGGTTATTCAGATTTTAATCTCTATTTTGACGGCTGTTGGAACTTCCCTCGGAGTGACAAGCTGCATGAGCTAAGCGTGACAAGCTGAATGAGCTAAAAGGAAAATAACAAACGAAAAGAAAGGGTGCATCATCAATGGATGGTGCACCCTTTTTTATAAGGAAAAGGATAAAAAAGTATGGCTTTTCGAGTTATTTTTTGTACTTTTGCAGCCGATAACGCATCTGGCGTATAAAATTTGGATTCTATAAAGAAAAGAAAGATAAGAAATAACAAAGAAAAGAGATAAAATGAAGAAGATATTATACTTTGTGGCAGCCTTGGCTGCCACATCCTTTATCACGACGATGGGCACAAGCTGCAAGTTTGCACCCGATCAGCACGACGGCGACACGGTGGCTGCCAGCGAGTTCTATCCGGAAGATACGTCTGCCATCCACGCCAAGAAGACGGCGAAGCTGGCTGCGATGAAAGCCGTCAAGGACAGTGTGGGCATCTACTACATAGGCAGCGGTTCTACCAAGGATATCATCCAGCTAGTCTCCTACCCTTCCCGTCGCGACACGATGATATTCGGCAAGACCCGCCACGTGAAGGTGAAGGGCAATGCCGACATCAACCACGTGGTGAGAGTGGATTACTACCTGCTCAACGGCAAGGATTCACTGGTGAAGTATGTGGAGGAAGTGGAGCTCAAAACAAAGGAATAAAGCAATTTATTGGGGCTCAGGGGAGATTGTCTATCCACGGACAATCTCCCCTGAGCCTTTATTATCCCCATAATCCATTATTTTCTAATAAGATTACTCAATGCATACAGCGGATAAATATCTATCAAACAGTCATCTTTCTTAAATTGTCCAAAATTCTCTAGAGAAGTCCTTACTGCATGAGTAATACCCTTTGATCCTACAAAAGAATAAAGACTCTTCATGCCACCACGAACTTCCGCCTTGACTTCTACAGGAAGCACCTTCATGTCTTTAGCCATGACATAATCTACCTCGGCAAGGGAATTTCGAGCCTCCCGCATCCAAAAGTAAAGAGTAGGTATTGTATCGGAAGGCATATTTTTGATGATTTCCAATCCTGCGACCATTTCAGTAATATGTCCTTTGTTGACTAAATCACTAGCATTTCCGATTAAAATTTGCTCAGATATTTCCGTGATACTCCCTAAGTCCATACCCAAAATAGACAGCAGTAGTCCACTATCTAAGAAAAGATATTTTGCACATTTCTCATCTGCTTCTGCACCAAGAGGAAAGCCATTGGCAGCCGTATTATAAATCGGAATGACAAGACCTGCCAACGTCAAGAGACTAAGTGCTTCCTTAATCTGCACCGTTCGGAATTCTCTCGATACTTGGCTATACACAAATTTCTCGCCAATTTGATGAGCTACGCTATGCAATGTCTGACGAAGTAAAGTGGTATTAGCCCTTTTCTTATATTTTGCAAAATCCACCTCATAGGTATAGACCAACTCCTTTTGAACAGTTTGGCATTCGGCATAACTATGTGTAGAGACCCATGTACCTACGCATTCCGGCATTCCTCCAACCATCAAATATGTACGAAACAACTCTACCAATTTTTCATGCTGAAAAGACGGCAAAGGACATGTCTGAGTAGCATTTTGCTTAGCTTTGCATAAAACATTCATACCAAGTGCTCCCATAAATTCATCAAAGGACATCGGGTACATAAACATCGAGTGAATTCTGCCTACTCCAAAAGTCGGGATTTCATTCAGGGCAAATTCCAAGAGAGAGCCTGCAGCTATGACATGCAATTCTGGAACATCTTCCCAAAAGAAACGGAGAGAAGAAATAGCCTCTTTACACATTTGGATTTCGTCGAAGAACAATAAAGATTTCCCTGGAATAATATCTTCCCCAGTAATGGACTTGATATTTTCTATGATATGCTGAGCACCTAAATCTCCCTTGAATATTTCTGCAAAATTCGGCTTTCGTTCAAAATTGATTTCCACAAAACTTTCAAATTGCTCCGCCAAATGATGTATGGAGGAAGACTTGCCTACTTGGCGAGCTCCTCGAAGCAACAAAGGCTTATGACGTGGACTGTTTTTCCATGTCAAAAGAGCCTTGTCTATCGCTCGATTATAGTAATTTGTTCGTCTCATTTTTTATTATATATATAAACAACGATGCAAAGATAATCAAAAACATCTATAAATCAGCATTTTATATATTAAAAATGCTAAAATCCAAAGTATTAAACATCACATTTTTGCTAAAATCCAAAGTATTAAACATCGCATTTTTGCTAAAATCCAAAGTATTAAACATCATATTTTTGCTAAAATCCAAAGTATTAAACATCATATTTTTGCTAAAATCCAAAGTATTAAACATCATGTTTTTGCTAAAATCCAAAGTATTAAACATCACGTTTGGCATCCCGGCGGATTTGAAAAGAGGGTGTGTCAAAAGTCCAAGACACACCCTCTTTTTTGTTTCTTCATCGTTTTTCTTCATCGGATTACGCTGAGTTAACGGAACATTCTTGCTTCACGGATTACGCACGGAATTTAAACGGATTTGGCCTTACGGCCATTGGGCTAGCGCATTCGCATTCCAGCTTTAGGGGGTATCGCCACGACCGCCAGGTCGAGTTTCCGTTTAAAATCCGTGAGTAATCCGAGGAAGGCGGTTAAGGTTCCGTTTATTCCGCGCAATCCGATGAATAATGACACACCCTCCTTTTTCGTATTTTATCTAACCTGAATTTCAAATCACTTAATAGCCTATAAACTATAAACTATCAACTAATCATAAAATCCCGGCTGCTTGTACTCTATGCCCAGCTCATCATCCACGGTAGCAATCACGCCCTGAATCTGACCCATGGCAAACATGCGGCCCAGAAGGGTGTAACCGGCATTGTGGCCGTGGTTGCTCTCATCGAATACGCCGCCTGGCTCATCGGTGAAGGTCATGCCATGATCTACTCGCATAGGCAATCGGCGACCCGAGTTGCACTTGCCTTCCTGCTCTGCCTTCTCAAAAATGCGGCAAAGATCTATCAGATGGCCACGACCACCCAGGTGAGATGCCTCGGTGAAGTTGCCGTTAGGGAAGATGTAGCAGGAACGAAGGTGAACGAAGTGGGTGCGGTCGGCAAACTGCTTCGCCATAGCCACACAGTCGTTGTGCTCGCCGGCAGAGAATGAACCTGCACAGAAAGTCAAACCGTTGTGCTTGTTTGGCACAGCATCCAACATCCACTGGATATCCTCGGCACGACCGATGATTCTTGGCAAGCCGAATACAGGATAAGGAGGATCGTCTGGGTGAACACACATGTTGATATCGTATTCATCGCAGATAGGCATAATCGCCTCCAGCCAATACTTCATGTTCTCCTGCAACTTCTTCTTGTCGATGCCATCGTAAAGCTTCAGCAGGTCGCGGAACTTCTGCACAGGAGCAGAATCGCCCTCGCTGAAGTTACCGGATACGAAGCCCTGGGTCTTGATGATGATGTTCTCTACCAAGGCATGATCCTGCTCTGGCGTAGAAGTCTTCTTGATTTCATCAGCCTCAGCCACCAGGTCTCTGCCCCACTTGTGCTCCTTAGAGAACTCAGCCCAATCCTCACGGGCACCTTCACGCTGGAGGATGTAGATATCGAAGTAGGCAAACTCGCCCCAGTTCATATAGAGGTTGTTGGCTCCGTTAGGATTCTCGTGTGCCAAATCGGTACGTGCCCAGTCCAAAACCGGCATGAAGTTGTAACAGATGCACTTGATGCCTTCCTCGCCCAGATTGCGGAGACTCTGCTTATAGACCTCAATCTGATGGTCACGGTCGGGACCGCCATACTTCAAGGTTTCAACCACTGGCAAAGACTCAACCACGCTCCATTTCATGCCGTAAGACTCGATGTACTCCTTGAGCTCATGAATCTTCTCGCGTGTCCAAACCTCGCCCAGAGGAACATCGTGCAATGCGGTAACGATGCCCTCTACACCAATCTGCTTCAACTGTGCAAGTGTAATCTTATCCTTCTTGCCAAACCAGCGCCATGTTCTTTCCATATATATATTATAATGTATAAGTTTAAAAATGAATTATCTTGCAGCAACATACTTATGCAATGTCTGTCTTACGGCACCCTTGCCGGCGAAGAGTTCCTTCACCATGCCTTCTATCTGCTCGCCGAAGCCAGCCTCGTAGAGATCGAGTCCGAACACATCCTTGCGGGAATAGAGATTCTTCAGGCAAGAATAGTCCTGATCTGCCTTGCCTACCTCCAGAGGAGCCACGATGGCCTGGAGTTCTGCCAGCAATGGGTCGGAAGATGGCTCGAATGGCTTCAGGTTATCATCCAATGCCTTGAGATAACGGGCGTAACCTGCCAATACCAATGGAATCAGCACCAGATTGCTCTTGTCGAGACCACGGTCGATATACTTCTTGATGGTCTCACCGAAACGGATAGAGAGCTTCTGGCTGGTATCGGTAGCGATGCGCTGAGGAGCATCTGGCATGAATGGGTTAGGCAGACGCTTGTTGATAACGGTGCCGATAAACTCGTATGGATTCAATACGCCTGGGTCTGTAACCACTGGCATCGCCTCGATGTAACCTATCTTCTGGATGAAGGCACGAAGGTCCTCATCAGCCATCTCGGCAGAAATCAGAGTATAGTCGAGCATGCAGCCATAGATAGACATCGCTGTATGCAATGGGTTCAGACAAGTGGTTACCTTCATGGTCTCAACCTCATCCACAGTCTTGCGGGTGGTATAGAGCGCACCGCCCAGCTCCAATGGTGGGCGACCGTTGGTATAGGTATCCTCGCAAACGAGATACTGCACTTCCTCTGCATTCACGAAAGGAGCGGTGAAGGTATGCTTTTCGGTGATGATGGTATCGTTGTCCTCGAAACCATCCTCGGCAAGCATCGCCTGTACCTTCTCGTGAGGACGAGGGGTAATCTTATCAATCATAGACCAAGGATAGGTTACCTTGCTGCTGTCGTTGACGTAATCCAGGAATCCTGCCTCAACGATGCCATCCTTTACCCAGCGCTCGGCGTAAGCCTTGACACCAGCCTTTACATGGTCGCCATTGTGAGAACAGTTGTCTGTTGACTGAAGGGTTACAGGCAACTTGCCAGCCTTGTATCTTTCGTAAAGCAGAGCGGTGAGCTTACCCATGGCGAAGACTGCATCGAGGCCACGAGCCAAATCGGCATCATTGAAAGAATATCCCTTCTCTGTGATGGTGAAAGTTACCATCTGCAGACTTGGTGCCTGGAAGATCTGAACCAAGCGAGCCCAATCCTCACCAAACTGCTTATCCGCCTTGAGGCTTTCTGTGATAGAAGCGATGACCTTCTTCTCGATGGTTCCGTTACTCTGGAGGCTGACGAGAAGCGAGAGGTTATGATAAGGGCGATAAGCCTTGTCGATAATTTCGTAGTCGAAGCTTTCGGCCACGATTACGCCACGATCGTACTTACCCGTGTTGAGCGCATCGTTGAGGATGGCTGCCGGGAAAGCACGGAAGATGTTACCTGCGCCGAAGTGAACCCAAGTAGGCTCGTCGTGAGTCTTCTTTGCTACGGCTGCGATGTCATACTGAGGAAGCTGATAACCTTTAGCTTCCCATTCTGCAGCATTAAAGCTGTCTGAAAGAATTTCGTTCAGTTTCATGATTATACGGTATTTTTTGATTGTTCCATGTATGCGCCTATCTTTCCGAATAGGCGTGGCAAAAGTACAAAGAAAAATCGAAACCCGCTCATTTTTAGAGAACTAATTTCAAAAATTGAACGATTAGCAAATACTTTTGAACAATATGGTAAACCAGGAAAAGAAAATGTTACGATTCCTCCAGCGATTTGATCTGTTTCTTCGGCGTAACGCCCAGCCCTTTCAGGCTTTCCACCCTGCGCATCACGTTGCCGCTTCCATCGTAAAGCTGCTTTCTTGCCTTGTCGAAGGTGCCGGAAAGACGGGTTATCAAATCACCGATGCCCAGGAAGGTATCTTCGAAAGTCGCTACCTTATCATATAGGTCGGCTGCCGTCTTCACGATTTTCTCCACATTCTTGTTCTGTCGGTCGTACTGCCAGAGATTATACGCCAGCTGGAGTGCCATGAGCAGATTGCTTGGCGAAATGATGATAATCTTCTTCTGGTAAGCATAGCGACTGAGGTCCGGCTGCTGCTTCATGGCTGCGATATAGCTGGTTTCGTTAGGGATGAACATCAGTACAAAACCGATGGCATCATCCACCAGTTTGGAGTAATCCTTCTCGGCAAGTTCGTCGATATGCTTACGGACACTGAGGGCATGCGCCTTCATCAACCGCTCGCGTTCCTCATCATTCCCGGCAGCCAGGGCATCGGTATAGGCGGTGAGCGAAACCTTGGAATCTATCACCACGCTTCTGCCCTCCGGGAAGCGGACGATGACATCGGGACGGAAGTTCTTGCCGTTCTCGTCCTTGGTATTTTCCTGGATAAAGAACTCCTCGTCTTTGCGCAGACCGCTATTCTCGAGGATGGTTTCCAGCACCATCTCGCCCCAGTCGCCCTGCATCTTGCTGTCGCCCTTTAATGCCTTGGTGAGGTTGGCGGCATCGGATCCTATCTTCGATGTCTGCTCTTTCAGACTCGATACAGCCTGCTGCTGCTCCTGCTGGAAGAGTTTCATCGTAGCCTCGAAGGTATTCTGCAGTTCTTTCTTGTTCACTTCGTTCTGGGTCTTGCTCTCTTCTACCGATTTCTTGAAATCAGCGAATTGCTCCTTAATTGGTTTCAGAAGCTCGTCCATCTGAAGTCGGTTGTTTTCCTGCAAGGCAGATTGCTTGGCTGCGAGCTGTTCTGCCGCCACCCGCTGCTGCTCGATGGTCATGCGTTGCATCTCCTGCTTCAGGTTTTCGAGTTTCTGTGCCCACTGCTGGTCGCTTTCCGCCCTGAGTTTGGCGGCATACTGCCGCTCGTTCTCCATCTGAGCTTTCAGGGATTGAACCTCAGAAGCATGAGATTGCTTCAAGGATTGAACCTCAGAAGCATGATGCAGATTGCTCTGTTCAATGTTAGCCTGCAGCACCTGCGCCTTCGCAACAAGCTGCGTTTTCTCCTCTCCCGCCTTCTTGGCTTCCAGCAGTTTGCCCACGAAGAAGCCGATGGCAAGCCCTATGACTATTCCTATTATTTCCATTATCTTTGTTTTAAATGATTCTGTAAATCTGCAAAAAATTGTTTTGCAAAATTAATGTTTTCAAAACATAACACCAAACATCATGGGGGATTCTTGTAGATATTTAACTCTTCTGCATTTAACTATGCAAACAAAAAGAGCGCACCGCTATTGGTACGCTCTTTTCTAAACATATCTTTTAAATATACTTTATCGGTTGGCAGATTTCCATAGATAAGTATCAGTACAATGGATATCAGCACTCTGGTCGGCAATCATCAACTTGAAGTCGCCTTCCTCCAATCTCCATTTGCCATTCCAATCTACGAAGGCCAAATCGTCTGCCTTTAATTCAAATGTCATGGTCTTGGTCTCACCAGGCTGAAGTTCCACCTTGTCGAAGGCACGGAGACGACGGCCATCAGGCACCATACTAGCGATGAGATCGCTGCTGAACAGGAGGACACTCTCCTTGCCTGCCACCTTTCCCGTATTCTTCACATCCACGCTCACCTTGATGATGTCGCCGTGGCGGAAATCAGACTGAGAAACCTTCAGGTTGCTATATTTGTAAGAGGTGTAGCTCAAACCATATCCGAAGCCCCACTGCTGAGTAATCTTCGCATTGTAGTCGTAAGCACCTTCCATCGTACCCACCTCCTCACTCTTCTTGAAGTCATAGTTGGCGAGCGAATTGATTTCCTTAGGATAGGTGTAAGGCATCTTGCCACTGAAGTTTGACTTGCCCGATACCAGGTTTGCCAAGGCATCGCCGCCCATATTGCCAGGAATAAGGATGTCGATGATACCCTGTGCCAATGGTTCGATGTCAGCGATGAGACGAGGGCGACCTTCATTCAATACCAGAACGACAGGCTTACCGGTCTTGGCGAGTTCCTTCACGAGATTACGCTGGTTCTCTGAGAGCCAAAGGTCGGTCAGGTTGCCCGGAGTCTCTGTGTAAGAGTTCTCACCGATGCAGGCAACGATGATGTCAGCATCCTTTGCTGCATCAACTGCGCCCTGAATCTGAGGTTCGTTCTCCTCCCAGTATTTTCCCTTCTCATTATAGGTAACACCCTGGTTCAAGATGACATTCTCCTTGCCATACTCATTACAGAATGCCTCATAGATAGTATTGTACTTGCCGGCAAACTCATCAGCACGATGTCCCTGCCAGGTATAGCTCCATCCACCGTCCAGGCAGCGCATCTGATTGGCATTAGGACCCGTAATGAGAATCTTCTTGCCATGCTGCAAAGGAAGGATATTACCCTCGTTCTTCAGGAGCACCATACTCTCGGTAGCTCCCTCCAAGGCGAGCTTGGCAAACTCCTCGCCACCAAACTTAGGATAATTCTTCAGTTTCTGGGTTGGGTTCTTGAAGAGGTCGAGACGGTACTTCATGCGAAGTACACGACGGCAGGCATCGTCGATGCGACTCATCGGAATCTTACCTTCTTTCACCAATTCTATAAGGTAGCCACAAGCATCGCAAGAATAAGGTTCCATAATCATGTCGATACCAGCATTGATGGCAATGCGGAGCGCATCCTTCTTGTCCTTTGCTACCATCTCACGAGTATAGAGATTGTTGATGTCTGCCCAGTCGGTGATGAGCACACCATCCCATCCAGTCTCTTCCTTCAGCCATCCTGTTAGGATGTCCTTGTTGGCATGCATCGGCATACCATTGACGGAAGCGGAATTCACCATCACGGTTAAGGCTCCAGCCTGCAGACCCGCCAGGAATGGAGCGAAGTGCTTCTCTCGCAAGTCGGCTGGAGAGATATAGGCTGGCGTACGGTCTTTACCAGTCCAAGGCACACCATAGCCCATGAAGTGCTTCATGGAAGTGGCAATGTGATACTGGTCGATGTTGTTTGGGTCTTCGCCCTGGAAACCATAGACCATCGCCTTGCCCATCTCTGAACTGAGGTAACAATCCTCGCCAAAGTTCTCCCAGATGCGAGGCCAACGGGCATCACGACCGAGATCAACGGTAGGACTGTAAGTCCAAGGTATGCTCACCGCACGAGTCTCATAAGCGGTAGCCTCAGCCGAACGGCGAGCTATCTCACGATTGAAGGAGGCAGCCACATTGATGTTCTGCGGGAAGAGGGTTCCGCCCTGTGTATAAGTAGAACCGTGGTTCTGGTCGAGACCGAAGACACAAGGGATGCCGATGCGCTTCATCGAAATCTTCTGGATTTGCGCGATGTACTTCTCCCACTGCTTGGCTGTAGGAGCGCAGGTATTAGGAGCGTTGAGGATAGAGCCAATCTTATAGCGAGAAAGGATAGAATCGGTCTTGTGCTCGTCGATATAGAACACACCATTCTTGTCGTTGGCACCAAAGAGGTCGGTCACCAATTCCATCATCTGACCTATCTTTTCCTCCAAGGTGAGTTTCTTCAGGGTTTGTTCTACCTGAGCCTCTATCTTAGGGTCGCTCTTGATAACTGGAACATTGGCACTGGCTGTATAAGCCAATGCCAACATTGAAATAGATAATAATAATTTCTTCATAAATCCAAAGGTTTGACGTTTTATGATAAAAACGGAAATCTTTTTAATATATTATTCAATAGTTACTTTCTTTACGGTGTAACCGTCACCCACGAGGAGGAGACCATTCTGCTCTGTCAAGAGTTGGATAGAAAGGTCGGTCAGTTCAAACTCCCATTTAGCAGGTCCATCCACCATGATATCGCCACGCTCTGGGTCGCCCTTACCTGTGAGCAGGTTATTCCACCAGGAAGTGGCAGCAGTACCCTGACCATTTCCATCTACATAGACACGGAGGATGGTGCCAGCCTTCACCTTTGAGAGGAAGGTATCCTTCAAGGCATCGAACGGTGTACCCCATGTCACGGCAAACTCACCTTCCCAGATGGTGTTCTCCATAGATGGGCGAGCCTCGGTGGTTACCTTGATGGTACCGCCAGCAAACTGTACGCCATTGCCATCTACCAATGTAATGTCGTAATCGCCATTGGCGAGGTCGGAAGGAGCAGTAACTTTCAATGCTGTACCCTCATCGAGAACTTCGAAGGCAGCCTCCTTACCAGCGATGAGTACTTTCTGAACGAGCCCCAGGTTCTTGCACTTGTGAATGGTTGTTGTTTCTCCTGGAGCTACCCAAAGCTCGACGGCATTGGTGCCCAAGGCTGGGTCATCTGCAGCAGGAGTCACGGTAACGTTCAAGGTGCGGGATGTGGTCTTACCCTTGGTGGTGGTTGCCACAATCTTCAGTTCATGATTACCTACAGGCAAAGTCTGGTCGATGGTAGTACCTTCGGCAATCTGAGTGCCGTCGAGCAACCATGTCACTGTGGTGTAGTGAACAGGAGTCACCTTGATTTCCAACTTATAATTAGTCTTGCGGTCTATCTTGGAATCAGCCAAATCGGTGTTCAAGATACGCGGATTGTCATCTTCGCTCACGGTGAAGTATGGATCATCGTCAGAAGAACAGGAAGACAAGGTAGATGTACCAGCCAGCGAGAAACTCACGGTGAAGAGCATCATCAAAGCCTTCAAGACTTTTCCCTTATATTGTTTCATTGTCTTATTCATCATTAATTATTCTATTTATTGTTCTATAAAACTTAACATTTAACATTAAGCATTAAACACTACTCACTATAGCCCTTTCCGAATGGAGGATTGAAGTCTGGCTGAAGGTTTACATCAGCCTTGTCCCACCAGAGGT
>ERZ1026890.898-NODE-898-length-12557-cov-65.719165_pt1 | contig 12557 bp, 9 predicted proteins | sample MGYA00380175_ERZ1026890 | MGnify/ENA primary metagenome ERZ1026890 (study PRJEB33269, sample SAMEA4719811) | human gut metagenome | biome: human-associated habitat; feature: organic feature; material: feces | place: Cameroon | collected 2013-10 ...
CGGCGGCATCGTCGAAGACAAGCGTGATAACCGAGAGTCCGCTTCTTGAAATGCTTCGGCGTTCCTGGATGCGGGGGATATTGGCAAGCGCCATCTCTACAGGAGTGGTTACGTATTGCTCCACCTCCTGGGCTCCCAGCGAAGGAGCCTGCGTGATGACCTGCACCTGATTATCAGTAATATCCGGGGTGGAATCGAAAGGAAGATGCACCAGCGACCATACACCCCATATCGCCAGGGCTATAGAAAGTACTCCAATCACCAGTTTGTGGCGAATGGAATAAGTAATAAGTTTCTGAAACATAAGCTACCCTTTCTTAATGCGCATGTTCACCATGTTCGCCTGTAAGCGAAGCCAGATAATAAGCGTTCTCGGTTACTATTTTCTTGCCGGCAGCCCCATCCTTGCCTTTGAGTAGATGGTCGCATAGCTTCACCTCTGTATATTTACCATCCGAAGCACCTGTGGTTACCTCGTGGCGGGAGAAGCTGTAGTTACCCTTGCTAGGAGCTCCATTGAGGGCGAAGACATACTGCTTTCCATCGCTGTTCACGATAGCCTGGGATGGCAGAGCGAGACACTGCTGGCTGCCTGTAGCTATCTTTCCGCTTACATACATGCCAGCAAAAAGCTTTCCACCATGGGTGTTGCCTGAAGAAGAATGCAAATAACTCTTCACGCTTGCAGCATCCAATTTTACGTGAACAGCAACGGCTTTCGTGTTATCGTTAAAGTATTGGTTCATGCCATAAACGGTTCCTGAAAGTTTTACGCCAGGCTGATTGGTCAGGTTCAGGATCACACGATTGCCCACCTTGATCTTCGCCAAATCCTTCTCGAAGACGTTGAGATCGCATTCCACCGCCTGGGTGTTTCTAATCTTCATCAGAGGAGTCTGCATATCAGCATAACTGCCCAGACTGGCAGTCATCTCGCTCACAATGCCGGAGATAGGTGCACGCAGCGGGAATGCTGTGGTAAACTTGCCTTTGGCTACAGCGGCAGTAGAAATGCCCATCTGTGCCAACTGGCGACCAATGCCCAACATGTTGGCATGAGCCACATGATAATCCTTCTGGGCCTGCTGCAGGCTGCGCTTGATGCCGGCGCCATTATGAGCAAGCAGCTTCTGGCGCTCCATATCAATTCGGGCAAGTTCACACTCCTTGGCAGCCGAATAGTACTCACGCTGGAGACTCACCACATCGGTATTCTCAACAGTGGCAACCACCTGACCCCTGTGTACAAACTGTCCTTCCTTAACTGAAATGCTTTTCACGATGCCTCCCATGAGCGAAGCCACATCGCCCATTGCCTGTGCACGCAGTACGAGCGAACCCTTCGCATCAATGGTGGCGTCCATCTCACGCTCCACAGCCTCGCCCATCTTCAAATCCACGGTGCTGACCTGCTTGGCTGTCAACGGAATATGATCAAAATCTACTTCTTCGTGCTCATGTTCCTCATGCGCATGAGCCTCAGAACCGGTCTGTTTCGCAAAGAAAGCGAATCCAGCCCAGGCAATCGCCGTAACGGCGACTATTAAAATAATTCTTTTCATGTTTGTTTTTTCCTTCTATTTTATAATTCTACACTACAATTTCACACTACGAATCTTATCAAAAATCCGCTGGCAAAAGTACGCAAAAATTCCTGCAACTCAGTTGCATTCGAATCTTCAAACTGATTTTTGCAACCAAGTGGCAAACTTGAATAAAATCATAAAATAGAAGGAGGTCCCCGCCTGCTATAGCCAGCCGACAGTTCCTCAGCAAGAGGAGAAGCTGCCACATGCTGCCATCTCACAGAAATGAGTGAGAGACGAGGGAGGATTAAAAGAGAAGAACAAGACAGGACTACAAACTGATGGCTCTCATCTACCAGCAACTTGCGGATGCCCTTCACTACCTTGGCATTGGTGACAAAGTGGTGCATCTGATGCACACGGCAGTTGCCACGGTCGGTATTCGAATCCTGGTCATGATGCTCAGTATGCTCATCGTTGATGTTGCCATCTTCCTGACACTGTTCCTGAACCATACAGATACGGTCCATGTGGTGATGATGGCTCACCACCATGGATAGCAACACCGTGATGGTGGCAATCCAAAGACTGAATATGTATAAGGTTCTCTTGTTCATTCCGCCTGCAAAGTTACGAGTTTTACGGAGAAAATCCAAAGAAATCATCAAAAAACGCGATATAATTTCTTAAAAAAGATAAAAGGTAGTACCCAAAAGCACGAAGACGAACGTTATTACTTTAAATTTTCGTAACTTTGCATCAAAATTACATTATGATAACATGAAAAAAGTATTATTAATTTTCCAACTACTCCTGGCAGTAGTATTGGCCAACGCTCAAATGCTGAACCCCGTGAAGGTGACCAGCACTTTGAAGACCAACGGGTCAGCGGAGGCAGAAATCGTATTTAGTTGTAAGATTCATCCAGGATGGCATGTCTATTCTACTGGCCTTGGTGCAGATGGTCCTATCTCCGCTAGTTTCAACGTCAACAAGATGGAAGGTGCTGAACCGGTTGGCAAGTTAAAGGCAAAGGGAAAAGAGATTTCCACCTTCGACCCGCTCTTCGAGATGAAGTTGCGCTACTTCGAAGGAAGTGCTACCTTTGTTCAGAAGATTAAGTTCACCAAGCCAACGTATGTCATTGATGCATACTTGGAATATGGTGCCTGCAGCGAGCAGAACTGTCTGCCACCAAGCGAGGCTAGCATCAAGAAGAGCGGCACTTCTCCTGCCGTAGATGGCAAGGAGGCTGCAAAAGAAAATGCTGCAGACGGCAACAAGGTTGACGCAGCAGCACTGGCTAAGGCACAGGCCGACTCCCTGGCAAATCTTGCCAATGCAGAGAAAGTGGACAGTACAGCCACTATCGACCCAGCCTTTTCTGTAGCCGTAGATAGCGATGATGCAAAGGCATGGTGGAAACCTGTGGTAAAGGAGTTGCAGGCATTCGGCGGCAACAACGATATCGCAAGCCACGGCATCCTATATATCTTCATCATCGGATTCGTAGGCGGTTTGCTCGCCCTCGTGATGCCTTGCATCTGGCCTATCATCCCAATGACCGTAAGCTTCTTCCTGAAACGTGCCAAGAACGACAAGAAGAAGGGTATCCGTGATGCTATTACCTACGGATTGAGCATCGTGATCATCTATCTGGTTCTCGGTCTTGCGGTAACAGCCATTGCAGGCCCTAGCACCCTGAATGCCTTGAGTACAAGTGCTGTTTTCAACATCATTCTCTTCCTGCTCCTGGCTATATTTGCATTCTCCTTCTTCGGATGGTTCGAAATCAAGTTGCCAGACAGTTGGGGAAATGCCGTAGACAGCAAGGCTTCCAGCACCACAGGTCTGATTTCCATCTTCCTGATGGCATTCACCCTCGTACTGGTCAGCTTCTCCTGCACCGCTCCTATCATCGGATTGCTGCTGGTTCAGACGGTAACATCCGGCGACTGGCTCGCTCCTACCGTGGGTATGTTTGGTTTCGCTCTGGCTCTCGCCCTTCCATTTACCCTCTTCGCCCTCTTCCCATCCTGGTTGAAGTCGGCTCCAAAGTCAGGTTCATGGATGGAGACCATCAAGATTGCGCTTGGTTTCATTGAGCTCGCCTTCTCTCTGAAGTTCCTGAGCGTTGCCGACCTGGCTTACGGCTGGCACATTATGGACCGCGAGGTGTTCCTCTCACTCTGGATTGTCATCTTCGGTCTCTTGGGTCTCTATCTCATCGGTAAGCTCAAGTTCCAGGTAGACGCCATCGGTGGCGACATCAACAAGCCAATTCCAGTGGCTTGCATCATGCTGGGTCTCTGCTCTCTGGCATTCTCAGTATATATGATTCCAGGTCTCTGGGGTGCGCCATGCAAGGCTGTCAGCGCTTTCGCTCCACCAATCAATACCCAGGATTTCAACCTCAACAACAAGACCGTGGAATCTGAGTACAAGGACTACGAGACGGGTATGGCCGCAGCCAAAGCAGCAGGCAAGCCTGTGCTCATCGACTTCACCGGTTTCGGTTGCGTGAACTGCCGCAAGATGGAGGCTTCCGTATGGACAGACCCATCTGTGGCTGACAAACTGACAAAGGACTACGTGCTCATTTCACTCTATGTAGACGACAAGACTCCATTGCCACAGCCAATGGAAGTAGAGTTTAACGGCGAGAAGCGCACCCTTCGCACCATCGGTGACAAGTGGAGCTACTTGCAGGCAAGCAAGTTTGGCGCCAATGCCCAGCCTTTCTACGTAGCAGTAGATAACGAAGGTAACCCTCTTACCGGTTCGTTCGGCTTCAAGGAAGACGTAAGTGCTTACCTCGATTTCCTGAACAAGGGTTTGGATCAGTATCGTAAATAATATTAAAACAAACATATCGGAAGCGAGGATGGCATATTATTTGCTACCTCGCTTTCGTCATTTTAATCAGAAAATGACATGCATGGAGTAAATGAACTGCATGGAGTAAATGAACTGCATTGAAAATATCAACAAATAATATAAGTATGAACACAAAAGAAGTTCCAGTCCTGCTTTTGACAGGCTATCTGGGCAGCGGCAAGACAACCCTGCTCAACAAGATTTTGGCAAATAAGAAAGGTATCAAGTTCGCTGTCATCGTAAATGATATCGGCGAGGTGAACATTGATGCTGCACTGATAGAGAAAGGTGGCGTGGTAGGTCAGAAAGACGATTCGCTCGTTTCCCTGCAGAACGGTTGCATCTGCTGCACCCTGAAGATGGACCTCGTGGAGCAGTTGAAGGAAATCGTAGACATGAAGCGCTTCGACTATATCGTGATTGAGGCAAGCGGTATCTGCGAACCAGCTCCAATCGCGCAGACCATCTGCTCCATCCCATCCCTCGGTCCTCAATACATCAAGAACGGAATCCTGCGCCTCGACAGCATCGTTACCGTGGTAGATGCCCTCCGCATGAAGGATGAATTTGCCAATGGTTCCGACCTGATGAAGCTGGATATCGACGAGGAAGATCTGGCGTCACTCGTTATCCAGCAGATGGAGTTCTGCAACATCATCCTGCTGAACAAGGCGGCAGAAGTAGAGCCTAAGGAGTTGGAGCATCTGAAGCAGATTATCCGCGCCATCCAGCCTAAGGCAGAAATCTTTGAGTGCAACTACGGAGATGTAGACCTCGACCTCATCGTCAATACCCATAAGTTTGATTGGCAGACCGTAGCTACCTCTGCCGGCTGGATTCAGGAGATTGAGGCCGAAAGAAACGGTGAAAACGAAGAAGAAGAGGATGAGCACGAGCACCATCATCACGATGAAGACGAGCACGAGCATCATCACCATCATGAGCATGATGAGCATGATGAGCATGATGAACATGGACACCACCACCACCATCACGACCATGACCACGACCACGAAGGCGGCGAGGTGGAGGAATACGGCATCGGAACATTCGTTTATTATCGCCGCAAGCCATTCGACCTGTCACTCTTCGATGAGTTCGTAGCAAGAAAGTGGCCTCGCGACGTGGTTCGCGCCAAGGGTATCTGCTATTTCGCAGACGAACGCGACATGTGCTACGTATTTGAGCAGGCAGGACAGCAGAAGACCGTGAAGCAGGCAGGACAGTGGCTTGCCACCATGCCAGCCGACCAGCTTGCCGAACTCCGCAAGAACAATCCTCAGCTTGAAAAGGAATGGGATGAGGAGTATGGCGACCGCATGATCAAACTCGTCTTCATCGGTCAGCACATCAAGGAACAGAAGGATGCCATCATTGCAGAACTCGACAAATGTCTGGCACTCTAATGTACTTGAAGGGAAGATATGACCTTGAAGAAAGATGAATGAAAATGCAGAAAAAAGTCTATAAAACGGGACTTTTTCTTGACTTAAGATAGAAAACGGAGGAAAAATTGCAGTATTTTTGCAGTTTTTTCTCCGTTTATACTTTTAATTCGTTTTTTTTTGTTAAATTTGCACCCGATTAATAATAATTAGCGAATGTATAAAGAAATGAAGACCGATTTTCGACCTGCATATATCAAGGACTTTGAGGCTTGCTGGAATATCATCGACCAAGCTCGTCGCTCCATGATTGCCTCTGGCCGCCACCAATGGACCAGCGACTATCCTGCCGAACACGACATAAAAGAAGATATCAACAATGGCAATGCCTACGTACTCACTGTGGATGGCGAAATAGCCGTCTATGGAGCAGTCATTCTCAATGGAGAACCTCAGTACGATTTCATCGACGGCAAATGGCTTACCACTGGCGACTACTATGTAATTCATCGCTTCGCCACTCTCCCTAAATACCAACGAGAAGGATTCGCACGTATATTTATTAATAAGGTGAACAGTCTCTGCGAAGTAGAAAAGGTGCCAAGCATCAAGGTGGATACCAATTTCGACAACCTGCCGATGATTGGCCTGCTTTCAAGCATGGGATTCAGCATCTGCGGCAGAATCAACTATGGCAACCGCGGCATGCGCTTCGCTTTTGAGAAGCTTACCATACAACCGCAAATTTATTAAGACTCAATGGAAGATAAAATGATATTGATGAGAAGCTTGGTTGAACAACTCAACCAGGCTTCTGACGTTTATTATAACGGCAAAGGGGAACTGATGACCGACTATGAGTGGGACGCCAAGTTCGACCAACTCAAGAAACTGGAGGAGGAAACCGGTGAAGTGCTGCCCGACTCTCCTACCAACAAGGTTTCAGAAGACACCATCGTGGGCAAGAAGGAAGAACACGAATTTGCCGCCCTATCACTTGCCAAGACCAAACTGGTGAGCGACCTGGTGAAATGGGCTGAAGACCGCCCTATCTGGATTTCCTGGAAACTGGATGGTCTTACCCTTGTAGTAACCTACGACAACGGAAAGCTTTCGAAGATTGTAACCCGTGGCAACGGACATATCGGAACCAACATCACTCATCTGGCATCTGCCATCAGCGGTATTCCTAAAACCATCAAGGAGAAAGGCCATCTCGTGATTCGTGGCGAAGCCGTTATCTCGTATACCGACTTCGAACAGTTTATCATCGAGAGCGAAGGCGATTATGCCAACCCGAGAAACCTTGCTTCCGGTTCGCTGTCACTGAAGGACGCCGAGGAAGTAAAGCAGCGCCATATCCAATGGATTCCCTTCACCCTGGTTTACACCGAGCAGGAAATCAATTCGTGGGGAGAACGCATGCAGATGCTGCAGGATTTAGGCTTCAAACCGGTGGAAAGAACCCGAATCGAACATCCTGACGAAGCAAGCATCCAGGCAGAAATCGACCGCTTCACCCAAAAGGTGACCGACAAGACCAACCCTTATCCTGTGGATGGACTCGTTATCTGCTACGATGATACAGCTTACGCAGCTACCGGTTCCGTAACCGGGCACCATGCCACAAGAGCTGGATACGCCTTCAAATGGCAGGATGAACATGCAGATACAGAACTGGACCACATAGAATGGTCGTGCGCAGCCAACACCATCACTCCGGTGGCAGTATTCAAACCGGTAGAACTGGAAGGAACCACCGTTAAGCGTGCCTCACTCTGCAACGTAAGCGAATGCGAACGGTTGGGCATCGGCGGCAAGGGAAGCAAACTGCAGGTTATCAAGGCAAACAAGATTATCCCGAAGGTTATCAATGTAACGGAACCGATGGGCATCTTCGAGATTCCAACCGAATGTCCTGTCTGCCATGCCGAGGCTACCGTCAAGGAAAGCGAGAGCGGAACAAAGACCCTGCATTGCAGCAATCCTCACTGTGCAGCCAAGCAGATTAAGAAGTTTGCCAGATTCGTGAGCAAGGAAGGTCTCAATATAGAAGGAATCTCAGAACAGACCATCTGGAAGCTGGTAAACGAAGGACTGATCAGCGAATACGCTGACTTCTATCACCTCAACAACTATGCCTACGAGATAGCAGCCTGGGATGGTTTTGGAAAGAAGAGCGTTACCAACATGCTGGAAAGCGTAAGAAAGAGTCGCCAGACAGATGGTCGCCATCTGCTCTATGCCCTCAACATTCCTCTCTGCGGAGGCGATGTGGCAAAGAAACTCATCGAGCGTTATCCGGTAAAAGAACTGATAGAGACCGCCCGCCTCTGCATGTTTGACGATGAGTTTGCCAGCATCGACGGCATCGGACCAGAAAAGAGCGCCAAGTTCATTGGCTGGTTCAAGGACGACACCAACTTCTCCCATGTACAGAAATTGATGAAAGAGCTGGAAATCGTAGAACAGGAACCGGTAGAGAAAGGAAGCGCCTGCGACGGTCTGACCTTCGTTATAACCGGCGATGTACATCATTATAAGAACCGCAACGAGCTGAAGGCTTACATAGAGAGCCAAGGCGGCAAGGTGACGGGAAGCGTGAGCAAGAGTACTAATTTCCTGATTAACAACGATGCAGCCTCTCAAAGTTCCAAGAACAAGAAAGCGCATGAGCTCAACATCCCTATCATTACAGAAGATGAGTTCGTCGAGAAATTCGGATAAAAAAAATCGAGAAATTCGGTTAAAAACAAGAAATCCCTTAGGCTTCATATTAAGTCTAAGGGATTTCTTTTTATATAGTTAATCCAGAGAATTAGTGTGTTCCGCAATATTGTCCCATAAAGAGGATACCACCACTCTGTGTGTCCTGAATCATATAGACGAACGGATGGTCGGCATGAAACTCTACATTGCGTATCTCCATAGGAGCCATCGATGTGAGCATAACGGCAGCAGTTACGGCAGCCGCCTTGGTTCCACGCTCGCTTACTTCAATCTTAGCTTTCTGTAGCATCTTGCTTACAAAGAAAGGACCATTGGCAAAATGGGTGAAGTTTGCCTCGTTGGGATTGAACATGGAAGGCGCGCCCAAGCCGCTGATGATATCATTAAGCGACAACTCCTGCTCGATGGTGAACTTTGGCAGCTTCAGGTTCACCATGCATTCCTCCATGTTGTTTCCCAGATTCGTAATCTTCTCAGCATCCAATCCCTTCATCATGTCCTGGATGCTCTTGCCCTCGTTAGGAAGAAGCACCATCATGCGATAGGTACCGTTGCCGTAAGGAAGGTCGATGGCCTTGAAGGTATCATTCTCTGAATAGAAGAACTTCTTAACCTGATGCATCATCTGCACTTTCTGAATATCACGGGTGTAACCACGGAAGTTGACCTCCTTTGTATTGCGTGCATCAAACTTCGACTGCCATGTGCCGTTGAAGAAGATGGCATTCATCAGATAAGAAACAGCCTGAGGATCCACCTGGCTGATAAGCTGCGGAATCATGCCATGGGTCTTCTCCTTGCACCAGCCATTGATACGATTGGTGGTTTTACCCGATGTGAAGTCAAGGCTCTCGATGGCAGCCTGATAATTGTCGCCTACCTTCTTGCTGAATGCACTGTTCACAGAGAAGCTCTTGTTGACAGCGATGAAATTGGCAATCTCCACCTTGGTCTGCTTATCAAGACTACCTGCCGTTTGAAGAATAGCCTTATAGGTTTCATTTAACTCATCCACGCCAACACCTTCGCATCCAATGGCTTTCAATATCTCCTGTTGAGTGTTTCCGTCAGCACCGTTCGCCAACATACCCATCAGATAAGCCACACTCATAGGAGAAACCACCTGTGAAGAATGGCCAGAGATTTTATCGAAAAGACGAAGGGCGAAAGCATTGTTCTTATGGATAATCTCTCGCTGGGAATCAGAAAGAACCAGATAACTATTGTCCAAGTCCTCTTCATTCTTGCCCATATCGTTACTCTTGCTTGCATTAGAATCGCCATTTATCTTCTTGCTGCTAGCGCAGGAAGTCATTGCCATTGCAGCCGTCATCATGAGGGCAGCAGAGGCCATTTTGCTAAAATTACTCTTCTTCATAATCATTCATATTTGTTGATAATCTGTCTATGAAATGCAAGTTTCGACGATTTCTTGCATCAGATAGTTCTAATTTAAGACTCATTAACAGCCTGCTTGTCCGAAGTCCCATAAACAGCCTGCTTGCCTGGCATCACACGCAGATGATATCTGTTGCCGTCAAACTCCACACGCATCAGACTCTGCGGATTGGCTATCTTTGCCAAATCAAGAGCCACATGACCCATCGTTCTGCGAAGATTCAGTTCTATGCATGAAACCAGTTCCAGCTGACCATCCTTTGAAGCTATCATCATATCCACGCCAAAAGGTCCGCTATAGACATCCTTCAGTGCAGGCTCCATAACATCCATAATTCTTTGACGTGCAGCAGAAAGAGTCTCCTCACTCACGTATTGCTTCAAGATATTCAGTTTTTCCTCTTCCGAGCAGAGCAGATTACCGGAATAAGCATTCTTGATGGTATCAAACAACGAGAGTCCCAGATAGTTCACCTTGCCGTCACGCATTTCAAACTCCATGCCGAAGTCTTTCACCTTATTATAATAAGGCTCCACGGTAACGCCACCCTGTTGCGCAATGATGTTGCGGGTCCAGCGTTCAAAGGCAGGATATTCGCCAGCTGTTCTGAATTCATCGGCAGCCACATACTTCACGCCCCTGCCGCTGCTGCTCCAGGGAGCCTTGACCACAGCCTTGCCCTGCTGCAGCACCAACGCCTTCACCTTCTCATAGGAATCAGCATATACTACGCCCTGCTGCAGATGCTGGGCAGCCCATTGCCTGCTACTTATCATGCGTACCTTATTTAAGGTATTGTCGGTAGGCAACATGATGTCGGGCACGCCCATTCGCACCAGCTCATGTTTCAGACTCAAGTTCCATCCCCAGGGATGAATGCTGTCAAGAAACTCCGTCTTAAGCGCATGTTCCAACTGAACTTTGGTTATAAACTCAACTTTTTCTGCAAGATGCTCCCCCAAATGACGCACCTTGTCGAGTGCATTGTCGATGTCATCAACAAGCACCCAATCACCCTGATCTGCCCACAAGGCAGGAATAAACGCCAGGTCGCTTCGCAACTGTCTTCCTGCATGAGGTGCGGTGAACTGCTGCAAATTTGCGGCCAAGGCCAAATCGTGTTCCGGATTGAAGATATGTAGTTTCATGCTGCAAAGTTACAAAATAAAGAGGGAAAAATGGCAAAATAAGGGCGGTTTTACGTAGAAAAGTGCTAAATAATGAAAAAAAAGTTAGTTTTTGCTATCTAGAGTTTGCAAATTTAAAATATATTATTACCTTTGCATCGTAAAAACAAAATTGAATCAATATTAAACGCATGGAAGAAGCATTCTTCAGAACACATACATATCTCGTAGAGCATACAGATGCCCCAGTGAGACGCACCTTGATGGATGAAATCGATTGGAACGACCGATTGATTGGAATCAAGGGCACACGAGGTGTCGGCAAGTCGACATTCCTATTGCAGTATGCCAAGGAGCACTTTGGACCTCACGATCGAAAGTGCCTGTTTGTGAACATGAACAACTTCTATTTCCAGAGTAGAGGAATCGCCGACTTTGCCGGCGACTTCGTGAAACAAGGTGGCAGAACATTGCTCATCGACCAGGTGTTCAAGCAGCAGGACTGGAGCAAGGAGCTCCGCAAGTGCTACGACCTGTATCCGGAACTGAAAATCGTATTCACCGGTTCAAGCGTGATGCGACTGAAGGAAGAGAACCCTGAGCTGAACGGCATCGTGAAAAGCTACAACCTGCGCGGCTTCTCGTTCCGCGAGTTTATCAACTTGCAGACGGGCAACAACTTCAAGGCATACGAACTTGACGACATCCTGCGCAATCATGAGCACATCATCAAGCAGATTCTGCCAAAGGTAAGTCCGATGAAATATTTCCAGGACTATCTGCACCATGGTTTCTATCCATTCTTCCTGGAACAGCGTAACTTTACAGAGAATCTACTAAAGACGATGAATATGATGACCGAGGTTGATATCCTCCTCATCAAGCAGATTGAACTGAAGTACCTGCCGAAGATCAAGTCACTCTTCTATCAGCTGGCAGTGGAAGGAGCCAAGGCACCAAACGTGAGCCAGCTTGCAGACAGTATCAATACCAGTCGTGCCACGGTGATGAACTACATCAAGTATCTGGCAGACGCCCGACTCATCAATATGATTTATCCAGAAGGTCAGGATTTCCCGAAGAAGCCATCCAAAGTGATGATGCACAACCCGAACCTCATGTACGCCATCTATCCTATCCAGATAGATACACAGGAGGTGATGGAAACATTCTTCGTCAACTCGCTCTGGAAAGACCACAAGGTGCACCAGGGAGGTAAGGATCACTTCTACACGGTAGACGGCAACAGGAAGTTCAGAATCTGCGACGCCCAAGCCACCAACAAGATTCGAAGCAATCCAGACACCATCTATGCCCGCTATAATACGGAGGTGGGAAAGGACAACAAGATTCCTTTGTGGCTGCTGGGATTCCTATACTAAAGAATAGGATTCTTGTACTATAGGTAGAATTCCTGTACTCAAAGAAATAAAGAAACGAGAATTTATACAAAACATATTTAATATTTTATCTAAAAGTAAAATGGCTAAAGAGAAAAAATTTATCACTTGTG
>ERZ1026890.909-NODE-909-length-12420-cov-3.865912_pt1 | contig 12420 bp, 6 predicted proteins | sample MGYA00380175_ERZ1026890 | MGnify/ENA primary metagenome ERZ1026890 (study PRJEB33269, sample SAMEA4719811) | human gut metagenome | biome: human-associated habitat; feature: organic feature; material: feces | place: Cameroon | collected 2013-10 ...
CTTCCGGAATGGTCACAGCAGAGTTTTCCAGATCTACCTGTTTATAATCTACATGGGATAAAAGTTCTTCCAGTTCTTCTTCAGAAGGGATACGGAAATTCTGGGTGGTAAAGCCCCAGGCTTCCATAACCGGTTCAATGGTACAGTCAAACAATCCGTCTGTCATCTGGGAAAGTTCCAGGGAACGGCCAAGAAGAGCATTTACATCTTCAGAAACAGTTCCTTCTTTATCTGCATTGATCCGGTAGATCTCTCCCTTTTCACTGGAAATGGATAACAGGCTGTCCAGACGGTTGATCTCAGAGACAGAAGCCTCTAAGGCAGCAGAGGCGTTGGGACCATAGGCAGTCAGGTTCATAACGGTATCCATAGCATAAAGCTCGCGGGAAAGGCTTTCGTCTGCTGCCAGATCTTTGCTTTCCTCCTGTTTTGAACCGGAAGCTTCAGAAACAGAAGTTTTGGAGCCGGAAGAAGGAGCAGAAGCAGGATGGCAGGCCGATAAAGCCAGGCAGACAGTTGTAAGCAGGATCAGATTTCGTTTTTTCACAGGTTGCACCTCATATCAGTATGTTAATTACATCTAAATCATAGATTTAACAAAGGTTAGCAAATGCTAATCTTTCTGTGTCACATCTTAACATTGAGCAAAATGGTTGTCAATTCATTACTTTGCAGGGACAGATACTTTTGGAGCTTTTAAAAACAGGAAAATCTGACTTTTTTTTTCAACAACTTTCTAATGAGAAAAAAACAACAATAAAGAGTTTATTTTTTTGTAAGAAAGTTAGTGATAGCTAACTAAAACAGGCATGTTTTTATGCCGGGGAATGGAGGAACCTATGAAAAAGAACATTACGAAAAAAGCAGCCGTATTTCTGCTGTCTACCATCGTAGCAGCTCAGTCAGGACTGTCTGTACAGGCTGCAGCTTTAACAGAAGGAAGCTGGGAACAGACCAGTTCCGGATGGAAGTTTTTAAATCGTGACCGTCAGCCATATACAGGCTGGATCCACACAGCATCAGGCTGGTATTATCTGAATATGGAAGACGGAAGTCTGGTAACAGGCTGGAAGAATATCAATGGCCTGGATTATTATTTTACTCCGGCAAATGAGGGGATCGAAGGCCAGATGAAGGTAGGCTGGTATCAGTCACCACAGGGAGACTGGTATTTCTTCGATAGTACTACAGATACTCATGAAGAAGGAAGCGCAGTTACCGGATGGAACTGGATCGACGGCTATTGCTATTACTTTGCCCAGGCGGAAGCTGGAAAGGGAGCAAAGATGGCAGCCAATACTACCACACCAGACGGCTACAAAGTAAATGCAGATGGCCAGTGGGTAAATGAGGACGGCGTTGCACAGTACCGTCAGTCCGGCGGATACCGCACGAAAGCAAACAGTACAACCACAGTTACTTCAAAGAGTTCCGGATCAGGTTCCGGCTCCAGTTCAGGTTCCGACTCCAGTTCAGGTTCCGACAGTGACTCCGGTTCTACTACGCCTGCTACACCGTCCACTCCGGATACCCCATCAACCCCGGATACTCCAGATGTAACAGAAGAATATCAGTATCTGTTGATGAACATTCCTTATGCAGACTTTTATGACAGTGAAGTAAAAGGAAATGATGAGGATGTAGATGCCGTTTCTTCTGCAACTTTAAATAAAACAAGAACAGGAAGCCTGGTTGGTGGTTCCTATCATGAAGACCCAGAAGGAAGCGAGATCCGTGGTGTTACATTCCCTGTAAGAGTAAAGAAAGGAACCGATCTTTCAAGTTTTAAGAAAGTAACGGATGAAGACTCTGTAGATATTACTGTTACAAACCGTGGACAGACAAACGCTACAACTTACAAAGGAAAAGATGCTTTATTTGAAAACGAGGATTTTGCTTACTATGAATTAAGTGAGGTTCCTTCCTATTACAAAGAGCTGACAGTTTCCGGTGATGTACTGACATTCAGCGAAGTAAAGGGTACGGCTAAAAATGTAAGCGGTGTAAGTGCAACTGTATCAGCCAGCAGCTCTTATGGCGATTATCAGCTGTATATGACCGGGCTTCCGGAGTCTCTGTCTAATGACAGCACAACTGTATATGGCGTAGTGATCCATACAAAAGAAGGTACTGATTATGGTATGCGTCATCTGGAAAATATCTGGCGCAAGACCAATATTGCCTGGGCAAGCGGTTTTACAGAGACAACTCATGGCAATGAACTGTCACCATATCACTATGAGTCTATGATGGGACAGAACATTACAGGTGTTACATATTATACCAGTGAAGGAACAATGGAGATCACATTTACAGATGCTGTGTATGTACCTGTAAAATTTGAACAGGAAATCTCTGTAGCAGAAGGCGCAAAAACAGATGATATTGATGTAGCTGTAAATGGACTGGATGCCCTTCCTGAGGACTATGACGCAAGATATACTGTTTCCGGACAGGACAATGATGACAGTGTCATGTTTACAGTAGTAAATGGAAAGATGACATGGACCGGCAGCCCGGTTGCAGGAAAGTATACTTTGAAGATTGAAGATCAGTCTGGAAAATATGCATCTGTAGAAGTTTCTTTTGTTTTAAGCACAAGCAATGTTCCAGTTCAGGTTCAGGCAAATGAAGATGGAAGCTATCAGCTGGCTGCAACAGAAAATGCAAGTGAAAATCAGGTTAAAGCATATGTAAAATCGATTACAGCCGTGAAGGTAGGAGATACTACCTACGCAGCAACCGGAAGAGGAGCTGTTAAGATCATCAAAGATGACGGTACCATTGATCTGTCTGCAAAAGCAAATGGTAAATATATCTTTGAAAGTGAAAAAGCTACCAACATTTCCATTACAGCAACAGGTTATCCACAGGTTGACGGAACTGTAACAGCACCGATCCGTTATCAGTATGTACTGATGAACATTCCATATGGTGAGTTCTATGCAAATGAACTGGAAAACAATGAGGTAGAAGTAGATGCTGTTTCTTCTGCAACAAAGAAAAAGCCTTTAAATAAGAGTATGACAGCAGGAACCTACCATACAGAACTGGATGGAAGCGTTATAAGCGGTGTTACCTACCCTGTTAAGATCAACGAAAAAGTACTTGAGTCCTTTACAAAGGTTGACAGTGAAGATGCTTTGTATGGAAATGCAGATCATGCATATTATGTACTGGACCAGGAGCCATCTTATTATAAAGAAGCAACAGTTGAAAATGGTAATGTTTCCTTTGGAAAGAATGTAAATGAAAAAGAAGTAAAGGAATATACTTCTGATGCAAATGTAAGCATGACACTGTTAGAAGGCAATCACAATATGCATGGAGATTACGAAATGCGTTTCAGTGATCTGCCAGATGACTGCATTTTAAGAGATACCAATACAGTTATATATGGTGCAGTTCTCCATACTTCTTTAAATGGTACAAGTAAAGATTATGGCCTGCGTTATCAGGAGAATATTTTCCATCATAAGAAAAATAATTTTGAGATCGCTTGGGCAACAGGAAGCGGTGATGGTTTCCAGACAACTGTTAAGGGAGCAGAACTTTCTTATGAGCCTTATGCAGATATGATGGGACGCAGCTTAACCAGTCTTACTGTATATACCGATCAGGGAATTATTGAGATCACTCTTCAGAATGAGAAATATGTACCGATTAAACAGAATTACGATATTACAGTAACTGCTCCGGAAGTGAATGCAACAGAAACCACATATGCAGGAACAGAGCCGTTTGCAAATGCACAGATTACAGTAACGGATGCTGATGATCAGGAAGTAGAAGGAATTACAGTAGATACAGTTAATAAAAAGATCAGTTGGACAGAAGATCTGGCAGCAGGAACTTATAAGCTGGTATTTACAGATCCAAGTGGAAAATATGCGTCTATCTCTGTTCCGTTTACCATCCAGTCCAGTACGGTATATGTACTGATGAACATTCCATATGATGAGTTCTATGCAAATGAACTGGAAAACAATGAGGTAGAAGTAGATGCTGTTTCTTCTGCAACTGCTAATACCACCCATAAGGCAAGTGACAAGTTATATTCTGCCGGTTCCTATCATTATGATCTGACCCAGATCAATGGTGTGACCTATCCTGTAAAGGCAAAGGCAGAGGTTCTGAAGGACTTCACAGCAGTTGAAAGCAGCGATGATCTGTATCAGAACCAGGATCATGTTTACTATATCCTTTCTGAGAAGCCGGAGTATTACAAGACTCTTACTTCCGAAAATGGGGAGCTTTCCTTCAGCAAGGTAGTAACAGATCAGGAAGCAACGGAGTATAAAATCGATACAACTCTTAACACCAATGTAAAACATGGTGATTATGAGCTGACCATGAGCGGTCTGGGCGTATTAAACAGCAACGACACTACCGTATACGGAACCATCCTTCATACAACCAATAAGGCTGGAGAAACCGTAGATTACGGAATGCGTGTAGTTGAAAATATCTTCAAGAAGAAGGGACCGTTTGAACTGGGCTGGTCCAGCGGACTGATGAAGGTTGGAAATAAGGGTTGCACACTGAGCTATGAGCACTATGAGTCTATGATCGGCAACACCATTACCGGTTTTACCGCTTATACAGACCATGGCACCATTGAAGTAACCTTTGAGAATGGACTTTATGTTCCTGAGAAATTTGAAGTAGCAGACTTTAAGATAGCTGATGCCAGTGTAGAAGACTCTGCACAGATCACAGGTCTTGACCTCCCGGATGACTATGCTGCGGAGTATGTTGTAACAAATGCAGATGGAGAAGAAATGTCTGGTTTTGAAGTAAAGGGTGATACCATTACCTGGCCAGATGATACAGAGGCAGGAACCTATACTCTTACAGTCAGTGACAGCAATAACAAGTACTTCAGCTTCTCCACCAAGTTTGCACTCATCGGAAATGAGACACAGACAGGGGAAGCAGAAGTCAGTGTTGTAAACTCAAAGGGCACAGAGTTTGATAATTATACTGCAAAAGTCAGCGTTGTATATGATCCAGTTTCCGGAAAGATCGTATCTGTTGCAGATAACGCTACAGACTACGGTGACAACGATGATTTCTGGAAGCAGGCATTAGATGCTATGGTTTCCTGGCTGAAAGGAAAGACAGTTTCTGATCTGAAGGGCAAAGATGTAACAGAGATCGATGATGTATCTGGAGCAACCTGCACTGCAAAGGGAATTAAAAATGCAGTATTAACAGCATTAGGAGCTGAGCCTGATACACAGTCTGCAGAGCTGGCAGCAATTATGGTTTCTGCTGCTCCTGCGGAAGTTAAATTCTACAAGAACGAAGAAGTTGTAAAGACCGTAGAAGTAGATGCAGATGAGTTAGATGCACTGGGAAGCCTTGAGATCCTGGATGTAGCTCTGGATCCTAAGTACGAGGAAGACTGGAATGAATTTACAGTAGTTGTTGTAGATGAAGAAGGCAACGAACTGGAGAACGAAGCAACTGTTGTAGATGATACATTTACAGTAATCCTTGCAGACGGAAGAGAGATCGTCATCAGCTTTAACTTCGACACGGAAGAAAAGAAAGCAGAAGAAGTTCCTGCAGCTGACAAGGCAGAAGAAGTTTCTGACTCAGAGGTTTCTGATCCGGAAGATACTGAAAATGAAGTAAAAGAGGAAGAAAAGGCAGATGATCCTTCTTCTGATGAAGAAAATGAGGATGCTGACGCAGCAGATGATCAGGATACCGAAGAGAAGGAAGATACTGAGGAAGCAGAAGACAAGTCCGATGAGTCTGAAGATGTAACAGAAGAGGATAAGTCTGAAGAAAATGAGGATTCCACAGAAGATGCAGCTTCTGATGATAAAGAAGATGCACTGGAGGTTCCGGAAGTAGGTGAGTCTACAGAAGGTACCACTGTAGAAGAAACAGAAACTCTTTCTAAAGATGGCGAATAATCAGACTGCGATCAAAAAATAGTAAATTTTATGCAGGGCTTTTGGAAAAATTCTCCGAAAGCCCTGTATTTGCAGGAGGAATCATATGAGGAAAAATCTGAAAAAACAGACAGCTGTACTGATCGTATCCGCGGCATTGGCAACTCAGACAAGCCTGGCAGGTTATGGCGCACCCCTGACATCAGGAGACTGGAAACAGGAAGATGGAGCGTGGAGATTCTGTGATCCTGAGCAGAACGCATATGCAGGCTGGGTCCTTACATCTTCTGGATGGTACTATATGGATCCATCAGACGGGAAAATGGTCACTGGCTGGAAACAGATCAACGGATCCCGGTATTATTTTGAGACACAGCAGGGAAAAACAGAAGGAAAGATGCATACCGGCTGGTATCAGGATGAGCAGGGAAAATGGTATTTCTTCAATAACAAGTCAGGTGAAAAGGCAGAAGGAACCATGGTCACCGGCTGGAAGTGGATCGATGGCATATGTTATTACTTCTCAGAAAATGAAGATGCAGGAGTTCTGTATGTAAACACAGTTACACCGGATGGATTTTCTGTAAATGATCAGGGACAGTGGGTAGATGAAAATGGAAATGTTAAGACCCGCAGCGAGTCTGACTTTACTACGATCCAGAAATCAACCACGACGGTAACCAGATCTTCAGGATCAGGCGGCGGAAGCAGCCATAGTAGTTCCGGCAGTTCAGGAAACTCTGGCAGCTCAGATAACTCAGGCAATAGCAGTAATTCCGGTAAGGATGACACTGGCAAAGATGATTCTGGCAAGGATGACACCGGCAAGGATGATTCCGGAAACAACTACAGATGATGGTGAAAACTGGCTGAAAACTTCCAAGATCCAGTTTGTATATAGCAAGAAACCAGTGGAAGATGCAGTTGTGATCGGGGATCAGGCTTATACAAGCTTTGAAAAGGCCCTGGCTGCAGCACAGGACGGCGATACACTTATTTTAAATGATGATGTAGAGCTTACAGACGAAGTGACAATGCCGGAAGCTTCTATTTCTATCCAGTCAGGTGAAAAAGGCCCTTATCTGATCAAGTCAACCAAGCCATTAAACTTAAATGGTGACCTGACCATATCCGATGTCAGCTGGAATGCAACCACTTATGCAAACGGCTATAATTTCACAGCAGGAGAAAATGTAACCTGCTCTTCTACAAAAGACATTTATGCCGGTTCTGCATCTGGAACAGCGCAGGCAAAGGGAGAAGATAACACCTGCTATATCACTCTGTCATCAGGCAAGTTCTATGTATATGGAACAGGCGCAGCTGGCAGCACAATGGAAGGTGATGTAGAAGTCCTTGCAGAGAAAGAAGCACAGCTTCAGTTTGCAGGAACAAAGGGCAAGTCTGAATTAAATGGTGATTTTACAGTTACGGTTGACGCTACAGAGGGAAATGCAGCTTTAAGTTCTTCCTATGGACGTACTTCATCAGGAACTGTTTCAGGAGAGTTCACTCTGACTATCAAAGGAGCTCCGAAGCTTTCAGGAACTATTTATGCAGTTCAGTATAATTCTTCCGCAAGCTGGGGCACTCTGGATGTAATAGAGGCAGAACTTGAAGAGCTGGGACTGGATACTCTTGAGAAGCTGAACAAGAAGTTCCAGGGCTTTGAGACTGTAAACAGCGAATTTGATGAGGAAGACGAAAAGGAAGAGGCTGCTGCAGAGCTTTTGGCAAAGGCGAAAGAAAATGAGCAGGAAGACAGCCAGGAGAAAAAAGAAACAGAGACTGTGATCCCGGCAGAAGATCCTGAGACAGAAGACAAAGAAGAGGATAAATCTGCCTAGCAATTTTGATGCCAAAAAAGATTAGTATAAGGCAAAAAAATTTAGCCTTCAAAGCCATTGAAAATTTATGCAAGGTATATTATAATGCTATCAATTTGGGCTGAGGTCTATAGCAACGCACACATTTGGAAGCGCAATCGGATGTCAAGCTTGCTTGTAAATCTCCCCCTACACAACATAAGAAAGGACAGGTATTCCCCCTATGAAAGCATACCTTATATTGGAAGACGGCACTGTGTTCACTGGTACCAGTATTGGTTCCCAGCGTGAAGTGATCAGCGAGATCGTTTTTAACACATCTATGACCGGTTATCTGGAAGTATTAACTGATCCGTCATACGCAGGACAGGCCGTTGTTATGACCTATCCTCTGATCGGTAATTATGGAATCTGTCGTCAGGATATGGAGTCTTTAAAGCCCTGGCCAGATGGTTATATTGTAAGAGAATTATCAAGGATCCCAAGCAACTTCCGTTGCGAAGACACAATTCAGAATTTCTTAGAAGAAAATGATATTCCTGGTATCTGTGGTATCGATACAAGAGCCCTCACAAAGTTATTAAGAGAAAAAGGTACAATGAACGGTATGATCACGACAAAAGAGTATTCAGACCTGTCTGAGCCTATCAGCCGTATGAAAGCCTATGCAGTAGCCGGTGTTGTTATGGCTACTACAACCAAAGAAAAATACGTTCTTCCAGGAAATGGAAAGAAAGTAGCTTTAATGGATTTCGGTGCAAAGAAAAATATTGCACGTTCCTTAAATGAAAGAGGCTGCGAAGTTACCGTATATCCGGCAGATACACCTGCAGAAGAAGTGCTGGCAGCAAATCCGGACGGCATCATGCTTTCCAATGGCCCTGGTGATCCAAAGGAAAATGTTGAGATCATCAAAGAAATCAAAAAAATGTATGACTCCAATGTACCGATCTTTGCAATCTGCCTGGGACATCAGTTAATGGCACTGGCAAACGGTATGGATACCTACAAATTAAAATACGGCCACAGAGGCGGAAATCATCCTGTAAAAGATCTGGAGACCGGAAGAGTTTACATTTCTTCCCAGAACCATGGTTACGCAGTAGATACCAACACTGTAAAGCCTGAGATCGCAGTTCCTGCATTTGTCAATGTAAATGACGGAACCAACGAAGGTTTAAAATACACAGGAAAGAACATTTTCACGGTACAGTATCACCCGGAAGCATGCCCTGGACCACAGGACTCCGGATACTTATTTGACCGTTTCCTTAAAATGATGGAGGTAAATGACTGATGCCAAAGAATCCTGAAATTAAAAAAGTACTGGTTTTAGGCTCCGGCCCGATCGTTATCGGACAGGCAGCAGAATTTGACTACGCAGGTACACAGGCCTGCCGTTCTTTAAAAGAAGAAGGGATCGAAGTTGTCCTTTTAAACTCCAACCCGGCTACCATCATGACCGACAAGGACATTGCAGACCGTGTATACATTGAGCCATTGACCGTAGAAGTAGTAGAGCAGCTGATCTTAAAAGAAAAGCCGGACAGCATCTTACCTACCCTTGGAGGACAGGCTGGCTTAAACCTTGCAATGGAACTGGAAGATGCAGGTTTCTTAGAGAAGCACAATGTGCGTCTCATTGGTACTACAGCTCTTACTATTAAAAAAGCAGAAGACCGTGAAATGTTTAAAGAGACCATGGAAAAGATCGGCGAGCCAGTTGCTCCTTCTGACATTGTAGAAGATGTAAAACATGGTCTGGAAGTAGCAGCGCAGATCGGTTATCCGGTGGTTCTCCGCCCTGCGTATACACTGGGCGGTTCCGGCGGCGGTATTGCACAGAATCCGGAGCAGTGTGCTGAGATCTTGGAAAATGGTCTCCGTTTATCCCGTGTAGGACAGGTTTTAGTAGAGCGCTGCATCGCAGGCTGGAAAGAGATCGAATACGAAGTAATGCGTGACGGTGCAGGAAACGTGATCACCGTCTGCAACATGGAAAACCTGGACCCGGTTGGCGTTCATACAGGTGACAGTATTGTTGTGGCTCCTTCCCAGACATTAGGGGATAAAGAGTACCAGATGCTGCGTACTTCTGCATTAAATATCATCAGCGAACTGGGCATCACCGGCGGCTGCAACGTACAGTATGCTTTAAATCCAGACAGCTTTGAATACTGCGTAATTGAGGTAAATCCTCGTGTAAGCCGTTCTTCCGCACTGGCATCTAAGGCAACTGGATATCCGATCGCAAAAGTAGCTGCAAAGATCGCTTTAGGATATACTCTGGATGAGATCAAAAATGCAGTAACAAAGAAAACTTATGCAAGTTTTGAGCCAATGCTTGACTACTGCGTAGTAAAGATGCCAAGACTTCCATTTGATAAGTTTATAAGCGCCAAGAGAGCCTTAGGAACCCAGATGAAGGCAACTGGTGAGGTTATGAGTATCTGCACCAACTTTGAGGGCGCCCTGATGAAGGCGATCCGTTCCCTGGAGCAGCATGTAGACTGCCTGATGTCCTATGACTTTACCGGACTTTCCTATACAGGACTGGTAAAAGAGCTGGAGATCGTAGACGATATGCGTATCTGGAGAATTGCAGAGGCTCTGCGCCGCGGCTTCCCATATGAGCTGATCCATGAGATCACCCGTATCGATATCTGGTTTATTGACAAGCTGGCTATCCTGGTAGAAATGGAGAAAGAATTAAAGGCAGTAGGCGAAGGAAAGAAAGAGCTTACTACAGAGCTCCTTGCAGAAGCAAAACGCATTGAGTTCCCTGATAATGTAATTTCCCGTCTTACCGGTATTCCTCAGGAAGAGATCAAGAAACAGCGTTATGACAATGGCATCCGCGCTGCATACAAAATGGTTGATACCTGTGCAGCTGAGTTTGCTGCAGAGACACCATATTATTACTCCTGCTTTGGAAGCTTCAATGAGGCTGAAAAGACAGAAGGAAGAAAGAAAGTCCTGGTTCTTGGTTCCGGTCCGATCCGTATTGGACAGGGAATCGAGTTTGACTTCTGTTCTGTACACAGCACCTGGGCCTTTAGCAAAGAAGGATATGAGACCATTATCATCAACAATAACCCGGAGACTGTAAGTACAGACTTCGATATTGCAGATAAGCTGTATTTCGAGCCATTAACACCAGAAGATGTAGAGAGTATTGTAGATATTGAAAAACCAGACGGTGCTGTAGTACAGTTTGGTGGGCAGACTGCGATCAAGCTGACTGAAGCTCTGATGAAAATGGGTGTGCCTATCCTTGGTACAGCAGCAGAAGATGTAGACGCAGCAGAGGACAGAGAGCGCTTTGATGAGATCCTGGAGCAGTGCCATATCCCGAGACCTGCAGGACACACTGTATTTACCGCTGAAGAGGCAAAGAAGGCTGCAAATGACCTTGGCTATCCTGTTTTAGTACGTCCTTCCTATGTACTGGGTGGACAGGGCATGCAGATCGCTATCTGTGATGAAGATATTGACGAATTTATCGGCATCATCAACCAGATCGCCCAGGAGCATCCGATCCTGGTAGATAAGTACATTATGGGCAAGGAGATCGAGGTAGACGCCATCTGCGACGGAACAGACATCCTGATCCCTGGTATCATGCAGCATATTGAGCGTACCGGTATCCACTCCGGAGACAGTATCTCCGTATATCCGGCACAGGATATTACACAGCACAATATCGATACCATTGTAGAGTATACAGAGAAGCTGGCTAAGGCTCTTCACGTAAAGGGCATGATCAATATCCAGTTTATTGTAGACGGGGATGACGTATACATCATCGAGGTAAACCCACGTTCTTCCCGTACCGTACCATATATCAGCAAGGTAACTGGTATCCCGATCGTTCCTCTTGCAACCCAGATCATCTGTGGACATACCATCAAGGAACTGGGCTACAATCCGGGACTGCAGCCGGCAGCTGATTATATCGCTGTTAAGATGCCTGTATTCTCCTTTGAAAAGATCCGCGGCGCAGATATCAGCCTTGGACCGGAAATGAAGTCTACCGGTGAGTGCCTTGGTATTGCTAAGACCTTTAACGAGGCTCTTTACAAGGCATTTGAGGGCGCTGGCATCCGTCTGCCGAAGTACAAGAAGATGATCATGACCATTAGAAAGAATGAGCAGGAAGAGGCAGTGGATATTGCCCGCAGATTTGCAAATGTAGGCTACCAGATCTTTGCTACCAAGGGAACTGCAAGAACCTTAAATGAGCATGGAGTAAAGGCCTTTGAGATCCGCAAACTGGAGCAGGAGTCCCCGAATATCCTTGACCTGGTATTAGGACATCAGATCGACCTGATCATCGATATCCCGGCACAGGGCGCAGAAAGAAGCCATGACGGCTTTGTGATCCGCCGTAATGCCATTGAGACAGGTGTAAATGTACTTACAGCCCTTGACACAGCAAGAGCTCTTGTAACAAGCCTTGAGAACCGTGCAAAAGAGCTGACACTGGTGGATATTGCAACTGTGAAGAATGCATAAGTGTGAATAAATATAAATTTCGTCTAAGAGGCGGGATTATAATGAAATGTGAGAGAGGACCCGCGCCTGGCGCGGGTTTTCTCATGTCGCTGGACGATGAAGAGAAGCTGCCGGTGACAGGTTCTGTAAACGAAAGAAAAGCACATGGAAGCAGGTTTTAAATGCCTGTGTTC
>ERZ1026890.914-NODE-914-length-12305-cov-7.935265_pt1 | contig 12305 bp, 8 predicted proteins | sample MGYA00380175_ERZ1026890 | MGnify/ENA primary metagenome ERZ1026890 (study PRJEB33269, sample SAMEA4719811) | human gut metagenome | biome: human-associated habitat; feature: organic feature; material: feces | place: Cameroon | collected 2013-10 ...
AAAACTTGCGATTAAAGCCACAGATAACAGCGATATGTACAACAGGGCGTTCCCCACCGGAGGGAACTTCCTGTTTTTCGTTGTTTGCATGATGAGCCTGCTCTGCCTGCCAAGTGACCGCTGGCCTTCCTCGCTGTTCCCGCAGGCAGGGCTGCTGCGGGATTTACGCCGAAAATACGCTGAAAAGAGGTCACCCCGATCGGTGGCCTCTTTTTTGCTGCCGCGAACTGTCTGGCTGCGGCAGCGGATAACAGCAATGTCCATTGCGCTTTGTTTTGCCCGGATGCGCACCCGCAGAAAGCTCTCCCTCGTCAAACTGCCCAAAATACGCCCTTAAAAGTTTACTTGACGCAATTCTCAAATCAATATATAATTGGGTCAGAAACCAATTGTAGAAAAGGATGATTCCCAATGGCGCGCAGATACGACAGCAAAGAAGCAAAACGGCGGATCCTGACCGCCTGTGTCCGGCTTTTTCTGGAAAAAGGCTACACGAACACCAAGGTTGCAGAAATTTTAAAGGAAGCAGATGTTTCCGCCGGGTCGTTCCAGAATATTTTCCGCACCAAGGACGGCGTGCTGACCGAACTGATCGGCATGATGTTCAGCAGGCAGTTCGGCGCGGTAAAGCCGCTGGCGGCAAACGCCCCCTCGCCGGTGTACCTCTACGCGGTGGAGACGGCTTTGCAGCTGGCGATGACCGAGCTGAGCGAGAACCTGCGGGATATCTATGTGGAAGCGTACACCTTCCCCGCCACGGCGGAGATCATCCACCGCAGCACCACGGCCGAGCTGCAGGCGGCGTTCAGCGCGTATCTGCCCGGGTGCGCCGAGTGCGACTTCTACGAGATGGAGCTGGGCACGGCTGGCATGATGCGCGGCTACATGGCACGGCGGTGCGACCCCTACTTTACGCTGGAGCGCAAAATACGGCGCTATCTGAGTATGAGCCTGAGTGCGCTGCAGGTCCCCGCGCAGGAGCGCGAGCAGGTCATCGCGTTTGTGGCGGAGATCGATATGCTTGCCGAGGCGCGGAAGGTGGTAGATGCCGTGCTTGCATCGCTGTCCGTGCAGTTTGATCTGAAAGGATAACAAGGTTTGATGACAAGGAGGTAAGTCATGAAAAAGACGAGAGTTGCCATTCTCTTTCTGCTGCTCACCCTTTTTGCTGCCTGTCTGCCCGCAGCGGCGGAGCTTCCGGCGCAAACACCCCAGCCATGTCTAGGCAAGAATCGAGTTCACAAGTTAATCGGGTATTTTGCACTCGGCAATAGGCACTGCGGCATTTACAAGTGCACCCATTGCGGCCGCGAGGGCGTTTACTATTCCCCGTCTGAGGAGCACTCCGGCGGCACCGAAACCCCCACCTGCACCACAGGCAAAACCTGTGCCTTATGCGGCGCGGAATACGGCATTCTCGGTCACGACTGGGACGCGTGGACGTCTAACGGCGACGGCACGCACACCCGCAGATGCAAGCGCAGCAACTGCGACGCAGTTGAGAATGAAAGCTGCAGCGGCGGCACCGAAACGCCCACCTGCACCACAGGCAAAACCTGTGAAAAATGCGGCGCGGAATACGACATCCCCGGTCACGACTGGGGCGCGTGGACGCCTAACTACGACGGCACGAACACGCACACCCGCAGATGCACGCGCAGCAACTGCGACGCAAAAGAGACCGCACCCTGCAGCGGCGGCTACGCGGCCTGCGACAGTCTGGGAATGTGCGAAACTTGCGGAGGGAGTTACTACGGCGGTCACGCATGGGGCAAGTGGTCATCCGCCGGCAACGGCACACACATCCGCAGCTGCATGAACTACTGCTCCGAAGTTGATACTGCAAGCTGTTTCGGTGGCACAGCAACCTGCACCGCCAAAGCGGTCTGTGAGGCGTGTGGTGGGGAATACGGCGAAAAAGACCCAAATAACCATGATCTGGTGCAGCACGCAGCAAAAGCCCCCACCTGTACGGAAATCGGCTGGGACGCTTACGACCGCTGCATCCGCTGCGGCTATACCACCCGCAAAGAGCTGCCCGCACTGAACCATGATTTGGTGCGTCACGTAGCGCAAGCCCCCACCTGCACAGAAAAGGGCTGGGCTTACGATACCTGCTCCCGCTGCGACCATACCACCTATGCGGAGCTGCCCGCACTGAACCATGATTATCAGGCTGTTACCGTAGAGCCTACCTGTGAAACAGACGGCTATACTGTTTTTACCTGCTCCCGCTGCAAAGACAGCTACACTGCAGACCCGACCGATCAGCTGGGACACCAGTTCGGTGCATGGTCCCCGAACGGAACCGGCTCTCAAAGCGCCAGTTGTCTGCGAGATGGCTGCGCGCACACTGGCAGCACGGATTGCCGGAAGTTTACTTTCCGCACTGCGGAAGGCGAAACGCTGACCTTCTGCCCCGTGTGCGGGCAGGCAGAAAACGCCGCGCAGCTGGAAAAGATCGAAGCCGCAACGGCGTGGGCTAACAGCGGCAGTCTTTCTGCGGAGGATGTGACCGCACGGACGAACGGGGAATACCTGAGTGTGGCCTTTGAAACCGCAGGCAGCCTGACGCAGCCCACCGGCCGGGTAAGGCTCGCGCTGCCCGCCGGATTGCTGGAAGGCAAAAAGCTTGTGCGCATTGCCCCGGACGGCACACAGACGGAGATGCCTTTTGAAACAGAGCGCGGAACGATCATCCTTACGCTGGATTTTGCAAACAGCGCGCTGCCCGTAATGCTCTTCCGGCTGGTACCCCAGCCCACCGCCCTCTGAACGCTTTTACAGCGGCACGAACAATAAAACGCAAAATGCCCGCTCACCGTGGTTTTCCACAGGTGGGCGGGCATTCTTTTGTGCCTTTTTGGGCATAAAAATACCCCCGGAGGATGCAGCGTTTTTTACGCTGTCTACTCTGAGGGCAGTATAGCAAGCGCTGCGCGGCAGCTCCCGGAAGCGGACACTGTATTGCTGAAAAAGCACTTCCTAGCGCTGCTCCTCCGGCGGGCAGCAGCTCTCCCGGGGGATGAGCTTGTGCGGCACGATGATCTTTGTGGCCAGAAGGTTCGGGTTCTCGATGTGGTTGATGGTCTGGCTGGCGGCTTCCATGCCCAGCTGGTAGGGGTTCACGTCCACGGTGGTCAGCTGGGGGCTGCCCTGCCCTTTGTGCGGATGCCCCTTGGCAAACCGGACGGGATTGCGCTATAATAGAGCCGTAACAGTTCCACAAAGGTGTGGTAAGGGAGGTGCGGTCATGATCCGGGTGGCGATCGTAGAGGACGACGCGGAGGTGCAGGGGGTATTGCAGGAGTATGTCCGGCGGTATACCCGGCAGTACGGGACAGAGTTTGAAGTGACGGTCTTTGCGGACGGGGTGGATATTCTGGAGGATTACCGCGCGGTCTACGACATTATTTTTCTGGATGTGGAGATGAAGCATCTGGATGGCATGACCACGGCAGAACGCATCCGGCAGATGGATGCAGACGTCATCCTGATCTTCATCACCAATATGGCGCAGTACGCCATCCGGGGCTACTCGGTGGGAGCGCTGGACTATGTGCTGAAGCCGGTGCCCTACTTTGCCTTTTCGCAGCAGCTGCTCAAGGCGGTTGCCCGGCTGGAAAAGCGGGCAAAGCACTACCTGACTGTACCGGTGGAGGGCGGGCTGCGCCGGCTGGACACCGCCAGCATCTATTACTTGGAAAGCGAGGGTCACCGGGTGCACTTTTACACCGACGAGGGCGATTTTTCCGCCCCCGGTGCTCTCAAGGCCTTTGAGGAAAAGCTGGCAGACTGCCCCTTTGCCCGCTGCAACAGCGGCTACCTTGTCAATCTGGCACAGGTGCGGGAGCTGCGGCAGAGCACCGTACAGGTGGGCCCCTGCGAGCTGCAGGTCAGCCGCCCCAAGCGTAAGGCTTTTCTTGCTGCACTGACCGACTACATCGGAGGTGAAGGCTCATGACCGCGCTGCCGGATATCCCCCGGCTGTACACCGCCCTTGCCGAGTGTCTGGCGGTGCTGCTGTTCACCCCGGCGCTTGCGCCCCGCTTTTCCAGAGCGGTCACCGGGGGTATCACCCTGCTGTGGGCGGCGGTGCTGTCGGCCTTTCTGGGGCTGACGGGCAACGTGCCCGGCGGGCTCTGGATCCCCTGCATGGCAGCGGCCATCGGGCTTTCCTACTTATATTTATGGGGTGTGTGGAGCATCACCCTGCTGGAAGCCGGGTATCACTGCGCCCGGGCGTTTATTCTGGCAGAGCTTGCCGCCAGCGTGGAGTGGCAGCTGCACTGCGCCCTCTGGCCCGCCCGCGGCCCATGGGAGCCGCTGTCTTTGCTGTTGCTGGCACTGGTGTATGGGACGCTGTTCGGCATTATGTGCTATTTGCAGCACCGCCGTCCCCAGCCCGCCGGACACTTACAGATCGGCGGCAGCGCCGCCCTGACGGCGGTCATGCTGGCGCTGACTGCCTTTGCGGTGAGCAATCTGGGCTTTCTGCCGGGCAGCGAGATCAACATGAGCATTTTTTCCATCCGCACCTTGGTGGATTTTTCCGGCGTGCTGATCTTATCTGTGCAGCACGAGCAGCTGCAGGAGAACGCTTTGCACAGCGAGCTTGCCGCCATGGACGAGGTGTTGCACCGCCAGTACGAGCAGTACAAGCGCAGCAAGGAGGGCATCAACCTCATCAACCGGCGGTATCATGAACTGAAAGTCCAGCTTGCCCGCATCCGGGAGGAGCAGGACCAGACCAAGCAGAACGCTGCCATTGCCGCCATGGAGCAGAACATCCGCCAGTACGAGGCCGAGAACAAGACCGGCAACCCGGTGCTGGATACCCTGCTCACCGCCAAGACCATGGAATGCCAGCAGGAGAATATCACCATCACCAGCGTAGCGGACGGCAGGATGCTGGGCTTTCTCACCATCCGAGAGCTGTGCACCATCGTGGGCGTGGCGCTGGACAACGCTATTGCCGCCGTCCGCGCCGAGCCGGACCCCGAAAAGCGGCTCATCAAGGTGGCGGTGTACAGTCAGGGTGGCTTTGCCATGCTGCGGTTCGAGCATTATACAGAGGCCGCCCCCGCACTGGATGCGGACGGTCTGCCGCAGCAGGGGACGGAGCTGAAAAGCGTCCGCACCACCGTCGGGCAGCACGGCGGCAGCATGACGCTGCACTGGGAAAACAACTGGTGCACCCTGCGGATCTTATTTCCGCTGCCCCAAAAGCAATAATATTTTTACGGCAGGTATCCCCTGCCGTTTTTTGTATTTAGCAGGGTGCACAAATGCAATGCGGTGATATTTGTGTATTAGCACAATAAAATTTGAAACCTTATTGTAACTTTTGCAAATTGTGCATCCAAAACGACAGATTGTGAACAAATTGAAAATCCTCCGGCAATTTCTGGTATCATAAAGTCAAGCTGGCAGGGGCGTCCCCTGCCGTTGTCCGATTCGACAAAACAAGGAGGAGAAAACTATGTTGTCCATCAATATGGATGACGTCATCAAGGTTCTCAACTCGATTAAATCGCAGTTGATCGGCTTTGGTGTCGTAGCAGTTCTGCTGATCGCAGTCATGATCGCCTGCCGTAAGCAGAGCAAGTCCAAAAAGTATCTGATCCGCTGGCAGGCGGGTCTGGGCATGGTGCTGGCGCTGGCTATCACCGTGAACCTGATCCTGACCGGCCCCATGTACTCCATGGTCACCCTTGCCACCGGCGGCGGCAAGGTCAGCGAGGAGAACGTGGCATCCGCTACCCAGCTGTGCGAGAACATTGCCGATGAGGGCATCGTCCTGCTGGATAACGACGGCACCCTGCCCATGGCAAAGAACAGCAAGCTGAACGTCTTTGGCTGGGCTTCTACCAACCCCTGCTACGGCGGCACCGGTTCCGGTGCACTGTCCGATGCTTATCCCACCGTCACCCTGCTGGAGGGCCTGAAGAATGCCGGCTTTGAGCTGAACACCGAGCTGAGCGACTTCTACACCTCCTACCGTGCAGATCGCCCGGTGGTGGGCATGTTCTCTCAGGACTGGACCCTGCCGGAGCCGGAGGCTGCACAGTACACCGACGAGATGATGAACAACGCCAAGGCTTTCTCTGATACCGCCATGGTCGTCATCACCCGCGTGGGCGGCGAAGGTGCTGACCTGCCCACTGATGTGTCTCAGGTTACCTACGACGCAGGCCACAGCTACAATGACTTTGAGCCCGGCGACCACTACCTGCAGCTGTCCAAGACCGAGAAGGACATGATCGATCTGGTCTGCAAGAACTTTGATAAGGTCGTTGTGGTCTACAACGGCGCCAATGCCATGGAGCTGGGCTGGGTCAAGGATTACAGCCAGATCAAGAGCGTTGTCTGGTGCGCAGGCACCGGTCAGAGCGGCTTCAACGCACTGGGCTCCATCCTCTGCGGTGATGTGAACCCCTCCGGCCGCACCATCGATACCTTTGTGTACGACCTGACCCAGACCCCCACCGCGAACAACTTTGGCAACTTCAACTACACCAACATGGATGAGTTCAAGGCCAGTTCCTTTGGTGCTGATACCATCCCCGCCTTTGTCAACTATGTTGAGGGCATCTATGTGGGCTACAAGTTCTACGAGACTGCTGCCGCAGAGGGCCTCATCGACTACGACAAGACTGTGGTGTATCCCTTCGGCCGCGGCCTGAGCTACACCACCTTCAACCAGACCCTGAACAGCGTTACCGAAGCTGACGGCACCATCACTGTGGATGTCACCGTCACCAACACCGGTTCTGCCTCCGGTAAAGAGGTCGTGGAGGTCTACTATAATCCTCCGTACACCAACGGCGGCATTGAGAAGGCTTCTGCAAACCTGATCGGCTTTGCAAAGACCTCTGAGCTGGCTCCCGGCGCTTCCGAGAACGTCACCGTTACCTTCAAGGCCGAGGACATGGCCTCCTACGATACCTACGGCAAGGGCTGCTATGTGCTGGAAAAGGGCGATTACGTCATCAGCATCAACGCCGACTCCCACACCGTTCTGGATTCCAAGGTCTACAATGTGGCTTCCGACATCGTATACGACGCTTCCAACAAGCGTGAGAGCGATGTGGAGGTCGCCGACAACAAGTTCGACTTTGCCGAGGGCAACGTGACCTACCTGTCCCGCGCCGACGGCTTTGCGAACTACGCCGAGGCTACCGCTGCTCCTGCAGACTTTGAACTGCCGGCAGAGGCTAAGGCTACCTTCTACAACAACTCCAACTGGAACCCCGAGGACTTCAACAACGCCGACGATGTGGCTCCCACCACTGGTGCCAAGAACGGCCTGAAGCTGAAGGACATGGTGGGCGTGGATTACAACGATGCCCAGTGGGATGCCTTCCTCGATCAGCTGACCGTTGCTGATATGGACAGCCTGATCGCTCTGGGCGGCTATCAGTCCGTGGCAGTGGATTCCATCGGCAAGGTGCAGGCTGTTGACTGCGACGGCCCCGCCTCCATCAACAACAACTTCACCAAGCAGGGCTCCATCGGCTTCCCCTCCGCTGTGATGATCGCAGCTACCTGGAACACCGATCTGGCACATGACTTCGGCACCTCCATCGGCAAGATGGCGGACGACATGGACGTTTCCGGCTGGTACGCACCGGCTATGAACATCCACCGCTCCGCTTTCGCAGGCCGTAACTTCGAGTACTACTCCGAGGACGGTGTGCTGTCCGGCGCAATGGCTGCCAATGCCATCATGGGCTCTCAGGAGCAGGGCGTCTACGCCTTCATGAAGCACTTTGCTCTGAACGATCAGGAGACCAACCGCTGCGGTATGCTCTGCACTTGGTCCAACGAGCAGGCCATCCGCGAGATCTACCTCAAGCCCTTCGAGCAGTGCGTCAAGGCAGCTGACTGCCATGCCGTCATGTCCTCCTTCAACTACATCGGCAACACCTACGCCGGCAACTGCTCTGCCCTGCTGAACGATGTTCTGCGCGGCGAGTGGGGCTTCGTGGGCATGGTGCTGACCGACTACTACGGCGTGTACGGCTATCAGGATTCTGACCGCCTGATCCGCAACGGCGGCGACTTCTGCCTGGTCAACTACGACACCGAGACCAACCACCTGACCGATACCACCAGCGCTACCGCTCTGGTGTCCGCACGTCAGGCCTGCAAGAACATCCTGTACACTGTGGCGAACTCCCGTGCTTACTACCCCGAGAACCTGAACCCCGGTATGCCCGGTTGGGAAAAGGTGATGATCGGTGTGGATGTTGTGCTGGCAGCCGCTCTGATCGCACTGGAAGTTCTGGTGGTCAAAAAGGGCTATGCAAAGCGCAAGGAAGAGGAAGTCAACGCCTGATTTTAGGCAAGACGCTCTGAACGTTTGCAGCACCTGAACTGAAACCAGACCAAAGGCCCGCTGCGTAAAAACAGCGGGCCTTTTCTGGATTTGAAAAGGCAAAGAGGAAAATGCCATGAAACACACAGATATCATCAACAGCCTGAGTCTGGAACAAAAATGCGCCCTGCTGAGCGGCGGCACAGTGTTCACCACCCGGGCGCTGCCGGGCAAGGGCATCCCGGCCATTACCCTGTCGGACGGCCCCAACGGCGTGCGCAAGCAGGCCGGTGCGGCGGACCATCTGGGCCTGAACCCCAGTGTGCCCGCCACCTGCTTTCCCACCTCGGCTACCGTTGCCAACAGCTGGGACCCGGAGCTTGGCGAGGCTGTGGGCGCAGCCATGGGCGAAGAGGCAGCGGCACAGGGCGTGTCGGTGCTGCTGGGCCCCGGCCTGAACATCAAGCGCAGCCCCCTGTGCGGCCGCAACTTCGAGTATTTCTCGGAGGATCCCTACCTTGCCGGTAAGATGGCGGCGGCCTACGTCCGCGGCATCCAGAAAAACGGCATTGCCGCCTGCCCCAAGCACTTTGCCGTGAACAGTCAGGAGCTGCGCCGCATGGCCTCGGATTCCATCGTGGACGAGCGCACCCTGCGGGAAATTTACCTGACCGGCTTCGAGATGGTGGTCAAGGAGGCGCAGCCCAAGACCATCATGTCCGCCTACAACCTTGTCAACGGCACCTACGCCAACGAGAACGCCCACCTGCTCATGGATATCCTGCGCAGGGACTGGGGCTTTGACGGCGCAGTGGTCACCGACTGGGGCGGCAGCAACGACCACGCCCTCGGCGTAAAGAACGGCTCTACGCTGGAAATGCCCGCCCCCGGCGGGGACGCCATCCGGGAGCTGATGAAGGCGGTGCAGACCGGCAAGATCACCGAAGCGGACGTGGACGCCCGGCTGGAGGAACTGCTGGAGCTGGTGTTCACCACCAAGGCTGCGGTGGACGCCGCACCCGGCAAGTTCGATGCCGACGCCCACCACGCACTGGCACGCCGGGCTGCTGCCCAGAGCATCGTGCTGCTGAAAAATGAAAACAGCCTGCTGCCCCTTGCAAAGGGGGAGAAGGTGGCGGTCATCGGCGACTTTGCCCAGACGCCCCGCTATCAGGGTGCAGGTTCCAGCGCCGTCAACTCCATCAAGGTGGATTCCTTTCTGGACTGCCTTGCCGAAAGCGGCCTGAACAGCGTCGGCTACGCCAAGGGCTTTGACCGGCATGGCAAGCCCGACGAGGCACTGAAGGCCGAGGCGGTGCTGTTGGCAAAGAACGCCGATGTGGTGCTGCTGTGCATGGGTCTGGACGAGATCAAGGAGAGCGAGGGCATCGACCGCGCCGACATGAAACTGGCAGAGAACCAGCTGGAGCTGCTGGCGGCTGTGGCGGCGGCAAACCCCAACGTGGTGCTGCTGCTGAGTGCAGGCTCCTCGCTGGAAAGCGATTGGGTCAAGGACTGCAAGGCGCTGGTCTACGGCTGCTTGGGCGGTCAGGCCGGTGCGGGCGCACTGGTCGAGGTGCTCACCGGCGCGCAGAACCCCTGCGGTAAGCTGGCGGAGACCTGGGCGCGCAGCTACGCCGACACCCCCGCAAAGGAGCATTTCGGCGGCGACGGCCCCACTGTGGAGTACCGCGAGGGTCTGTATGTGGGCTACCGCTACTACGACACCGCCGGTGTGCCCACCGCCTTCCCCTTCGGCTACGGCCTGAGCTACACCAGCTTTGCGTACAGTGACCTGAAAGCAGACGAAAAGGGCGTGACCCTGACTGTCACCAACACCGGCAGCTGTGCCGGTGCCGAGGTGGTGCAGCTGTATGTGGCAAAGCCGGATGCAAAGGTTTTCCGCCCCGTCAAGGAGCTGAAGGGCTTTACCAAGGTGCAGCTGGAAGCCGGAGAGAGCAAGACCGTCACCATCCCGCTGGACGATAAGGCGTTCCGCTACTGGAATGTCAAGACCGACCGCTGGGAGGTGGAGGGCGGCAGCTATCAGCTGCTGGTGGGCGCTTCCAGCGCCGATATCCGTCTGACTGCCGCTGTCACGGTGGCGGGCACCGGCGCACCCGACCCCTATGCGGGCAAGGACCTTGCGCATTACCGCACTGCGCAGGTGCAGAACGTGCCGGACGCGGAGTTTGAGGCGCTGCTGGGCCGTCTCATCCCGGAGAACAAGGTGCACATCGACCGCAACATGACGCTGGGCGAGATGGGGCACGGACGCAGCCCCATCGGCTGGCTGGCGGCTGCCGTGCTGGGCACCCTGCTGCGCCGCAGCATCAAAAAGGGCAAGCCCGACCTGAACATCCTGTTCCAGTACAATATGCCTCTGCGGGCGCTGTCCAAAATGACCAACGGCGCTATCAGCATGGGCATGGTGGACGGCATCGTGATGGAGCTGCAGGGCTTCTGGATCATCGGTCTTGTGCGGGTGATCGTGGAGGCCGTGAAGAACCTCGTGCTGAACAGCCGCATGGAAGAGCGCTTGAAAAACAGCTGAAAGGAAGCAGGCTATGAATTTCTGGAATAACTTCGCGGCAAAGCACCCCGCCGCTGCCAAGTGGGTGCGTGAGGGCGGCCTGTTCGTCATCGTGTCCAACCTCATCACGGTGTTTAAGTACCTGCTGCTGCAATTTCTGCCCAAGGCCTTTGCAAGCCTGCCGATGGTGGATTTCGGCTGGCCGGGCATCGACATCACCCTGTTCGGCGAGACCTTCAAGTGGAACATCCTCGGCTACGATGCCGCCCACGGCGGTCTGCCCTACTTCTGCGCCTACATGATCGCCATGGTCATCGGCGAGTGCATCAACTTCCCCATCCAGCGCAATTTTGTGTTCCGCAGCAAGGGCAATCTGGCAAAACAGATCGGCTGGTATGTGCTGGCCTTCTGCGTCATCACCTGCATCGTCAACTCCATCAACTGCATCTGGGTGGCGGTGGCAGGGCTGCTGGTACCGGACTTCATCTACAACATCGGCACCACCGTGCTCAACGGCGGCATCTCCATGGTCATCTTCTTCTTTGTGAATAAGATCATCTTCCCGGAGGGCGAAAAAGCCGCCAAATAATAAGCTATTCTCCTTCATTTTCTTCTCTTCATCATAAACCAGAAGGGCTGCTCCGTTCTCCGGGGCAGCCTTTTTGGTTTGAAGGAGAGAACCCTCTCAGCCATCTTATTTTTGTTTTTCTGCACAAAATGTTCTGCGGGCAGGGTTTTCCTCTTGACAAGCGGGCAAATGTTTCGTACTATATTTAGTAGTATGGAATCAAAGACGCTGTACGCAGGTTTCAGTGTGACCCTGTACCCGTTTCAGGCAAAGCGTGCCTGTTTGATATAAAATGGAACCGTAAAGAGAAAAGCCGTATGCTTTTGCCCGTGCCGCCGGTTTTGGGCGGTGCGTATGGTTTTGGTGTCACTTTTTGCATTGAAAGCTCTTTCTATATCATTGCCCGTGTCCTGCTGCGCAGCGTCTCCTGCTTTTAATTTTGCATTGAATTGAAACAAAGGAGAGTGAACGCAATGACCGCGATCGGAGTGATCGTGGCCTTGATCGTTGCTGTTGTCGGCGTGGCTGCGGGCTATTTTATTGGTTACAACAACCGTAAAAAGACTGCCGAAGCCCAGATCGGCAGCGCCGAGGCCGAGGCTACCCGGCTGGTGAACGAGGCGATCAAGACCGCCGACCAGAAACGCAAGGAAGCGGTTCTGGAAGCAAAGGACGAGGCTTTCCGTCTGAAAGCCGAGGTCGATGCCCAGAAGGCAGAGGCCGACAAGGAGATCAAGCAGCGCCGTGCAGAGATCAGCCGTCAGGAGAACCGCATCGACCAGAAGGAAACGGCCCTCGACCGCAAGACCGAGGCACTGGAAAAGCGCGAGGACGAGCTGAAAAAGAAGCACGAGGAGGCTGACGCCCATCTGGCGGAGGTCGAT
>ERZ1026890.917-NODE-917-length-12268-cov-3.389094_pt1 | contig 12268 bp, 9 predicted proteins | sample MGYA00380175_ERZ1026890 | MGnify/ENA primary metagenome ERZ1026890 (study PRJEB33269, sample SAMEA4719811) | human gut metagenome | biome: human-associated habitat; feature: organic feature; material: feces | place: Cameroon | collected 2013-10 ...
CTTCTTGCGCGATATAAGAATCGTTTATCATGTCTGCCTGGCACGTAGGGGCGGCGCCGGTGCAGCATTTGCTAAGGTTGGTCATTAGTTCTGTTTTATTTATTATAACCATCATTATTCAAGGTTTTTAATGTATTATTTAATTTCTCATTCGACAGGTGTTTATTATATCGTGGCTATGTTATGATTAAAAAAAAGGAGGAACTATGTTTTCTTATATTATGCTGGGAACCAATGACCCTCAAGCTTCATATAAATTTTATGCGCCTTTGATGCGTGTGCTTGGTCATCCTCTGGATGGGCGTAGCGAAAAAGGCGCCGCATGGGGAACATTCAAAGATAACCATACTACCGGATTATGCGTTGGCATGCCGTTTGATAATCTACCCGCCACTCGCGGCAATGGCGTTATGGTAGCGCTGAACGCGGTATCCGTTGACATGGTCCAGGAACTTTATCGATTAGCGATAGAGAATGGAGGAGAGGATGAAGGTCCACCAGATTATCGTCCACATTACGGCGCTGATTTTTATAGTGCTTACGTACGCGACCCTGACAAAAACAAAATCGCTTTTGTTTTTTATGACGCGTCTAAAAGATAGAATACCTAAAACGGTTTCCTGCGGATAAAACTACCTCTCCCTGTGATACTCATTTTTTTAGCGGTCTGGGAAGCCGTTATAATGGCTTCCCGCTTGAATAACTGAATGGTATATCTCTGCAAAATCACTGATGAGGCATCGAGAGTTACCGGCAGGCAATCGCGTCAAGCTGAAAGAGCATACCCGCAGCTCCTCCATCATGGGCAAACTCGGTTTGGATAGATTTTCTGGCTGGATAATTGCCGTTAAATCTTTGGCGCATGATCTTTTCCATTATTGGGATATTCCACACGTCCCTAAACAAAGCATCAATTTTAACAACTGACTCCAGCGTCAGGCCGATAGCGTTAAGCCTTTCACTCAAGTTATCGAAGGCACCATTTATCTGTTCCTCGATAGGTTTTCCGATGTTCCCGAGACAGTAACTCACAAAGACCAGACCACGGGTTTCGACCACACCGGATATTGCCAGGCTTTCATTGACTTCGTGCCTTATAATAGTAACCATTATTAATCCCTTTAAATTTAATAGACTGAAAGGAAGACTGGTTGCAATCCTCAAGTGCATGCCAAACTCATATGTTCGATAACGTATTATCCCCAAAGTGCAACATAGTAAATTCTTGATTTCCTGTGTTAGGGATAAATTTGTGACCTGGGGATTAAATATATTTTAACTTGAACAAATCATCTCACTTAACGCTGAACACGTCACGCTCTGCCACATGAAACGCCCTTAAAAAATCTTAAAGGTTCTTAATTTTTACTTAAATTCTTAATAGTTTAAGTTTTAACTTGTTGATTAATAAGGTTATGGTGCGTTTTATGTCTGGCCATTCAATTATTGGTGTGAAGGGGGTGTGAGAGATTAATGGACACCCGGCGAAAATTTTTTGTTAATAACACTTTAAATTTGAATGCGTATTTAAACGAAATAATAACATGACGGTTAAGGCTGTAACCAATAAAAACTCAACCCTCAAAGGAGCGCTTGCTATTTTGAAAATAAAAAAACAAGGTAAAAGAAGAGGTAATGGCATTACGCATTGTGATAAATGTACATCGAGCCCTTTTACACAATCGTAAAAATCATGGCGCATCTTTTATAGGCTGGAAGAAGGATTTTATCAGGCGCTAATGATGCACAGTTATAAATTCTTAATAAGACGTTTTCAGGTGCATGGCAATAACGTGGGCGTTATGTTGCTGCTCAAGGCCATTCATATGATATGGCTCTGCAACACTTTATAGCAATATGCCCCGAAGCACCTCGGTGGCTTATATTAAGGATAATGATGTATGAAAAAATTATCAGCAGCTGCGTTTGCATTTGGTCTGTTATCTGTGTCTGCATCTCAGGCACTGGCTGCAGATGCCACCGTTAACTTCAGCGGAACCATTCTTCAGGAAGCCTGCAGTGTAGATACTTCAGACAATACTGTTAACGTTCAGCTAGGCACCTACGGTGCTGCTCAATTCCCGACGGTAGGGACAACGACCCTTCCTGTTCCTTTCGCCATCAACTTAACGGGTTGTCCGGCTTCAGGTGGCCCGACGGCTGCACTGGTGACCTTTTCAGGGGCCGCGGATGCGGCCGGTGACCTGGCGTTGACCGCAGGCGGCGCATCGGGCGTTTCCATTAATATCAAAAAAGCAGATGGTACCAACATTGATATTAACTCTACCGATTCCGGTATTGCGCTGACTAGCGCTACGACCCAACAGCTCCGCTTTACCGCTAATTACATCAGTACTGCGGCTTCTGTCACCGCAGGCGCGGCTAACGCCGTCGCCCAGGTAAACATCTCGTATATGTAATTTTTGACATGCAGCGGGGGTGGTAACACCTCCGCTACCGGAGTATCAATGAAAGCGTTACTTGTTTTATCTTTAATGACGTCATGTTTGCTTTTTTCAATAAATAGTCATGCGGCGGTTTCGGTCGGCGGGACCCGCCTGGTTTTTCATGGTGATGAAAAAGAAGCATCGATTACTGTAAGCAATACGAACAAGGGCATTCCCGTTCTTATTCAGTCATGGGTGGACGAAGGGGAGAATAGCAAAGCTAAGGCCCCGTTTATGATTACCCCACCATTGTTTCGTCTTGAGCCCGGCCAGGACAATACTTTGCGCGCGGTTTTTACGGGGGCAAACCTTGCGCAAGACCGTGAGTCATTATTCTGGCTAAACATTAAGACGATCCCTTCAGTTAAAAAAAACGAGGTACAGGAAAATACATTGCAGTTGGCGATCAAAAAAAGGCTGAAATTTATTTATCGTCCTTCAGCTGTAAAAGGCTTGCCTGAAGAAAACGCGGATAAACTTGTCTGGAAAAAAATCGGTAACCAGATTCAGGTGACTAACCCAACGCCGTTTTACATGAACTTCAGCGTCATTACGGTGGGCGGAAAGACGTTTAAACCCACCTTGCCAGAGCAGACCTATGTGGCACCAGCAACAGAACGGCTATTTACCATTCCTGCAGGAGCAGTCGGTAACACTATTAGCTGGAAAATAATTAACGATTACGGTACGAGTGGCAAAGAGTTTCACTCAAAATATTAATTTCTTCTGATTACATCTGATTAATGGGTATGGAATTTTGGGTCAGTTCAATTTCAATATGAAATATGCATGCCTCTTGATGATGTCTGCGCTATTCAATGCTCCAGCCATATCGTTTGCGGATGAGTTTTTTAATCCTGCTTTGCTTGAGGTTCGCGAAGGAGAAGGTGCGCCGACGACAGACCTCTCCGTATTTGAAGTCGTCAATGGACAGCCAGCAGGAAACTACCGGGTAGATATCTACGTCAATAACGAAATGGTGACCGCAGATGCCCGCGATGTGATGTTTTCAAAGAACCAGGATGGGAAGCTGGAGCCCTGCGTCACGTTGGCAGAACTCAGCCAATGGGGAGTTGATACGGCCTCATTTCCAGAACTCGCCGTCAGTGATAGCGAATGCGCCAATCTTGCGGGCATCCCTGATGCATTTGCCGACTTCCAGTTTAACCGCCAAAAGCTGAATCTGAGTATCCCTCATGCGGCAATGAATACGCGCAGCCTGGATGAAGTGCCTATTGAACGTTGGGATGAAGGTATTCCAGCCCTTCTCCTCAATTACAACATGAATAGCTATCAGAGCCGATATAAGGGTGCAGAAACTTACGAAAGCACGTATTTGAACCTGCATCCCGGTCTCAATATCGGTCCCTGGCGTCTGCGCAACTACACCACCTTTGAGCATAGTAATCAGAGTGGAAGTAAATGGGACAACGTCTATAGCTATCTTCAGCGGAATATTGTCTCTTTGCGAAGCCAACTGACGTTAGGCGACAGTTCAGCACCAGCTGATGTCTTCGATAGCGTGCCGTTTCGTGGTTTTCAGATGGCCTCGGATGATGACATGCTGCCTTCCAGCGTACGTAACTATGCGCCTGTGATTCGAGGGGTTGCCCGCAGCAATGCCCTGGTGACCATCCGTCAGAATGGTTACGTTGTCTATGAGACCAAAGTGGCGCCGGGGGCGTTCGAGATCTCCGATTTGGCCTCCACCGGAGGAGCAGGCGATCTTGACGTGACCATCAAAGAAGCCGACGGCAGCGAGCAGCACTTGCGCATCCCCTACGCATCTTTGCCTGTTCTACAGCGTGAAGGTAAGTTTCGCTATAGCGTTACGGGCGGTCAATTCCGCGCCTACGATTCTCACACGGAAAAAAACCTGTTTGTTCAGGGCACCGGAATTTATGGCCTTCCGTGGGGCTTTACGCTCTACGGCGGCGTGCAAAACGCAGGCAATAAATATCAGTCATATGCGTTGGGGGTGGGTAAGAATATTGGTAGCTGGGGCGCCTTTTCCGCCGACGCCATCCATTCCCGATCCATGTCGACCGATGCCGGCAGGCAACAGGGCCAGTCGCTCCGGGTACGCTATAGCAAAAATTTCCTGCAGACGGGAACAAATTTTACCATCGCCGGCTATCGCTATTCCACCTCCGGATTTCGCTCGCTGGAAGAAACGCTGGGTACCTACCGTAGCGATAATAACATTCCTTCTTATATCACCGATCGCCGGCGTAACCGGGCTGAGCTGTCGCTGAATCAGGATCTTGGCGATAACTTTGGGGCGTTGAATGCATCCTTGATCAGCGAGGATTACTGGCAGAACGAACGTAACAGCCTGTCGGCAAATCTGGGCTATTACAAAAATTTCAACGCGATTGGTATCAGTCTGAACTACTCCTGGAACCGGAATACCGGGCTCTATGGCCATGCCGAACAGGATAATGTGGTCTCCTTTGAGATCAATGTGCCGCTGGATAAATTCCTCAACCGGACATACGCCTCATACGGGACAACCCATGCGAGTGGAAACGGAACCAGCCACAACCTCCGACTGAATGGTTCAGCCTTTGATGATGCCAGTCTTGACTGGGGGATAAACGCGACGCTTGCGGGGCGCAGCGAACAACAAGTCGTCGGGGGTAACGTCAGCTGGAAGGCAAGCCACGGAACGTTAAATGGTTCCTACAGCCGCAGCCGCGACAGCCAACAGCTGGGGTATGGCATAGCCGGTGGGGTAGTGATTCATGAGAATGGTATCACGCTGTCCCAATCCCTGGGTGAAACTATTGGTTTAGTTAAGGCTCCTGGCGCAGAAGGCATTGGCGTCAATAACTACGCCGGTATCTCTACGGATAGTCGGGGTTACGCGGTTGTTCCGTATCTGACCCCCTATCGCCGCAATGATATTAGCCTGAATAGTAAAACCCTGCGGGACGATACCGATATCACCTATATGACCAATAAAGTCGTCCCCACCCGCGGGGCTATCGTTAGAGCAGAGTATAAAACCGCCATTGGCCACCGTGTCCTGATGACGTTAACGCGGCCTGGGGGAAAACCGGTCCCCTTTGGCGCGATGGCGTCGCTGCTTAAAAGTGAAGAAAACGCGTCAATTGTCGGTGACGGCGGAGAAGTTCTGCTGAGCGGTTTACCGCAAAAAGGGACGCTGCAGGTGAAATGGGGGAATGGCCAGGGGCAGGAAACCACCTGTCGGGCGGATTATATAGCCCATAAATCTGCTGGCGCGTCCGGTCTCTGGAACGCGACGAGCGTCTGTCAATAACTCTGCGCCCTTGAGCAAAGTAAATAGCCGTCCTTACGAGGAAGAATAAAATGAAGTGGTTTGTTTTTATGTTCGCGGCAATCGCGGCGACGCTGATGGTCACCCCTGAGGCTAATAGCGGATCGTTTGATCCGGTAACTGGTGCTTATACTACGGATCCGATAACCGTCACGCTGACGCCAAAGACCGTAGCTGTCAGCACGTCGGTAATCGCGAATGGTGAAAGGGTTTACTGGGCCACTGATAAATATCCCCAAGGAGCAGGTACGTTTTACTGGGGATCGCATACCTACACCTTGGAAAGTGCCTCTGACGTCACATTAGCCATTCCCGGTATAAATGCCAGCGGAGTCTGTACTGCAACCGGCAGTGGTACATCTCTTACCATAAACGGATGTTTTTCCTTTTCACATAATGGCACGATCTACATGGGAAAAAGCGCCTCTTGTAAATCCTTTTTTAGTTTACTGAGCAATTTAAGTTCTTTAACGAATTTTGGCGATTTTGTCGCACTTACTCTTGGCCCTGGTACAAACACTATCCAGTTGAACAAGACAGGTATAACAGACGTCAATACTACCTCTTTCACCTATCCAAGTACGACTCGATCAACAAGTTACCGCTGGACAACTTACGATATAAATCTACAGGCAACACTATCTGCCAAAACGCCGCCTTATACCTATCTTTACTGCAGCGTATCGCAAGGCCTCCGGGTCATAATGACCACTGGGGGAGTAGTTTCTTATCCTTTTGCGATGGTGCCTGCGGCCAGTAAACCCGCTTATTCCCCGACGATTAGTTACTCGCCAGCGCTCCCTATCATCAATACTATCGCCGTAAATATCCGTAATATCACCGCGATTGACATTCTCCCAAGGACGGTATTTAACACCGGGACTATCTCCGCCTGGCGCACAACCTATATGGAACAACCGCTTACCGTAACCGGGCAGGGGAATATCACCCGCAATTTTGGCGCATCCCAGAACTTTAACGTTCTTGAATCCTGGACCTGCGCGACAACAGGGCAAATCGATTTTCGAATAATGCGCGACAATACCAACGCCAACGTCTGTACGGGGGCGACCTATACCCATCCGGTGCAGACGCCACAGTCGTTGACGGCGCAGTGGAAAGCGCAAAGTTCGACCGCATCAGGCGCATGGAGCGCCATGGCTACGGTGACCTTTACGCTGCCCTAGAGTATTGGCTTAATCGTAACGCCCGGCATCGTTTTATACTGGCGATCTCGCCGATGGCACGAGCGCGCCTCGCCTGTCGCTCAAAGAGAATGACCCTGACACGGCGGCCAGCAGTGACCGCCGTGTCGCGTTTAAGTTATACCCAAAACAATATGCTAAAAACGGTTAAAACGACAATACAAGCGATATTTAAAAACAGGCCGCCATGCATCATCTTTGCCTTTATCCCAATCGACCTGTTCACTAGTCATTTCAAAGGTTCCCTTAAGTTCTGGCCTGAATAAGAGGTAAAGAATCGCAATAGCGACAAGCAGTAAAACGATCATTGCCGGGAAACCGTACTTCATCCAGTCAAAAAAGGAGAGCCCCACCTCGGCGGCGGCAATCGCATTCGGTGGACTGACGCCATCCCGCCGATGAGAAAAATTTTTTTATTTAATAAAAACAGGGGTATGTTGAAACGGGATGCATTTGATGGTGCCGATAATAGGAGTCGAACCTACGACCTTCGATTCCAATGACGTATTTCATAAGTCATTGATTCTACGAACCGAATGCGCTCACAGTACAATTTATACGTACAAAAACACATTACAAACGCCCGTTAACTTTAGCGGGGTAAAAGATGAAATTCAAGCATGGTCGTTACAGACCTAACCAATATCTCATTTGTGATCCGTATGGTTTTTACCATGTGAGAATTGCACTACCTGACTATATGCAATCGCTGTTTAGTGGAAGAAAAACGTTAGTTCGAACCCTATCAACCAATGAACTAAAAATAGCCAGAATGAAGCGTGATCAGATAGCGGATGAGTTTCACCGTTTGCGAGATGCCATCCTTCCAGACAGGCCAGGAAGTGTGGCAGACGTGATCGAGTTACTTCGAAGCAAGGCAAAATACGCGAAGGCAGCAACAAAGGTGCAGGTTATTAATAAATGTCCTGCTTTACGTGGGATGTTGGATATTTACCTTTTACAAAATAGCAACAAAAAGAAAGTTACGACGTTGTCTAAAACTAAAAAAGCGGTAGAGGTATTTCTCGATCATCTTCGTAAACGTGATATTGCACTCAACGAGGTAAACCGAACCACAGTTACAGCATGGATTGATGTTCTCCAGAAGAAGAGATCGCAACAAACAATCGCTAACTACATTAGTGCTCTGGCTCAGATTTGGGATTTGGCATCATCACGATATGAAGATGCTCCGGAGAGGTCTCAGTCCCCCTGGCGTGGTCATAAACTGGATGTTGCAGAGAGTAGGGCTAGTTATGAGGTTTTTACTCCTACTGAACTGGCGAAAGTCTTCTCTGCCCTGGAAGGTGACGAGGAGATGCAGAACGTAACGCTGATAGGGATGTATAGCGGCATGAGGTTAAATGAGATTTGCTCTTTACGTGTTGAAAATATTAGAGAAATAGAAGGTGTTTTGTGTTTCGAAGTGACGGAAGGGAAGACCAAATCAGCCGCGCGTATCATCCCTGTTCACAGTCGCATTATCGATCTGGTGGAGTCCTTTCTCCAGAAGCCACATAACGGCTTCCTTTTCTATCGCGCGTCAATCATTGACCGTGCAGACGGCAAGCGCTCTACGTGGCATACACAGCGTTTTACACGGGCTAAACGGCAGGCATTGGGTGAGGTTGGAACAGAACGAAAGGTGTTCCACAGCCTGCGCCATGAGGTGGCCCAACAGCTTGATCGGAACCAGATTCCAGAAGATAGAATTGCTTTAATTTTGGGCCATGAGCGCGGGAAGACAGAGGCGTTCAAAACGTACTCCAAAAATGCCGCTTCTCCTGTTGAGCTACGGCAATATATCGAGCTATTACGCTATCCAGAAATAGAAAAAGGGGCTTGATGCCCCTTTTATTTATTGACCAAGAATACTTTGATTAATTTGGAAATTCTGGTCATCAAAAGCCCATTCTATGCGCTTATCGGCGACTGCCTCCACCATCATTCCAAACTCTGGACTGGGGTTAACGGTAAGATTAAAATCCGCTTTTAAATCCGGGATAACAGGTTGATATTGCATCGCTGGCGTTGCTGGCATCATTTGATTATACCAACCACCACTTTGCACCTGTGATGCAACAGATGAATCAGAACCAGGACTAACTATATTTTTAATCCGACTTGCCATATCGAGGACGCCCGGTGGCAATAGCGACTCACCAACAAACGTAGCCCCTTGCTGGAAAATATTCTGTTCCGCTGGTTTATCAGTTCCGAGAAGTCTATTTTTCCATTCTTTGATAATAGAAAGGACATCGAGCAAATCCTTAAATCCTTTAACAGTCTGAGCCGTCCCCGTTCCTAAATCTTTAACCAAGGGCACTAATGTTCCCATTTCAGAGGAAAGATTCTGTGTATTAATTCCAAGGTCTTCAAGACCTTTACTAAAGGAAGCCGCAAATTGATCACCTAATGATTCTTTAGCTTGGTTAAATACTGCTGACATCTCAGTCAGATTATTAATAGATTTCTGTTGAGCAGTCGTTAGCGCTAAATGAGAATCAACCAATTCATTTTGAATCTTGATAAGGTTTTCACCACCACTTGAAACAGAGTTCAAGACATAACTCATATCATTAATTCGTTCACCAAAGTTGACAAATTCTTGTTGAGTCACTTTACCTGCATCTCTGAGACCACGCATAAATACAGCAAACTCTACTGGCGTTTTAAATGAGTTTAATTTGGCGACCGCCCCTTGATTGGTATATCCAAGACGTTGACGCATTACGTTAACGAGGTCTGATAGTTCTCCACCTCCGGTAAAATTGCCATTTTTATCTGTGTTACCAAAGGATAAATCACCCTGTTTATCTAACCAATCCTTGCTGATATCAGCATATTTTTCACGGGAGATGTCAAAACCTGTGGTAGCGAGAGAGGCACGGCGCAAACTCATATATTCAAGATCATTTCCGCCAAAACTTTGGATCATCTTCCTGCCCTGGTTCCGTTCAATGGCTCCCGCCAGTGTTCCAGAGATGATTTGATAGGCCTGTTGGGCAGCATAAGCGGCGGCTGTTGGTCCAAGTATCTCCCCAGGAATGAAAGCGCTTGCCTGGCGACTCAGCCAGCCAGATGATCCAGATTTTTTCGCCTTACCTGATTGTTTGGCCTGTTTGGCATTATTTCTGGCAATACTACGTTGCGTAGTCAGATGCTGGCTCAGAGCTTGATTCATCGATTTTAAACTGGTATTTCCCCGTGCATATGCATCCACGAGGGCGTTAGCCTGTTTGATCGCAGCGTAGCGATCGGCTCCGCTCATATTCTGAAGACGCCCCAGAGTAAAAGCGGCACGTTTTCTTGCTAGGTCAGCATTTTCCTGCTGAGTTGCGATTTTCTTAGATTGTTGTTGTTGTAACTTCAAAGCTCGCGCATGCGCTGCCGCCAATTTCTTCTGTTCGTTGGCCTTTGATTTAGCGTCTGCGGCTTGTTGTTTTGCAGCTTGTTTCTGCTGTTGTTGAACCTGTTTCTGCTGCTGCATTTGTGCAGTGTACGCCTGTTTTTGAGCCTGCATCTTTGCCTTGGCTATCGTTCCCTCTGTTTTGCTGAAATCCTTTTGCAACTTCCTCATATCGTTTCTAACCTTTTTCAGACTATTTAAATCTGTTCGGTAAACTATTTTATTTACCAGAGTGCTGGCAGTTACTTTACTTCCACTCATGTTTATTTACTCCATATAAAAAAAGCCCCGCCCTTGACGGGTAGAGGCTTTAGATTAATATCATTTCTTATTATATTTTCTAACTGGTTCCGTTAGTGCAGTTACCAATGAGCGATAACCACGCTCCTTACCATCCTCATAAAATTTGCAACAACGTGCTGCCAACGTTTGAGAGGTGATTTTGTATTTTTCTGCTAGTCGTTTAACCTGAAATAAATATGGTAATCGTTGTCCGTGATGTCGGTAATAATGTGATGATTGCCCGCATCATCAATGATTAGAATTTTTGCCATTGCTGCATGCTCTCCAGATAAGTATTAAGATTATGTGGGCTGGTATTTGCTGATGACCAACCCAGTTTTCAAACAGCAGCATTAATAGCGCTGCTGCGAATGTCATTAGCCGGAGATACTGGCGTATACCACAGCTTGTGGCAGGTTATTAATTGCCAGGTGTGCAGACTCTGAAATCAGTGTCGGAAATTGCATTTCATCAACAATTGCGTATTGATGGAATTTAGCCGGAGTTTTTCCAAGCGTTGCATGCATGGTTCCAATACCGTTAAACAGTTTAAATACGCCGCTATCCTGCGCAAAACGGGGAACAAAAACAGCGTTGTTCTCGCCAATTAGGGATTCCAGATAACTATCACCAGTGACATCAACAAAAGTGATCCCTTTCAGTGACCATACAGGATACGCCTGAAGGTAAAATTGTAGAGTGCCAACAAAATTAGCTGGGTCATTAACAGGAGTTGCGTAAATAACAGCATCAAGAATTGATTTGTGGTATGCCAAATTCTGCGCCATATTGCCAGTGCATAAACAAACAATGCCCTGCATAGATTTCAGTTTACTACGTGCAGCCTGTCGAATTTGGCGCTGTACAGCGTCCAGTTGTGCCAGAACATTGGAAGTAGAACTAAAATCGAATGTTGCTGAGGATTTAGTTTGATTGAATTCAGAAAAATAATTTAAATCGCCTTGTGCGGTATAAACTCCAGACTGTTTCCCTGCCAGGACGGATTCAGCGAGGATGGTCTCTAGAGTATTCTGATACGCGATATCATGTTCAATAAGGTATTTTGCAATCTGGTCATCCATAGTTTCAGCTACAGTTTTGCCAAAACCGCGAGCCTGTTCGAACGAGCGAGAGCTAATTTTGTCTACCCGTTTAAATGTTCGAAGTTCGACGAAATGACTGTCAAATGTAGGTAATTCGGTAGTGTTAAAATCACTGTGTACATAAGGGGCATTTTCGCTATTAACGCGATCTGCATCCTCTACGAGACGGTCATTTAAAACTTTATTGATGCTGAGATTCTCATCACCAAATAAATTTAAACTTGTGATCACGTTGTTGGGCTGTTTAACATCGGAAAAACTGTCGCCAAAATCGATAATTTTTTCAACTAAAAGTTGTTCGTACGCTGTGCTCATTATTTTAATTTCCTTTTATATTTTTAGGTGGTAGGAAGCATTTTTTCATCGCCAGCAATGACGATAAGATTTTCAGCCAATTTGTTAAACAGGGTTTCCATATCTGCACCAGATGCAGCAACCAGGTTTTCACGGCGTACAAAAGTAGCCAGACCATTGCGGCAAATGCGTAAATACTTTTGACCAGCCCAGGCAGGATCTAAAAC
>ERZ1026890.920-NODE-920-length-12230-cov-11.782259_pt1 | contig 12230 bp, 11 predicted proteins | sample MGYA00380175_ERZ1026890 | MGnify/ENA primary metagenome ERZ1026890 (study PRJEB33269, sample SAMEA4719811) | human gut metagenome | biome: human-associated habitat; feature: organic feature; material: feces | place: Cameroon | collected 2013-10 ...
CGTAAGCCTTGATGGTCTCGCCGAAGCGGATGGCCAGCTTCTGGGAGGTATCGGTAGCGATACGCTGGGGTGCGTCGGGCATGAAGGGGTTGGGCAGGCGGCGGTTGATGACCGCGCCGATGAACTCATAGGGGTTCAGGACGCCCGGATCGACGACGACGGGCATCGCCTCGATGTAGCCGATCTTCTGGATGAAGGGGCGCAGGTCCTCATCGGCCATTTCGGCAGAGATGAGGGTGTAGTCCAGCATGCAGCCATAGATGGACATGGCGGTGTGCAGCGGGTTCAGGCAGGTGCAGACCTTCATCTTCTCGATCTTATCGACGGTCTCGCGGTCGCAGTACAGAACACCGCCCAGCTCCAGCGGAGGACGACCATTGGTGTAGTGGTCCTCGATGCAGAGATACTGGGTCTCCTCGGCGTTGACGAAGGGAGCGGTGAAGGTGTGCTTCTCAGTGACGATGGTGTAGTTGTCCTCAAAGCCGTCGTCGGCCAGCATCTTCTGGACCTTGGCGTCGGGGCGCGGGGTGATTTTGTCGATCATGCTCCAGGGGAAGGTGACCTTGGTCTCGTCCTGCACATAAGCGAGGAACTCGGCGGGCACCAGGCCCTGCTCGACCCACTTGGAAGCGTAGGTGAAGACGGCATTCTTGACCTTGTCGCCGTTGTGAGAGCAGTTGTCCATGCTCTGCACGGTCAGGGGCAGCTTGCCGGCCTTGAAGCGCTCATACAGCAGAGCGGTGACCTTGCCCATGGCCAGCACAGGGGTCAGGCCGCGCTCCAGGTCCGCAGGAGCCACGCCGTAGCCCTTCTCGGTGATGGTGAAGGAGATCATCTGCAGGCTGGGGTTCTGGAAGATCTCGACCAGACGTGCCCAGTCCTCGGTGAAGGAGGGGTCTGCCTTCAGGCTCTCGGTCACGGAGGCCACGACCTTCTTCTCGATCTCGCCGGTGGACTTCAGGCAGACCAGCAGGCTCAGGTTATCGTAGGGGCGGTAAGCCTTGTCGATGATCTCATAGTCGAAGCTCTCGGCCACGATGACGCCGCGGTCATACTTGCCGCTGTTCAGGGCGTCGTTCAGGACGGCTGCGGGGAAGGCGCGGAAGATGTTGCCTGCGCCGAAGTGCACCCAGGTCGGCTCTGCATGGGTCTTGGCCTTGACGGCCTCGACGTCGAACTTGGGCAGCTCGTAGCCTTTTTCTGCCCACTCGGCGGACAGATTGCCGTTTTTGATATCAGACAGCTTCATTTTGATGCTCAGCCTTTCTTTTTCTCTTCATCCAGACGGTCCAGCAGATCCCAGACGCCCAGCATATACTGGATGCCCAGCGCACGGTCATACTTGCCGTAGCCGGGGCGGCAGTTGCCGGGGCCTTCCTCCCACAGCTGACGGCCGTGGTCGGGGCGGATGTAGCCCTCGTAGCCGCCGTCATGGTAGGCGCGCAGGATCTCGATGATGCCGGTCTCGCCGCAGCAATCGCGGTGGGCAGCCTCGGAGAAGTCGCCGTTGGGGAAGTGATGGATGTTGCGGATGTGTGCGAATGCGATGCGGTCGCAGTGCTTGCGGACGATCTCAGCAACATTGTTGTTGGGGTTTGCGTTCAGGCTGCCGGAGCACAGGGTCAGGCAGTTGTACTCGTCATCCACCATGCTCAGGAAGCGGTCGATGCTCTCGGCATCCACCAGCAGGCGGGGCAGGCCGAAGATATCCCAAGGGGGATCGTCCATGTGGATGGCCATCTTGATGTCGCACTCGCGGCAGGTGGGCATCAGAGCCTCCAGGAAGTACTTCAGGTTCTCCCACAGCTTCTCCTTGGTGACAGGGGCATAGGCCTTGAACAGCTCGTCCAGCTTGGCCATACGCTCCGGCTCCCAGCCGGGGAAGGTCATGTTGTACTTCTCGGTGAAGCCCAGGATATAGTCGGCCATGGCCTTGTAGTCGTTCTGGATCATGTCCTTCTGATAGAACAGAGCGGTGGAACCATCGCCGACGGGGTGGAACAGGTCGGTACGGGTCCAGTCAAAGATGGGCATGAAGTTGTAGCAGATGACCTTGACGCCGAACTTGGACAGGTTGCGGATGCACTGCTTGTAGTTCTCGATATACTGGTCACGCGTCGGCAGGCCGATCTTGATGTCGTCATGAACGTTGACCGATTCCACAACGTCCATATCGAAGCCATAGGCGTGGATCTGGTCTGCGACCTTCTGGATCTCATCGACCTCCCAGATCTCGCCGGGCATCTTGTCGTGCAGTGCCCAGACGATGCTGGTCACGCCGGGGATCTGCTTGATGTCGTTCAGCGTGATGGGGTCGTTGCCCTCACCATACCAACGCCAACCCATTTTCATAGGCATAGGGGTTTCCTCCTTATGTTGCTTTGCTTTTTCGTCCGCAGCAACCGCTGCGGCACGTCTCTGCATATATTCTAATATATCAGTTTCGACTTGGCAATTGGCGTTTTGACATTTTTCAGAGTTTTTTCTTGTATACTTTAGACAAAAAGACGACCACACAAAGGATTTTCCCCTTTTTGCGGCCGTCAAATACACAATTTTCTTGCTATTTTTTTGTCAATATCGGCAATTTCCAGTTTCTCTCACCGCTTACCCTTCAATGAAGTAATCCGGATGGATGGCTCTGGCCTGTTCCACCGAGAGCTTATAGCGGTTCAGGTGCTCGTGCAGGGTGCGGCCGACATCGTCCTCGCTGCCGTGGAGGACGGCCTCCAGAATGCGGGTATGGGCCCCGCAGACGGATTTGTTCTCATCGGTCTGCAAGCTGAACTTGCGCAGCCGCTCGATGTGCTGGAAGGTGGACAGCATGTGGTCGAAGTGCGCTTCCATGCCGCACAGCTCGAACGCACGGCGGTGGAAGGCGTTGTCAAGTTCCAGCATCCGGGTCTCGCGGTTCTCGGCGCCGGAGTCGCTCTCCAGCACACGGTACTGCTCAATGAGCAGGCGGTAAGCCCGCTCCTGCTCGCCGGTCAGCCGCCCGCGGATGTGGTTCAGGATCTCCTTTTCCAGCGTATAGCGCGCAAACTGCTCCATCTCCATGAGCGTCAGGTCGATGGGGGCAACATAGGTGCCGCTCTGCGGCTTGATGGTGACCATGTGAGCAATGTTGAGCATGATCAGCGCCTCCCGCATGGGGGTGCGGCTGATGCCCATCTCCTGCGCCAGTGCATGGTCATTGAGTTCATCGCCGGGCTTGAGTTCCATTGTAATGATACGGCTGCGGATGGTCTCGTATGCAGCCTCCCGTGCACTCCGTACTGCCATCGTAACGTTCTCCTTCTATCCACCAAAACAATTCCGGTCGCTCTCCGGTCGCTCTTTGATATATTAGTGAAAGAGCCAGTTTTATTTTACCCCCGAAGCGCACCGTGCGTCAAGGGGATTTGGATATAAAATGCAATTTTTTCTTGTCAAGCCGCTTTCTTCGTCTTTTTGGTATAAAGGATCGGCACCCAGACGGCCACCAGCGCCAGACCGCAGACCACATCAAGGATGGAATGCTGTTTTGTGAAGACCGTGGAGGCACAGATGAGGGCAGCCCACACCCAGGCCAGCACCTTCAGGCCGGGGCGGCCTTTTGCCAGCCTGCTGTGAGAGAACGCCAGCGCCATGCAGCCGGAACTCTGGCAGTGGATGGACGGGCAGACATTGACGGAGGCATCCGCCTTCCAGAGGAGCTGCATGATCTGCATCGCGATGTTGTCGCGGCCGACGGCCTCCGCCGTGGGGCGGATGTCCAGACCGTTGGGCAGTACCATATAAAGAATGAGGCAGAAGGTCATGCCGGAGAACATCATCAGGCAGAGCTTGTCGTAGCTTTCCGTGTCGTTCCACCAGAGCAGCGCTGTGACCGCCGCCAGCAGCAGAAACCAGCTGCAATACGGGAAGACGAACCACTCATTGAAGGGGATAAAGTCGTCAATGGGGCTGTGGATGATGTACTTCGGGTCGGTGATGGTCAGGTCCAGCCAGAAAAACCAGACCAGATACACCACCCAATATGCCTGAAACCACAGATGCGGCTTCAGGCGGGAGCGCAGCGAGCGTGTATTCATGTGTTTTCTCCTATAATTTTGATTCCGTAACGACTTATTTTATCATAATGCGCCGTATTGCGCAAATGGAATTTTTACGTTAAAATGAAAAAGATCATGTTCTACTCTATACAACCTCTCCGTCATTGCTGCGCAATGCCACCTCTCCTTGTAGGAGAGGTCGTACGAAGGAAAAGCGAACCAAAGGAGCCTTTATGTCAAACACCACTTCTCCCCGCCTCGTGGCCCTTGACCTCGACGGCACCCTTCTGAACCATCAGGGGCAGGTCACACCCCGCACCCGGCAGGCCATCGCGGAGGCAGTCGCCCGCGGCATCGTGGTCCTGCCCGCCACCGGGCGGCCGCTGTCCAATCTTCCACCGGTCGTGGCCCAGCTGACCGGCGTCCGCTATGCCATCACCTCCAATGGTGCCGCCGTCTGGGACCTGGGCACCGACCCCATGAGCGCCGTCTACAGCCGCTACTGCAATGCTGCCGAACACCGCACCACCGAGCCGGTCTCCCTCATCGCGCGGCCCATGCCGGTGGAGCTGGCGCGGGAGGCCTTTGCACTTTATATGGAATACCCCGGCGCGATGAGCGTCTTCTGCGATGGCCGCACCTACCGTGACACCGTCGCCATGGAGCGGTTCGCCCGCCGGAACGCCCGGCGCGGCTCCACCGAGGCCCGCCAGCCCAACGACGGCCGGTTCACGGTCGTGCGGGACCTCACCGAGTGGATGAGCCGCCACGCCCACGAGGTGGAGAAGTTCTGCATGTTCTTCGATACAGCGGAGCAGGCACAGGCCGCCCTCCCCCGCTTCCGGGCCCTTGCCGGAGCCGAGGTCGTGCAGGGCTCACCGGACAACATCGAGCTTACGGCGCAGGGGGTGGACAAAGGCACGGCCCTGCTGGCGCTGGCCGACCTGCTGCACATCCCCCGCGAAGCCACCGTGGCCGTGGGCGACAGCGAGAACGACCGCGCCATGCTGGAAAAGGCTGGCATTGCCGCTGTGATGGCCAACGGGATGCCCCACATCCAGGCTCTGGCCGACCTTGTGAGCACGAACGACTGCGACCACGACGGCGTGGCCGAGCTGTTTGAGCGGCTGGGGCTGTGAGCGTTCGGCATTTTTGTGCAATGTATACAAGCTCTTATGCAAAACATTGTGCTTGTTGAGCATTACCAAAACCCCCGCTGTCGTTTATACTAATATTACGAACGTATGGTGGGGCAGAGTGTGCCCAAACGGGCCAAAGCCCCGCCCCCAGAGTGAAATTAAAAGGAGAATGCGTTATGAATCCCATTGTCGAAAAGGTCTATCAGATCGGCATTATCCCTGTTATCGCTTTCAACAGCGTGGACGAGGCCCTGCCCCTGTGCAAGGCTCTGGCAGAGGGCGGCCTGCCCGCTGCTGAGGTCACCTTCCGCACCGCATGTGCTGAGGAGTGCATCCGCAAGATCCACGAAGAGATGCCCGAAATGCTGCTGGGCGCCGGCACTGTCCTGACCACCGAGCAGGCAGACCGCGCAATGGCAGCAGGTGCTTCCTTCATCGTGGCTCCCGGCTTCGACCCCGAAGTCTGCAAGCACGTCATCGACAAGGGCGGCATCATGATGCCCGGCACCGCTTCCGCAGGCGAGATGCAGCAGGCTATGAACATGGGCTGCGAGGCTCTGAAGTTCTTCCCCGCTGAGGCAAACGGCGGCGTGGGTATGCTGAAGAACATCGGCGCTGCCCTGAAGGGTGCCCGCTGGATGTGCACCGGCGGCGTCAACGCCAAGAACGTCAACGATTACCTGGGCTACGACCAGATCTTCGCCGTCGGCGGCACCTGGATGTGCAAGAGCGACGTCATCAAGGCTGGCGACTGGGCAAAGATCACCGCACAGAGCAAGGAAGCCGTTGACACCATGCTGGGCCTGAAGCTGATGCACGTCGGCATCAACACCGGCAACGAGGAAGAGGCCATGAAGGTCGCCAACCTCATCGGCGGTCTGCTGAACATGAAGGTCGCTCCCGGCAACTCCAGCATCTTCGTCGGCAACAAGGAGTTCGAGATCATGAAGAAGCCCGGCCGCGGCACCAATGGCCACATCGCCATCGGCTGCAACAACGTGGACCGCGCCATCTATCATCTGACCCAGCGCGGCGTGAAGTTCGACCTGGACTCCAAGAACGTCAAGAACGGCAAGACCGTCGCCTGCTACTTCGCAGACGAGATCGGCGGCTTCGCCTTCCACCTCGTTCAGGCCTGAGCCTTTCCTTCTGCCATGCTCCGCCGCACCGGTCTTCCCTGCGGCGGGCGGATATAAGAACCAACAAAAAAGGAGAATATCACAATGAAAGTCGTTACTTTTGGCGAACTGATGGTTCGTCTGCAGCCGTTCAACTATGAGCGTTTCGTTCAGGCTAACAGCCTGGAGTTCACCTTCGGCGGCGGCGAGGCCAACGTTGCAGTCTCTCTGGCAAACTACGGCCTGGACGCTGCTTTCGTCACCAAGCTGCCTGCACATGCCATCGGCCAGGCCGCTGTCAACAGCCTGCGCCGCTACGGCGTCGATACCAGCATGATCACCCGCGGCGGTGACCGTGTCGGCATCTACTACAACGAGAAGGGCGCTTCCCAGCGTGGTTCCGTCTGCATCTACGACCGTGCCAACAGCGCCATCCAGCTGGCTCAGCCCTCCGACTTTGATTGGGATAAGATCTTCGAGGGCGTGGATTGGTTCCACTTCACCGGCATCACCCCGGCTCTGGGCGAGAACGTTGTCGAGATCTGCCGCGAGGCCTGCAAGGCTGCTAAGGCTCACGGCGTGAAGATCAGCTGCGACCTGAACTACCGCGGCAAGCTGTGGACCCGTGAGCAGGCCCGTGCTGCCATGACCGACCTGTGCCAGTATGTTGACGTCTGCATCTCCAACGAGGAGGACGCAAAGGACGTCTTCGGCATCGAGGCTGAGGCTACCGACATCTACGGCGGCAAGCTGAACGCTGAGGGCTACAAGAGCGTTGCCAAGCAGCTGGCTGACAAGTTCCACTTCGAGAAGGTGGCTATCACCCTGCGTGAGAGCCACAGCGCATTCGACAACGGCTGGAGCGCAATGCTGTACGATGTTGCTTCCAATGAGTACTGCTTCTCCAAGAAGTACGACCTGCACATCATCGACCGCGTTGGCGGCGGCGACTCCTTCGGCGGCGGCCTGATCTACAGCCTGCTGACCGGCAAGAGCACCCAGGAGGCTGTCGAGTTCGCAGTTGCAGCTTCCGCTCTGAAGCACTCCATCGAGGGCGACTACAACATGATGACCGTGTCCGAGGTCGAGAAGCTGGCTGGCGGCGACGGTTCCGGCCGTATCCAGCGCTAAGCAGGAAAGGAGATCCGCTATGGAGATCCGCTATTCCTGCAATCAGAAAGACTTCAAGCGCTACACCACCGAGGAGATGCGCGACGAGATGCTCATCACCGGCCTGTACAAGGCCGATGAGGTCGTAGCCGTGTACAGCCATGTGGACCGCATGGTCACGCTGGGCTGTATGCCGGTGCACGAGACCGTGTCCATCGACAAGGGCATTGATGTCTGGGCCAACTTTGGCACCCACTATTTCCTCGAACGCCGCGAGATCGGCATGTTCAACATCGGCAAGGATTCCACCGGCATCGTGGTGGCCGACGGTGTCGAGTACAAGCTGGGCTATAAGGACTGCCTGTACATCACCAAGGGCACCAGGGAAGTGACTTTTGCTTCCGCCGACCCGGAACATCCGGCCAAGTTCTACATGGTCTCCGCTCCGGCGCACTGCTCGTACGAGACCCGCCTCATCAAGATGGCCGATGCGAACCACCGTCCTCTGGGCAGCGTCGAGACCTGCAACAAGCGCACCATCAACCAGTTCATCCACCCGGATGTGCTGAAGACCTGCCAGCTGAGCATGGGCATGACCGCGCTGGAGCCGGGTTCCAACTGGAACACGATGCCCAGCCACACCCATGAGCGGCGGATGGAGATCTACACCTACTTTGAACTGCCTGAGGGGCAGGTGGTGTTCCACATGTGCGGCGAGCCGACGCAGACCCGTCACATCGTGATGCACAACGAGGATGCTGTCATCAGCCCCTCGTGGAGCATCCACAGCGGTGTCGGCACCTCGAATTATACGTTCATCTGGGCGATGGGCGGCGAGAACATGGAGTTTGACGACATGGACAACATCGCCACCACCGACCTGCGCTAAAAAACACCAGCAAGCCCCGTACCGCTCAACCGGCACGGGGCTTTTTGCAAAAAACGGAGGTAATATATCAATGAATCTGTCTGCATTTGATCTGAAGGGCAAGGTCGCCCTCATCACCGGCGGCGCACACGGCATCGGCTTCTCCATTGCCGTTGGCATGGCACAGTGCGGCGCTACCGTCTGCTTCAACTGCTCCAACGAGGGCAGCCTGGAAAAGGGCATTGCCGCCTACAAGGAGGCCGGTGTTGAGGCACACGGCTATGTGGCCGATGTCACCGACGAGGCCGCCGTCAACGCCATGGTGGCCAAGATCAAGGAAGAGGTCGGCCCCGTGGACATTCTGGTCAACAACGCCGGTCTGATGAAGCGTGTGCCCATGATCGAGATGAGCCACACCGATTTCCTGCGCGTCATCGACGTGCACGTCGGCGGTGCGTTCAACTGCTCCAAGGCCGTCCTGCCCGACATGATCGCCAAGCGCGAGGGCAAGATCATCAACATCTGCTCCATGATGAGCGAGCTGGGCCGCGAGACCGTCTCCGCCTACGCTGCCGCCAAGGGTGCCCTGAAGATGCTGACCAAGAACATCGCCTCTGAGTACGGCGAGTACAACATCCAGTGCAACGGCATGGGCCCCGGCTACATTGCCACCGCCCAGACCGCTCCCCTGCGCGAGATCCAGCCGGACGGCAGCCGCCATCCCTTCGACACCTTCATCTGCGCCAAGACCCCCGCAGGCCGCTGGGGTGACCCCGAAGATATGGTCGGCCCCTGCGTCTTCCTGGCTTCCCACGCTTCTGACTTCGTGAACGGCCAGATCCTCTACGCCGACGGCGGCATCCTCGCCTACATCGGCAAGCAGCCTAAGTAAGTTTTCCACAGGAACTGCTGATAACGTGAAAAACAGCCCGTACAGTCTTGCACTGTACGGGCTGTTTTTGTGGTTTAGGTTTTATCCATCAGATATTCAACTTTAGGTTTTGCGCCGCATTTCGCGGCTTCTGTGTACGAGATATCCAGATACTTCAGCTCCTTGTTGCTGTCCAGAATGGCATCGCAGAGCGCCTCATCCACCCGTGTATGATGTGTCAAGTCCAGCCAGACCAAACTTTTCATCTCGGTCAGCGGGGTATAGTCCAGCTCCTCATACCTCTTGCTATCATACAGACCGACTCCCAGATTCAGATAGCGGACGTTCGTCTGCACCAACGGCTCCAAACCGGGGTAAGTCGTTCCACCTGTCAGTCCCAGATACGACAACTGTTCCAGCTCTGTCAGTGGTTCTAGAGAATCCAGCTTGTCCGAATAAAAGTTCACCGAGGTCAGTGCCGGAAGCTTTGCCAGCGGCGCAATGTCCAGGGTACCGCAGTTGCTCAATGTAAGGGTTTGAAGATTTTGCAGGCTTTCCAGCGATGTCAGCGTCCCCGGTTTTACATTTCCCAAAAATAGAACTTTCAGTCCATTGCAAACGCTCAACCCAGAAAGGTCTGTCAGCGTATCATAAGGCTGCGAAGCACTATACGAGAAATACTGCAAACTGTCAAAATGCTTCAGGTCCGCAAGCGTAGACAGATTTTGGAACGCCGTCCCATTATACGAATGTCGCACCGCAGGATTCATTTCCACCATCTCAAAGGTGAACGAACCGCCGTCAGTAGGCTGTTCCAATGCTACATCAAAGCCATCTGCGTTGCTTGCCTGCAAGACAAGCACTTGAATGTTCCACACATCACTGTGTAAAATGTCACCTTTTGGCCTGTCGAGCACCGAACGAATGTGCGCTTCCATCGCGGGGTCTTCCCATTGGATGACATAATCTTCGCCGTGTTCAACTGTCTGAGACTGCACCGCCGGATATCTTGCATTGACTCCAACTACTGCCATTTCATCCCGGTTATCAGGGTAAGACGACGCCGATGTTTTTCCAATACACGAACAAAGAAGCAGTAAACTGATGAGTACAATCATCAAACGCTTGTATCTCATGATCGTTTTCTCCTTTCCTTGTTGTATGTTGCATTATTCAATTATGCCTTCATCTTTATTCATTTTCCCTTTAGCCTTATTCTCTTTTTCTTTAATATTTCTATCTTCTTTTTCTTCATCGTCAGTCATATTAGGAATCTGTGCAATACAGGTATTCCATGTAATGTCACAAATACTGCATGAATACCTGGCCCAGACATACGTATAATAATATGTCCATTCTGACCATGAGCCTTCAAAGTTAGGCATCCTATGACAAATTGGACACTCTAGCTGCATATCTGAGCTGTCAGAAAGCAACATAATTTCCTCGTCAGTCATCATATGTTCATTCGGAGTTGCTGCAAAAGCATTCACCGAAAAAACATTCATAACCAACACAAGTGCTAATAACGTTCCGAGTAGCTTTTTCATAGTATAACACCTCCAATTTTTGCTACCTTAGTTTAAGTATACAGGAGATTTGTGTACTGTCAATATATTATTTCAACATTTTACATTTTATTATAGTCTATTATTGCACCAACAACAAAATTCATTTTACTTTTCACATTTTTGTAAAGGATTTTTCCTTGCATTTTTCGTCATTTTCGGTATAATAGTTACTCGTGAGCAACTTTCACACGAAGTTGTCCCATGAAGGAACTTTTCACATTGAACAAGGAGAATCTATCACTATGAAACTGAAAAATGCTGCTGTCGTCGCTGCTGCTCTGGCACTGGCCGTCGGCATGACCGCCTGCGGTTCTTCCTCTTCCTCTACCGCTGCTTCTTCCACCGCCTCTTCCGTGGCTTCCTCTGTTGCTGCGTCTTCCGAGGCTGCAAGCTCTGAGGCTGCTGTCGAGCCCGCTGAGTACACCGTGTACAACACCACCGGTTCTACCGTTTCCGAGCTGTACCTGTATGTTGCCGGCTCTGAGGACAAGGGCGAGAACCTGGCCGGTGAGGGCCTGGCAGACGGCGAGAACGTCGTTCTGACCCTGCCGGAGGATGCTGACCAGTCCGCAAAGTACGTCCTGGAGTTCACCACCGAGGACGGCACCACCCAGAGCTTCGACACTCTGAGCTACGAGGTCGCTCCCATCTCCCTGCTGAGCGCTGACGCCGCAGCAGGTGCTACCCCCATCAGCTTCACCGCTCCGGAGAAGTAAAAACCACGGGCCTGAGCCTGTAACATAAAAACTCCCCTGCACTCCGTTTTACCGGGATGCAGGGGAGTTTTTGCGTATCAGAGGTTCCGAAGCGGGGGCTTAGACTTTCTCGATGGTAATGGTCCACTCGCTGGTCAGGGCCTCATCCGGCTCCAGGACCTCGTGCTTTCCTTCTTCGTTGACGCTGTTGGCCCAGCCGTTCCAGGGCTCCATGCAAACGAAGCTCTCCGCGTCCTGCTGCCAGAGCACACCGTTGTTGAAGCTGTCGTCGGCGTCCACCGTGACCTTGTGGCCGTTGCCCTTGTCGGTGAAGCTCATCGGGAACTCCACGCCCGTCATCAGGCGGATGGTGTTGTCGGTGCCTTCCTTGCGGGTCAGGGTGATCTTCTCCGGAGCGGCGGGCTGCTCGCCCTTGGCGTTCTCGGAGCAGGTCTTGCACCGGATGTCAAAGTCCACATTCTCCAGAGCGGAGGCCGTGAAATAGGGGTGATAGCCGAAGCTGAAGGGCATCGGGACATCGCCCTCGTTGATGACGGTCATGCTGATGGAAGCAGTGGTGCCGTTCAGGTCATAGTTCACCAGCAGGGTGAAATCAAACGGGTAGAGGAACTTGGTCAGCGGGGTGGACTCCAGGATCAGCGTCACACCGTCGGGTCCGACACTCTCCACCTCCCAGGCGCACAGGTCGGCGAAGCCGTGGCACTCCATGGGGTAGGCCTTGCCGTCGAACAGATGGACGCCGCCGTCCGGGTTGCCGCAGCTGGGGAAGAGCACCGGCACACCGAACCGGGGGCGGTTGCACT
>ERZ1026890.922-NODE-922-length-12220-cov-44.702836_pt1 | contig 12220 bp, 7 predicted proteins | sample MGYA00380175_ERZ1026890 | MGnify/ENA primary metagenome ERZ1026890 (study PRJEB33269, sample SAMEA4719811) | human gut metagenome | biome: human-associated habitat; feature: organic feature; material: feces | place: Cameroon | collected 2013-10 ...
GTCGGGGATAGTGCAGCTGTTGTTTAGTGGGTTTTGTATGTCTTTTCTTTTTATTTTCCCGACGCGAGACGCGTCGCCCCCATTAGAGGTAGCGTTTGGTGCTTGAGTACGGTTTTACTGGCAATAATATGCAAACGTACAAATACAGCTGACGCCGTAGCGTTACTATTCGCAACGCTACGGCGTCAGCCCATTAGCATATTAGCATATTGCCATATTAGCACATTACCATGCTCGCATCACTTTGCATTAAGTTTGAGCGCGTCCTGGTCGTCATACTGCTTTTGCAGGCGGACAAGCTCCTTCATCAAGCGGGCAGTGATTTTCTCAGTACCCGGCTGGCCATAGATGTTGTGCATTTCGTGCGGGTCGGTGTTGAGATTATAAAGTTCCCACTTATTGATGTCGTTGTAGAAGTGAATGAGCTTGTAACCATCAGAACTGCGTACACCATAATGACGCTTTACAGCATGTTCGGCCGGATACTCATAATAGTGGTAGTAGATGCTCTTGCGCCAGTTTTTGGGGTGTTTGCCTTGCAACAGTGGCAGGAGCGACACACCCTGAATGTCGGCTGGCACGGGGGCACCCGCCAGTTGCAGGAATGTGGGTGCATAGTCAATGTTCTGCACCATCTCGTTGATGTCGCCACGGGCATTGAGACCCTTTGGCAGACGCATTACCAACGGCGTGTTGAGCGACTCCTCATACATAAAGCGTTTGTCAAACCACCCGTGCTCGCCCATGTAGAAACCTTGGTCGGAGGTGTAAACCACGAGCGTGGAGTCGAGCAATCCCGACTGCTTGAGGTAGTCGAGCATGCGGCCGACGTTGTCGTCAAGGCTCTTCACCACCTTGGCATAGTCGCGCATGTAGCGCTGGTACTTGAACTCGTCCAAAGCCTTGCCCGTGAGGTGACGGCTGTTAAAGTCTAAGGCCAGTGAATCGTAGAAGTAGTCATACTCGGCACGCGACCTTGAGTCGAGACGGCCAATCATGTTGAGGTAATTGTCGGTCAGGAATGTCTTTGAACCCGGAGTGTACATCTTGGTGTCGTACACAATGTCCATGTGCTTGCCAATCTGCATCTCGGCCGTTTTGGCAGCATCGCGGCCCTCATAGTCATCGTAGAAGTTTTCGGGCAGGGCAAATGTCTTGTCCTCATATTCGCGCAGATATTTGAGTTCGGGCAACCAGGCACGGTGGCAAGCCTTGTGGTGCACAAAGAGTATGAAGGGCTTGCTCTTGTCGCGCTTGTGCTCCATCCAGTCAATGGCCTTGTCGGTCACGATGTTGGTCACATACCCCTTTTCGCGTGTTTCGGTGCCGTCCATGTTGATAAAGTTGGGGTTGTAGTAGTCACCCTGTGCCGGCAGAATGTTGTAGTAGTCAAAGCCCGTGGGGGTGCTCACCAAGTGCCACTTGCCAATAATGGCGGTTTGGTAGCCAGCCTTTTGCATGAGTTTGGGCATGGTTTGCTGCGAACCGTCAAACACGCCGTGCTCATTATTAGTAAAGCCATTCTTGTGTGAGTGTTTGCCAGTAAGCATACAAGCGCGGCTGGGGCCTGACAGCGAGTTGGCCACATAAGAGTTAACAAACTTCACGCCATCGGCCGCAATGCGGTCGAGGTTGGGTGTCTCGACAAAACGGTTGTCGTAGCAACTCATCATTTGAGCCGTGTGGTCGTCGGTCATGATGTACACAATGTTGTAGTGCCCTTGTGCTGCAGCAGCGGCGGGGAACAACATTGGTGCTAAAAGCAGGAGATTCTTCTTCATAAGATAGGTTGGGAAAAAGAAAGTTGACGAGCCGGCTATTTGTATGAATAGCGACAGCTCGTCAACTTGCGTTATTTTATTGAAGAGCAACTATGCCATTACTTCTTCTGTGTCATGTTGTAAACGATGTCCATGATTTGCTTGCCAAGGGCATCGGCTTCCTCCATAGTGTGTGCCTCAGAGTATACACGAATGATAGGTTCGGTGTTGCTCTTGCGCAGGTGTACCCACTTGTCGGCAAAGTCAATCTTCACACCATCGATGTCGGTAACTTGCTCGTTCTTGTAGAGGTCCTTAACCTTCTGCAGAATGCCAAAGATGTCGGTAGTCGGATCGAGGTCGATGCGGTTTTTGGCAATGTAGTACTGCGGCAGAGAGTTGCGGAGTTCGGTAGCGCGCATACCGGTCTTGGCCAAATAGGTAAGGATAAGGGCGATACCTACCAATGCGTCGCGGCCAGAGTGGGCAGCGGGGTAAATCACACCGCCATTGCCTTCACCACCAATCACGGCACCAGTTTCCTTCATCTTGGTTACCACGTTTACTTCGCCCACAGCAGCTGCTGCGTAGTTGCAGCCGTACTTTTCGGTTACATCGCGCAAGCCGCGGCTTGACGAGAGATTTGACACCGTGGGGCCAGGTGTGTGGCGCAATACGTAGTCGGCGCAGGCCACGAGTGTGTTTTCCTCGCCAAACATGCTGCCGTCCTCGCATACAAGTGCCAAGCGGTCAACATCGGGGTCAACCACAATACCCAAGTCGTGACGTCCCTTGCGCAGCAAGTTGCGGATTTCGCTCAAATTCTGCTTCAAGGGTTCGGGGTTGTGTGCAAAATTGCCGGTAGGCTCAGTGTTCAAACCAGTAACCTCTGTCACACCAAGCTGGCCGAGCAATTTGGGAATGATGATACCACCCACCGAGTTGACTGTATCGATGGCCACTGTGAAGTGTGCACGGCGGATAGCTTCGATGTCAACCAGTTCGAGATCCTTAACCAGCTCAATGTGGCGCTGGTCGTAGCTGAAGTTTTTGGTGTAGCAACCGAGGCTGTCGACATCGGCAAACTCGAAGTTGCAGTTGTTGGCCAAACGTACCACTTCAGATGCCTCTGCGGGCGGCAGGAATTCACCTTTTTCGTTCAAGAACTTCAAGGCGTTCCACTGGCGCGGGTTGTGACTTGCAGTGATGATGATACCGCCACAAGCGTGTTCCATGGTCACAGCCAGTTCGGTGGTAGGTGTTGAGGCCAGGCCGATGTTGACTACATCAAAGCCCATACCCATGAGTGTACCGCATACCACGTGGCTTACCATCTCGCCCGAGATACGGGCATCGCGGCCGACAACAATCTTACGGCGGAAGGCACGGCTTACCACATTTTCGCGCAGTGCAGCGAATGCAGAAACAGACTTGGCTATATCGACAGGATTGAGCGTATCGCCTGTTTTACCGCCAATAGTACCACGGAAACCTGAAATGGATTTAATCAGTGTCATAGTATCTTTATTGTTTTATTATGTGTTTTATTGTTTGAGATAGCAAAGTTAGTGCAAGGCGAGCGAAATACAAAACGAAAGTCCTAAAACTTTCGTTTTTATTTCCGAGCCGCAGCCTAACTTGCGCGACAGCGAAAGTGCAAAACGCTACCAACAAGCGCTACCTCTAATGGGGGCGACGCGTCTCGCGTCGGAAAAATAAAAAGAAAAGACACACAAAACCCACTAAACAACAGCTGCAATATCCCCGACGCGAGACGCGTCGCCCCCATTAGAGTTTGCGTTTCTTCAAGCACCGAACGCTACCAACAAGCGCTACTAACAAGCGCTACTAACAAACGCTACTAACAAACGCTATATCTAAAAAGCCGCCCGGAAAAGCATTCCGGGCGGCTCACCAAATGAAAGAAATTACGATTGATAATTTCTTACCTGCAAGGCTACCTACTTCCTTGCAAGTGGATTAAAAGCGGAAAGATCTCCGCCTTAAAGCGTATTATGCCATGTGGATTAGTCCTCGTCGGCAGACCAGCTGTCGCTGCTCCAACCCTTTTGGTCAGACATTACCACGTCAGTATTTTTGGTACCGTCTACGACAAATCTTTCAGATCCAGCCAGCATAGTGTCCTCAGCATAGAGGTTGATAACCTGAGCTTGAGGCTTGCTATATGTCATTTTCATAATTGTGTAACTTGTTTGGTTAAATGTTGATGATTGGGTATTGCTTACTTGACAAGCTTCTTGCCATTCTGAATGTAGAGACCGCCCTTAACAGGAGCCCATACACGGCGACCGCTGAGGTCGTAGATGGGGGCATTGTTCTCACCATTGTTGATAGTAGCAGCGTTGATGCCAGTTACAGTATTGCCAAAGTTGAGGGCAATAGCCGAACCAGTGATTGCGCTTGCGTTGATGTAAGCCTTGTTGGCAGGAATAGATGTCACACTACTTGAAGGAGTGTAGAAGCCCACCTTTTCATTATTCACACCAAATACGAGGTAGTTGGCACGAGGTGTGGCATCTGCAAATGTAACGCCAGTGTTAGTACCAATCAGAGCATTGCCTTCAATAGCTGCAGCTTCACCGATAGTAAGAGTAGCCTTGTTTTCAGTACCAACGAGTACGAAACCAGTGTTGGCAGGTACAGCAGTTGTAGCAGTCATATCGATAGCATTCTTCTCTGTGTTGAGAACACCAGTGTAGGCAGTAGCATTAGCCACGTTGCTTACAGCGAAGGGCAAGTAAGCCGAAGCATACTTCTTGTCACCCTGGGCAGTCATGTCAATTTCTACATCGGTAGCGGGGATAACGTACCAGCGACTGGGACTATTGATTGCACCAGCGTCCCAAGCAAACAATGTATTAGCTGCACTGCCATTGCAATGCAGATAGCTTCTGTCAGACACATTGCTTACCATATCATAGAAAGCGAAGTGCGTGCCAACTTGTACTACCTTGTAGCTACCCTTATTGCCAGAGTTGTCTGCTTCGAGCGTAATAGCCTGGTTATTACCTACACGTTTACCAAATGTCTTACCCTCTAATTTCATGCGGAAACGACCAGACTCAGCATTGTCAAATGTTACAACAGATGTTGCGCTCTTGCTTACATTGTCTGCAGACTTCATTACGCCTGATGCATCAAAGTATAAGGTCTTTTTGCTGGCAGCATTAACCAAACGGTAGTATTTTCCAGCTTGAATGGTTTCGCCTAATCCCTCTTCTACTTTTTTATTCTGTGCTGCAAGTGCATTCAACGTTTCGGTTGTTACACCAGCTTTAGCAGCTTCATATGCAGCCTTGAAAGCATTCAAGTTCTCAGCAACGCTCAAGTAAGAGTTTGCACCGATAGCACCCTCGGGTGCCCCATTGTCATCATAGAGGCTATACTGAGCTGCATAGTTCAATACATAGTCATTAGGCTCTTGAATGCGGAATGTTGAGCCATCATCAAAACCTTCCCATTGAGCAATACGATCCTGGTCGTATCGATTAAAGCAATAACCTTCGGTTGCATAAAGGCCAAAACCATTGTTATCCTTTCTGAGTTTGAGTGCAGCACCATCGTTTTCGGCAAGTTCTAATTGGGTATAAGTAGTTTCACCTACAGTTTCTTGCTTTACCACAATTTGCTTGTTATTTGCCTTATTGTAGAGCTTAAAGCCATCTTTAAGGTTACCGACAAAGGCCCACTGCATTTCATTACCTATACCCTCAGGGCAGCCAAGCAGTTCTTTGGTAATGGTACCAACCTTGCCGTTGTCCTTAGCAGCCAACAGATAATTGCCTGAACCAGCACGCACAGCCATTGAATACCAATGAGCGGTATTAGCATCGAATGTAGCTTGCGCTACAAATGGATAAGCTGTGGTACAAGCTACGTCCTTACTTCCGTCGGCATTGTCTGTTATTGTACCATTGGCTAGGTAATCGATAGTTGGCACATTAGCAGTAGTAACATCAACACATTGAACAGAACGTGTGGCGTATTCAACACCATCAACCTTGTAATGATAAGTCACTGTCTTAGATTCAATCGTTGACCCCTTGGCCAGATAGAACTCGGCACAACTGGCAAAATATTTACTTTTTGACGGATCCTTTTCATTTATTTGTGTAGAAACCGCATCAGTCACAACAAACAACACATAGCGTCCTTTCAGTATAGATGATGCAGTAGCCGTCTTTAGCGAAGCTGATGTATCACCATCATAGCTGAACGTACCAGTCATGGCAGGGGTGCCTAATCCATTTACTACCTGTGCAGCTGTTTTACTGCTACTTACAGTTTCAAATGGGCTGTCACTTACGTATAGACTAAAGCCCTTTACCACACCATTATCTTCAATACCTGGACGCGGCATATAACCAATTGTCTGAAACTCCTGCTCTGAGCCCAAATCTAATTGGAAGAACTGAGGCAATGTATTAGTCGCATCACCCGAAGCATTGCCACCGCCCCAGTTTGAGTGCCAATAAGTATCGTTTTTACCATCAATAATGGCTGCGGCATGACCAGAAGTGTTGTCATCACACTCGCCAGACGTGGTTACAATCCACCCCGTACGCGAAAGTACTTGGGCAGAAGTTGTCATTGCTCCCATAGACATGAGCAACGACAGCATGAAAGTAATTTTCTTCATGTTAGTTAAAATATTAAGTTAAAGTAATTTTTAGCCAGTTGGAACTGTGTGTAATGTGCTGAGACGTCAAGTTGTTAAATATTAGGTAGCAAAACTTAAATACATCTCTCGTTCACGTGGCAAATATACAGACGTAAAGTGAATATTCCAAACGGGGGGGTAAAAGTATGTTAATATATTCAGAAAAGTGGCTTCTGTGTTAATAATTCGTGGAAAATGGGGGACAGAAACGGCCTTTTCACGACACTGAAACGATATTTGGGTAACAAAATAAACGGAGGGGACAGGTAAGACGGGGTAACATGGGGACAGACTGACAAGTAAACAGGGAGGCGGGAGGACGGGGGCGACAAGGGGCACAGGCAAGTGTGGCACATGTGCCTGCCTGAATAAACAAAAAAGCCTCGCGAATGTGCAAATGCTTTAGCAGCTTGCACATTCGCGAGGCGTGGCACCAACTCGAGGCACTATTATCTGTTGCACTACACGATTATATATACTAAGTCTGAATTGTTTTTTATTGTAGCCTGGGTTGGTGGGGCACAGGATTATTCAACCGGAGTGGTTTCCTGCTTGACGGGAGTCTCCTCCTTGACGGGAGTGTCCTGCTTGGCAGGTTCGTCATTCTTTGCCGGAGTGAGGGTGTCGGCAGGCACTACGGTGTCGACCAGGCTGAACTGGACGGGAGCTTCCTGCTTGGCAGTGGTGTCCTTTTGTTCGGGAGTTTGGTTTTCGGGCACTACGGTGTCAGTGGGCACCACGGTGTCGGCCGATGATGAGTTTGACACAAAGCCACGGCTGTTGTAGCTTGTTGTACCAGCGAATGCTGCGCTGCTGAGCACTACGGCTCCCATTGCCACGATGGCAGAAACTGTGAACTTTTTCATAACTTGTTCGTTTTTGTTGTTGTGAGTAATGTTGTTTCTGCCCATATAAAGCGCAAGGTGCGTGCCAAAGACTCTCAGGTAGTACAAAAGCACTGATTATCAGACGTTATTGCGCACGTGCCAAAATAAGTGGTAGTGTAGAAAGTGGGGAATTGTGTGTGGAATGTGTGGAAACTTTCCACACTTATTGTGTAGAATGGCATGCCACACATGGGGGGCATTTACCAGAGAATGGAGGGCGTTCTGAATCAGTATCAAAGGCAAGAGCCAACGCTAGCACTAAACGCCAGCACTAAACGCTAGCACCAAACGCAAGCACCAAACACTAGCACCAAACGCTAGCACTAAACGCCAGCACCAAACGCTAGCACCAAACGCCAGCACCAAACGCCAGCTCTAAACGCTAACACCAAACGCTAACACCAAACGCTAGCTCTAATGGGGGCGACGCGTCTCGCGTCGGGAAAATAAAAAGGAAAGCCTCCCACTAAACAACAACTGCACTATCCCCGACGCGAGACGCGTCGCCCCCATTAGAGTTTGCGTTTGGTGATAGTGCTTGGTGGTAGTACTTGGTGCTTGAAGAGACGCTCGCTCTAATGGGGGCGACGCGTCCCGCGTCGGGAAAATAAAAAGGAAAGCCCCCCACTAAATAGCAACTGCACTATCCCCGACGCGAGACGCGTCGCCCCCATTAGAGCTAGCGTTTGGTGCTTGCGTTTAGAGCTTGCGTTTGGTGCTTGCGTTATTTGATCAACTACCTATTCCCCTTCAGCTTGTTGTAAAGCGTTTTGCGGTCAATGCCCAAGAGTTGTGCAGCCCGGCTTTTGTTGCCGCCCGTTTGCTGCAAGGCCTGGTTGATACGTGCCAACTCCTCGTCGGGCGAGGGCTTGATGGCCAACGAGGCGCCTGGCGTGACAGCTTGGGGGGCACCGCCCCCCGGCAGATTAAGCAGCAAGGGCGTGATGACCGACGATTGCTCAGCCAACAGTGCGGCACGCACAATAACATTGCGCATCTCGCGCAGATTGCCCGGCCAGAGGTATGCCATCAGGGCAGCCTCAGCCTCGGGCGTGAAACCCGTGATGTGGCGGTGCAACTCCGTGTTGGCCTGTGCCAAAAAGTAGTTGGCAAACTCTACAATGTCGGTGCCGCGTTCACGCAGCAGCGGAATGTGCAGCGTAAACTCGTTGATGCGGTGGTAAAGGTCCTCACGAAACAACCCTTCGGCAATGGCCTTTGGCAGATTTTCGTTGGTGGCGCACACCAGTCTGATGTCGATGGGGCGCTCTTCGTTGCCACCCACAGCACGTATGCGCCTTTCTTGCAGGGCGCGCAACAACTGCACCTGTACGTCGTAGCTGAGATTACCTATTTCGTCGAGAAAGAGTGTACCGCCCGAAGCCTGCTCAAACGCCCCCACCTTGTCGGCCGTGGCACCGGTAAAGGCACCTTTTTTATGTCCAAAAAGTTCGGAGGCAGCCAGTTCCTTGGTGAGCGACCCGCAGTCGAGCGCCACGAATGGAGCATTGGCACGGTTGCTCAACTCATGAATGCGGTGTGCCACATGCTCCTTGCCCGTGCCGCTGGCGCCGATAATGAGCACCGACATGGGAGTGGGCGCCACGAGTGCTGCCAAACGGTATAGCTCGCGGGCGGAAGACGAATGTCCCTCAATGCCCGGGTGCCTTGGCGGTGTGGCAGTGTGGCCAGTGGCGTGGGGAGCCGACTGTGAAGGAGCAGCTGGGGCACTTGGCTGACTCGCCACAGGGGGCTGCGGCGCTGCGCCCTCGGTGTGGCATTGCTGACGGACTGAAAGCGCATCACCTATCTTTTGCAACAGCAAGTCGGGCTGCACCGGTTTGCTAATGTAGTCGTTTGCCCCCAGCTTCATGGCCTCAACAGCATTTTGCACATCGGCATAACTTGTCATGATGATAAAGGGCGTGTTCATGCCCTGTGTGCGCAACCACCGCAACAAATAAAGTCCGTCGTGGTCGGGCATGCGCAGGTCCGACAGCACCAGTTGTGGTGCGTTGTCCTCGGGCTGCCGCAACAGTTTGATGGCCGCCCCCACACTCGATGCGGTGCACACCTCAAAACCTTTTTTGCGCAGCCATGTTGACAGCATGGTGCTGAAGGTGAGGTCGTCCTCAACCATCAGCAGTGATATGTTAGCAAAGTCAGATTTGTTCATTTCAAAAAAACGTCGTTCTTCTGTTAAAGACCCCCACCCTCAAGGCTATCAATCTGCCGCTGCAGTTCCGCCGTCATCTGTGTGGCGGCCTCTGAGTCGTCGGACTGCCATGCGGGTTGTGCGCGCTGTGTGTCGAGTTTGTGCAGCAAAGTTACAACAGGCGAGCCAATGAGCGTGAATGTGGGCAGCATTTTGTGCGCCACCTGGCACAAAGCAGCCTTGTCGTGCTGTGCGTTGGCTGCCGCAATGCGCTCAAGGTGTGTGTGACAGTCGGTGCTGAATTGCTTGACAATGGCAGCTTCGGCCTCAGCATCGCCCTCGGCAAAGGCCAGGAGCGGGGCTACAAAGGCCGGCCATTGCGACGATGGGGCTGCCGGCGTATCAGTCGGCACGGCGTCTTCGTGACCGTCAGCGTTGTTGTGATGGTGTGACAATGCGGACGGTTGGGCCGCTGGCTGTGCACCGAACACACGCTGCAGGTCGTTTTGGTTGAAGGGTTTGAACAGCACATCGGCAAAGCCCTTTTGCTTGAAATGGCTCACAGGCAGCATGATGTGCGACGTCATGGCCACTATGGGTGTGTGCCATTGTGGCAGTTGGGTGCGCAGGTGCTCGGCCAGTTCGTAGCCTGTCATGCCCGGCATTTCGATGTCGGTAAACAGCCATTGCGGCTGGTGGCCCTCGTCGAGCCAGGCAAAGAGTGCGTCGGGGGTGGTAAAGGCCTTGATGCTGCCGCCGGGCAACACGTTGTGCAACATGGCTTCGGCCAGTTGCAGCTGCAGGGTGTCGTCGTCGATGATGGCCACCAAAGCTTTGTCACTGGCAGCAGACACCGTGGCCGGTACGGCGTCAGACTGCGGAGCGGCGGCCACTGGCGCCACCTCGCTACAAGGCAGGGTGAGCGTAAAGCGCGATCCTTCTCCCACTTGGCTGGCTACGTCAAGGTGGGCATTGAGCAAGACTACAAGGCGCTGCGTGATGCTGAGTCCGAGTCCTGTGCCCTCCTGCCCCTCACTCCCCTTTACACGAGTGAAAGGTTCGAATATGCGGTCAAGGTCGTACTGCGTCATGCCGCAGCCCGTGTCACTCACGCTGAGGGTGAGCTGGTGGGCGGTAGCGTCGTAATGTGCATCAAGACTCACACTGCCCTGTTGGGTGTATTTGATGGCATTGCTCAGCAAGTTCTCGACAATTTGCCGCAGACGGTAGGCATCGGTACTGATGCTGAGTGTGGGCGGCACTTGCACTTTGGCATTGAAAGCGAGTTGCTTGGCTTGTGCCAGCGGGGCGAAAGCGCGCACTATATTATCTATATAGGTATACACATTGATGGTGTCGCACGTCAGCGCAATACCCCCCGCCTCGAGTTTGTGATAGTCAAGCAGGTCGGTCACAAGATGCTTCAGGTGCGTGGCCGATGCACCGATGGCCTCGTAGGAGCGCGCATTGGCTGCCGCCGGGGTGAACATGTGCAGATAGCCCAATATGGTGTTGATGGGGGCCTTGATGTCGTGCGATATGGTGAGCAGCAGCTGCTCGCGCCGCTGCATCAGCGTTTCGGCCTTTGTTTTGGCCACCTCGAGGGCCTTGCGATAGCGGTTGGCCCGCTTCATGTCGCGCCACAACCACACAAAGAGTATGGCCGACAGCAAGGTGGTGGCAAGGGCCAGCATGCCCAACTGCCACGCGGCCCCCGTGCGGCGTGCCTGTTCGTGCAGCGTGGCTTGCTTGAGCTGTTGCTGCTGGCTGGCGGTAAAATTGTCGATGGTGCGCGATATCTGTGCCGACAGTTGGGCCGATGCGTTGCGCAGTTTGTCAGACTTTTTGTAGATGCGGTGCTGCTGCGCGGCCGACTTGTTGGCCATGTCGTTGTGCAGGGTGCTGAGTATGCCGGCCAGGGTGTCGCCCAGATTGACGTTGGTGCGTGTGGTGTCGTGGCGCACGTGTTCGTTCTGCGTAACGGACGTGTGCACCGTGTCGTCCTTGGCACGGCGGAAGGCATCGCCCAAACGACGGAAAAAGCCTTTTTTGCGACGCTCTATCACGATTTGCTCTCCCCGTTCAACCACGGGCACTTCCACCTGCATCTGCACGGGCTTGTCGCTGTGTTTCAGCGCCTTGATTTGCTGTTGCAGCGGGGAACCTTGCTTATTTTCCTTGCGCAGGGCATCTATCAGGTCGAGCGTACTGCTGCAGCGATAGTTTATCAGCGCCTGCAGCGTGTCAAGCCGCAGCCGTTGGGTGGTGTCGGTGCAGAGCCGCTGTACACGCAGCAGTGCCGAGTCGGTTTCGGCATTGGCCTGCAAGTAGCGTTTGAGTTCACGGTTGTCGGCATACTGCAAGGTGGCCGTTTCGGCTTGCGTGCCAGCGTTGAGCAGACTGGTGAGCAGGCGGTCGGTGGCCCGGCGCTGCAACATGACGGCTTGCTCGGCGTGTGAAATGTCATACACCGAGCGTGCCGATTTTACAACAAAGCCCACCGTAGCACAGAGCGCTGCGGTGAGCATGATGTAGCCTATGATTATTTTAAGTCCGTTGGACATGGGCAATATAAATCTTGGGTAACGCGGTAACGGGTTTATAGGTTTACGAGTAAGTATGCTCTGCACTATTAAGGTCTGAAAGATCAGATACGTAACCCAAATTTCGGATTTAGCAAGTGCGGGCTGAAAGCCCAATGGAGCACATAGCCCAGGGCAAGCGAAGCGACACCCTG
>ERZ1026890.926-NODE-926-length-12172-cov-7.460345_pt1 | contig 12172 bp, 9 predicted proteins | sample MGYA00380175_ERZ1026890 | MGnify/ENA primary metagenome ERZ1026890 (study PRJEB33269, sample SAMEA4719811) | human gut metagenome | biome: human-associated habitat; feature: organic feature; material: feces | place: Cameroon | collected 2013-10 ...
ACGATGGTCTTGACAAAGTTTTTGCCGTAGTAGCTGTACAGCCAGGCCGTGCGGACGATGAAGTGGCGGTGGCAGAACTGCTCCACGTACTTCTCGCCCATGAGCTTGGTGGAGCCGTAGGCGCTGATGGGGCCGGGAAGGGTGGCCTCATCCTGTGCGATGCCGCCGTTCTCGCGGCCGGAGAAGACGTAGTCGGTGGAGACATGGACCAGGCGGGCACCGGTCTTGGTGGCAGCCTGTGCCAGGTTGCGGGGGCCGAGGGCGTTTGCCTTGAAGGCCGCGTCGTGGTTCACCTCGCAGCCGTCCACGTTGGTGTAGGCAGCGCAGTTGATGATGACATCCGGGCGCTGACGGCGGATGAAGTCATCCACCATCTTGTAGTTGGAGATGTCCAGTTCGGGCAGGTCCACAGGGATGACGGTCGCGCTCTGCAGCTTTTCGGGGATGGGGCCGATCTCGCTGCGGCCCTCGCGGAGCTGCTTGATGATCTCGGTGCCCAGCTGACCCTTGCAGCCAGTAACGATGATTTTCATGTGCGGTCTCCTCTTAGTATCTCAGTTTTCCGTCGGCCACATTCTTCAGGTGCTGGCCATAGGGGCTCTTGCCATAGCGCTTTGCGCTCTCCAGCAGCGTGTCGCGGTCGATCCAGCCATACTTGAAGGCGATCTCCTCCGGGGCGCTGATCTTGATGCCCTGCCGCTTCTCGATCATCCGCACGAAGTCGGCGGCATCCACCAGGCTGTCCATCGTGCCGGTATCCAGCCAGGCAAAGCCGCGGCCCAGCAGCTGGACGTCCAGCTCGCCCTTCTTGAGGTACATGTCGTTCAGGGTGGTGATCTCCAGCTCGCCGCGGGCAGAGGGCTTGACCTGCTTTGCCATCTGGACGACTTCCTTGTTGTAGAAGTACAGACCGGTGATGGCGTAGTTGGACTTCGGGTGCTCCGGCTTTTCCTCCACGCTCAGGACCTTGCCGTTGGCGTCGAACTCGACGATGCCAAAGCGCTCCGGGTCCGGTACGTAGTAGCCGAACACGGTGCAGCGGCCCTTGGTCTCGGCGTTGGAGGCAGCGGTCTTCAGGATCTTGGAGAAGCCGTTGCCGTAGAAGATGTTGTCGCCCAGGATCATGGCGCAGCAGTCGTCGCCGATGAACTCCTCACCCAGAATGAATGCCTGTGCCAGGCCATCGGGAGAGGGCTGGACCTTATATTGCAGATGGATGCCGTACTGGCTGCCATCGCCCAGCAGCGCCTCGAAACGGGGCGTGTCAGTGGGGGTCGAAATGATAAGGATATCCTGGATGCCCGCCAGCATAAGGGTGGACAGAGGATAGTAGATCATCGGCTTGTCGTAGACAGGCAGCAGCTGTTTGCTGGTGACCATGGTCAACGGGTAAAGCCGGGTGCCGGCGCCGCCGGCGAGAATAATACCTTTCATCGTTTGTGCACTCCTTTAATTAAAATGAAAAAAGTTGTGCAGCTATACGAAGCCTTCGTTTCCTCCGGCCTCGTAATATTCAAAGCGGAGCTGCGTCCGCTGTCAACAAAGTTGCAGAAAAACCGCTCTGCCGGGGGTGCTCCGGCCACCGCAGATAGTTTTACACTTCATTTTACTATCAAATCGAAAAAAAAGCAAGAAAGAACGGCCCTTTACAGAAATTTTTCTGCAAAGGGCCGTTCCCCTGATGTCATTTGCGGGATGAACCTCTCAGTCATCGCTTCGCGATGCCAGCTCCCCTGGTAGGAAAGACTCCCTCCGGCCGGAGGGAGATGTCGCGAATAGCGACAGAGGGAGGATGGCCACTGGCGAGTCGGTAGTGGTCGTGCTGAACGAGCAAAGTTTTTTGCAATCGGGAACGGCCGGGCTCCGCTGTTAAGATTCACAGCTGCAATACAATGCCGCTGCCAATGAGAGCAGGGCCCATTGCTTTGCGCTCCATCAGGCCCAAGCGAACAGTAGAGCTGGCCCGGCCTGCCAAGGGCTCCCCTACCAGGGGAGCTGTCGAGCCGTAGGCGAGACTGAGAGGTTGTACCGAGGAAAGCGCGCTGTTATTGTAAACCCGACGGAGAGGGCCCGAGGGTTCACCATCGGAATCCCCACTTGGAGAAGTACCGCAGCAGGTTGCTGGTCTGCCAGAGGGCAGGCTTGAGGCTGCGGTGGGCGGCGCGGTGCCAGGCGTGGATGGCCGTGAACTGCGGCACGAGATATGCCTTGCCCTGAGTGCGCATTTTCTGGGTGAGGTCGGCGTCTTCCACATACATGAAGTACTTCTCGTCGAAGCCGCCCACCGCCCGGAAGGTGCGGGTGCGCACCGCCGAGAAGCTGCCGGTGCAGAACTCGATCTCGGTGGGGCGGGTCAGGTCTTTGTCCTTCATGAGGTAGGCATCGTTGTACTTTGCCCAGAACCTGAGCGCCGGCAACTGGCGGTAGACCATGGGGCGGAGCGCACACCGGCGCAGCGGCAGCTGCTGGGGGCGGCCATCCGGGAAGACAAGCGCAGGCCGGGCCATGACGACGTCCGGGTGCTGGTCCATCCAGTCGGCCAGGTCGCTCAGAGTGTCCGCCGTCAGCTGGATGTCCGGGTTGAGGATGAAGTGATAGTCGCTGTCCAGTTCCGGCAGGACCATATTGTGGCCGGTGCCGAAGCCGCCGTTCTCGGTGCGGCAGCGGACAACGACCTGCTGCCCCTCCCCTGCTGCCAGCAGGCCGCTGTGCAGCGCTGCTTCCAGCTTTTGGCCGCTGCCGTCCGGGCTGGCGTTATCCACCAGATAGAGGGTCAGCGGGTGGCGGCGGGTGAACCGCAAAACGGTCTGTGCCGCTTTCAGCGCCTCGTCGTACCCGTTATAGACTACAATACAAGCTGATAGTTTCAAATGGATTCTCCTCTTCTCTGTCGCGGCACTCGACAAGTTCCGAACGGAACGGCCTGCGCCATCCCGCTCCGGCCTTGGCGGACACGCGAAGCATGACCGGGAGGGTCATTCCAGCGGCAGGATCTTCAGCGCGAAATCTTCCCGCTGGATGTCAAAGTTGGGGTTGGTACAGGGGTCGCCCTTGGCCAGCAGGTCACCCCAGCGGGCCTGGAAGCGGAGCACCTCGCCCTGGAAACGCTTCTGCTTTTCGGGGTTGTCCTCCATGCCGCGGCTCTTGCTCTCGTAGTGGTAGAGCTGGGCGAATGGGGTAAAGACGTTGGTGTAGCCCGCCTCGCGGACGCGGACGCAGAAGTCCACATCGTTGAAGGCCACCGCATAGCTCTCATCCAGGCCGTTCAGCTCCTGATAGATCTCACGGCGGATGAGCAGGCAGGCAGCGGTGTCGCCGTAGACGTCCTGCACATAGTTCAGGCGGCCCATGTAGCCATCGGATGCCGCCGGGAAGTATTTGTGCAGGTGGCCCGCCACGCCGCCGATGCCAAAGCCGACACCGGCATGCTGGATGGTGTCGTCCGGATAGAGCAGTTTGGCGCCTACGCAGCCCACCCGCTTTTGCTGGGCGTACATGACCATCTCTTCCAGCCAGTTGGGGGTGATGACCTCGGTGTCGTTGTTCAGCAGCAGCAGATACTCGCCGGTGGCGAACTTCTCACCGAAGTTGTTCAGGGCGCTGTAGTTGAAGCCCTTGCCCTGCCAGGTGACGACGTGCAGGTTGGCATGCTCCTGCTCCATCCGCTTGTAAGCACGGAACGTCTCCGGCTGCCTGCTGTTGTTCTCGATGATGATGAGTTCAAAATCCGGGTAGGTGGTGCGGTCGTAGATGGATTCCACGCACAGCTCCAGATCCTTGATGTGGTCACAGGTGGGGATCAGGATGCTGACCCGGCCCGGATGCGCGATGGTGTAATCAGTCTTGTAATAGCCGGGGGTGCCGGGAATGAGGGTCACGTCATCCACCGCCACGCCGCAGCGCTCGTAATGCGCCTTGAGCGCCGCGATGCCCGCCTCAATGCAGTAGGTCTTGGCGGAGATGTCCGCCGCCGTGCTGCCGGGGCTGGAGCGCCAGTAGTACAGCGCATGGGGGATGTGGACGATCTTCTCGGCCTGTTCGGTCAGGCGGAGGAAGAGGTCGTAGTCCTGACTGCCGTTGTATTCCATCCGCTCACCGCCGCCGCTGCGCTCCATCAGGGCGCGGCTGAAGACGGACAGATGACAGATATAGTTGTTGGAGCGGAGGTTGTCCAGCATGAAGTCCGGCTTGAAGTGGTAAAGCACCACGTTCTCCACCTCGCCCTCAAAGGTAGCCTCGTCGGTATAGACGAAGTCCGCCTTCTGCTCGGCGATGGCTTTGGCCGCATACCACAGCGCACAGGGGTGCAGGATGTCATCATGGTCCAGCAGGGCGATGTACGCGCCGGTGGCCATTTCAAAGCCGTGGTTGGTGTTGCCGGGGATCAGCTCGTTCTTTTCCAGCTTCTGGTAGCGGATGCGCGGGTCGGACGCGGCGCGGGCCTGGACCTTCTGGCCTACGGCGGGGTCCTGCCCGGCGTCCACGCAGCACAGCTCCCAGTTGCGGTAGGTCTGATTCACGACGGAATCCAGCAGCTCTTCCAGAAAGTTCAGCGGGGTGTTGTACAGCGGCACCACGATGCTGATCTTCGGCCCGGCGGGCTGGTCGTTTGCCTGCCGGACCAGCAGCTCCACCGGGGCGAAGCGGTCGGCCCGCATCGTCCTGCCGGGGAAGAGCGCCGCATACACACGGCGGGCACGGGCCTTTTCCAGCATACCGGAAACGCCCTCGGTGCGCAGCTCGTGCAGGAAGACAAAGAACGGGAAGGTGTGCCAGAGCTGGCGGCTCTTGCTGACCGCATAGCGGGCTGGCCATGTCATCTTCCAGAAGGTGGAGCCTGTGACCTCGTTCAGGGTCTGCTCCAGCTGCTTTTCGTGGCTGCGGCTCAGGGAGAGGTCGCTGCGCAGCCGCTCGATGAGGGCCGCTTCCTCGCCGCAGGTGCGCTCCGCACGGACCATCCGGTCCCGCAGGATGTCGAGTTCTTCCTCGTAACCGCGGACCATCCCCATGGCGCTGGGCTGGACCGTGCAGAACAGTGCCGCCTGCTGGGCACGGCCCCGGCTGCGCCACTGCAGATCACGGTAGTAGCCGCGCTCGGCCAGCTTTTCCGCCCATGTGGACAGGGCGGTGGCATCGGTGCACACCAGCAGGACCTGTTCGGCCAGCCGGGCAGGCAGTTCGACCCAGGCCGGGTCTTCCACCACCAGCAGCTCCGGCTGGGCCGTGGCAGCCGCCGTCCAGGGGTTTGCCCGGATGCCCGCACGGCGCAGCGCCTTTTCCAGCAGCGCACCGGACTCCTCATCGGCTGCAAGCACCGCAGCCGCCTCCGGTGCCAGCTCCTCCGCGATGCGCTGTGCCAGCAGGCGGCAGCGCTCTGCAGCCTCTCTCGTTTCCTTTTCTTTCTCCAACTGCATTTCTGATTTCTCCACTTCTCCGCAGGACGCAGATCCCACGCTTCGCTTTCCTACAAACTAATATAGTATACCAGATTCCGCCCCGTTTGAGAAGCGCTTTTGCCCATTTTCCTGCGGATGCCAGTTCTTTAGCCGAACAGACCGCTCAGCCAGCCGAACAGGCCGGAAGTGCCGCGGCCTGCCTTGCCGATGGAGGTGCCGGGATAATAGTGCTTGAGGATCTTTTTATAATTCATTCCACGCTCGTTGGCATAGCCCACCGCGCCGCATTGGCTCATACCCACACCGTGGCCATAGCCGTAGTAGTACATCACCGGGGTGCCATTGGCATCGGTGCCGAAATCGAAGCAGTAGCGGGAGCTGACGAACTGGCCGAGGTACCGGTAGCTGCTGCCATCGACCGTCAGGGTGTTGTACTGCACATAGCCGCCCAGATCCTTGTGGGTGGTGTCGGCGCTCTGGTAAGCCTGCCCCGTCTTGCTGTTGGTGTATTCGGTGTAGCGGTAATCCCGGCCGATGATGCGGCGCATCAGGTTATGATACTGCTCCTCGTAGGGGCTTTCCACGCTCTGCAAATACGGTACATCGCTGCCCCAGGCATCCTGACCGGAACAGGTGCCGTAGGTGCCGGTCTGGGTGTTGTAGCCTGCGCTGGCCGACCACACCGCGTCAATGACCGAGCCATTGTAGGTCACGACCTCGTCTTTGACCGGCTCGATGGCCTTGCGCAGAGCCTCCCGCGTGGAGGACGGGATCTCATCCACCGGGGTGTAGATCAGGGCGTTGGCCGAAGCGCCGTACTGTTTATGGTACAGCAGATAGGAGTGGATGGCCACAGCCTGCGCCTTCCAAGCCTGCTGCGCCGCCGACGCGCTGACGAAGCTGCCAATGGAACCAAGTTCGGTGTAGGTGATGCCCACCAGGCAGTCCACCAGATCGAGCGTCACGTTCCGGCGCAGACCCTTGCCCTTGATGTTCAGGTAAGGCATCGTGATCTTATTCCGCGAGCCGAACAGCCAGCTCAGGCAGTTTTCTTCCTCCGCCGGGATCAGAGTCGTGTCCGCGCCGCCCATGGTGGTGGGGTGGGCCGTCTCGCCCTCGGCAAATGCGGCGGGGGCCGCCGTGCACAGCAGCACCACTGCCAGTACCAGCGCCGCAATGCGGCGTGCAACCATCGAAATACGCTTCAAAGTCGGTTTCCTCCCAGTATGCACCTCATATGTGCAATTTTTTCTTCCAGTTTAACACACCCAGCGGGCCTGGGCAAGGACTGTACTTTGGTTTTCACATTTGCCTTCTTCCCGCCCGGCCCTGAAAAAGTTTCCACAAAACAGAAAATCCAGCACCCGGTTTGGATGCTGGATCTCTTGGTGGGCGCGGGTGGATGTCGCGAGCCGCGCATCTAAAAAAGCCCCACTGGGGCTTTTTTGCCCGCCGGACTGTACGGCGGGCCGATGCTGTTCGAATCCACCCGCATTCGTGAGTTTCACGCACACACAAAACAAAAAGCTCCAACGTAGTAGTTACGCTGAAGCTCTTTTGGTGGGCGCGGGTGGATTCGAACCACCGAAGCTGAAAAGCAGCAGATTTACAGTCTGTCCCCATTGGCCACTCGGGAACACGCCCAGATTCAATTTTTACAGCCACAGCTGACTGCCTGTATATCTTACCATCTCGCCTCAATTTTGTCAACCGATTTTTGAAAAAGATTTCTATAAAAGTACAACTTTTTCGTAAAACGCTGCGTTTGCATGGTTCGTGTTTCCTTCTCGCAAGCCCCATTCCTCTGATCGTATGCCGTTTTTCTCCATATGTGCGCTTTACCATCATGACCTCTTCAAATCGGTCGCATTTTCCGGGCATTTCACAGCGCATATAAAAGCAAAAATCCCACGATGCACGCCGCCATTCTAACGGTATATCGCAGGATTTTTCTTGGAGCTAGTGACAGGAGTTGAACCTGCAACCCACTGATTACAAATCAGTTGCGCTGCCATTGCGCCACACTAGCGAAGACTACCAGAATAGTATACCACCAGCGGGCGGGTTTGGCAAGGCTGATTTTTTGATTTCCGGGTCTGTTTGCGGGCCGGTGTTGCCGCCGCAGGCAGACGGTCTGCTCACTGTGCCGCAAGGGCCTGCTGGATCTTGGCAAAATCCTCCAGCGTCAGGGCTTCGGGGCGGATGCGGGCATCGAACCCAGCCGCTTCAATGGCGGCGATGACCGACTCTTTGGAGCGGCCGAGGCCACTGGCGATGGCGTTGGCGGCGGTCTTGCGGCGCTGCCCGAAGGCTGCGCGGATAAGGGCAAAGTAGCCGTCCTCATCTTCCACCTGCACTGCGGGGGTGGGGCGGATGTCCATCCGGACCACGGCGCTGGTCACCTTGGGGGCCGGGTAGAAGCTGCCCGGCGCGGCGGTGAACATCATCTTCGACTTTGCGTAGTAGCTCACCGCGCAGCTGATGGCGCTGGAAGCGCGGGTGCCGGGGGCTGCGGCCAGGCGGTCGGCGGCCTCTTTCTGGACCATGACGGTCAGGCTCTCCACAGGCAGGCGGTCGCCCAGCAGCTTCATGACGATGGGGCTGGTGATGTAATAGGGCAGGTTGGCGCAGACGGCCACCGGCATTCCGGGGAACTCCTCCTCGATGAGGGCGCGGAGGTCCACCTTGAGCACATCGTTCATGACCAGCTTGAAGTTGTCCACACCGGCCATCGTCTCCTCCAGCAGGGGCGGCAGGCGCTCGTCCACCTCAATGGAGACGACCTTTGCGGCGCGCCGGGCCAGCTCGCGGGTCAGCACACCGATGCCGGGGCCGATCTCGATGACGCCATAGCGCCGATCCACGCCGCTGGCATCCACGATCTTGAGGGGCAGACCGGGGTTGATGATGAAGTTCTGGCCAAAGCCCTTGGACAGGGCAAAATCATATTTCTCGCACAGGGCGCGGACGTAAGACAGATCGGTCAGCTCCGGCATAAGTTTCCATCCTTTCTTCGGGCAAAAAGGCCTCCGGCAGGAGCGCCGGGGGCCTTTGCGGTATCTGGTTTCGTTTATTCTGCGGTGGAAGAGGCCGTTTCCTCGCTGGAAGCGGCACTTTCGGCAGCGGTCTCACTGGACGCAGCGGCCTCCGAAGAAGCTGCCTCGGCCGCCGCGCTGTCGGCTGCGGTGCTATCGGAAGCAGCTTCGCTGGAAGCCGCCTCGTTGACACCACTGACGGTGGTGGTGCCGCTCATCTGCTGCGCCGTGCTGACAGCGCGCTGGATCTGCGGGTCGTTCTCAACGGTGTAGTCGTAATACGCGGTCTGCTCATCCGCCGTCAGCGGGCGGTCCACATCCACGCTCAGGCCGGTGCCGTCGAAGCAGCTGCCGTCACCGCAGATGAGCTTTGCCACGGTGATGACCACGGCACTGCCATCGGAAAGGCGCTGCGGGCTGCTCTGGATGGTGCCCTTGCCCATCGTGGTGGTGCCCACCAGGCGGGCACCGTTCAGGGTGCGCAGACTGCTGGCGAACAGCTCGGCCGCACTGGCGGTGTTGCCATTGACCAGGCAGACCATGGGCAGGCTGACATACGAATCGCCAGTGCTGCTGCCCAGCACGGTGCGGGTGCCGTTCTGATCCTCGGCATAGGCCAGCGTCCCTTCCGGGGCCACGAGGTCGATACAGCTGAGGGCATCGTCCAGCAGGCCGCCGCCGTTGTCGCGGAGGTCGAAGACCAGGCTCAGAGCATTGTTTGCGCTCAGGCTGCGGATGGCGTAGTCCAGCTCACTGGGGGTAGAGGCATCGAACTGACGGATCTTGATATAACCCACATTGCCCTGCAGCATCTGGAAATCCACCGTTGTGGTCGAGTAGCCGGAATGGGTCAGGTCTACGATGTGCTCGGTCGCCTCGCTGTCCAGCCAGGTCACATTGACGCTCGTGCCGGACTCGCCGCGCAGGCGGGTCTGGATGGCATCCACACCGCTCAGGCTCTTGACATCGGTGCCGTCCACGGCGGTGATGTAGCAGCCCACCGTGATGCCGGCTTCCTTGGCCGGGGATTCGTCGTAGACCTTGGTCACCTTGGCGTAGCCGGACTGGTCCACGGCCAGTTCCACGCCGATGCCCAGCAGGGTGCCGTTCTGGGCGTTCATCAGGTCCGTGTATGCGGAGGCCGTATAATACCGGGCGTATTTGTCGCCGGTGCCCAGCAGATAGCCTGCGGTCAGGCGGTCGTACAGGGTGGTCTCGTCGATCTGGTAATAATCGTTGCTGCGGACGTAGCGGTCCACCTCGGCGATCTTATTGTACATGCTCTCCTTTTCCTTCACGCTGGAAACGGTGCTGTCGAACAGGCGCATCGCCACCAGCATCGTGATGGAAAAGGTCACCGTCATGGCAAGGATCACGATACTGACCGCCATGCCAACAGAGATTTTGCGATTCATTGTGTGGTTTCCTCCTCGGTCAGACCAGCAGCATCACGACCACGCTGCCCAGCAGAGAGAGGGTGAACACCCCTGCCAGGATCAGGCAGCCCCAGCGCAGGATGCGCTTGCGTTTTTCTTCGTTCATAGAACCGAACGGCCTCCTTTGATACCATCAGGAATTATCTTATGGGAATATAACTTCTAGGATTCACAGCATTGGCCTTGGAACCGCCCTTCCAGACTTCGAGGTGGAGGTGGTTACCGGTGGAGTTGCCGGTGCTGCCCACATAGCCGATGATCTCGCCCTGCTGGACATATTTGCCCGCAGAGGTCGCCACCGAGCGCATATGGCCGTACAGCGTACTGTACTGGTTGCCATCCGACATCTTGCCGTGGTAGATGATGACATAGTTGCCGTAGCCGCCGCTGGACCAGCCCGCCACCTGCACATAGCCGCTGGCTGCGGCATAGATGGGCGTTCCGGCAGGGGCCGCAAAGTCGGTGCCGGCGTGGAGCTTGTTCACGCCCGTCACCGGGTTCTTGCGCCAGCCGTACTCGCTGGAGATGCGGGTATAGCTCTTGAGCGGGCAGATAAAGCCGCTGAAGCTCAGCTGGGGCTTGCTGGCCGCTGCCGCTGCGATGAGCTTCTGGATCTCCTTCTTGACGGCTTCGTAGTTCATCTCATCCGACTCGATGGCCGCCTGTGCATCCTTCTGGGCCTGCTGGGCTTCGGCGGCGCTCAGGCGGGCCTCCTTGACGCTGGAGTTCAGCTCGCTCTGCTTGCTCTGCATCTGCTTGTTCTGGGCACTCAGCTCCGCCTTTTTGTTCTGCAGCTGGGTGCGCTCCTCCACGAGCTGGGTGCGGTCGGCCACAAGGGCTTCCTTCGCAGCCTTCATGTTGTCGAGTATCTCGGTGTCCTTCACCGAGATGTCCTGTATGACCTCATTGAAGGTCAGAAGCTCGTACAGATCGTTCACCGAGCTGAGCATGGCCACGCTGCCGCCGTCCCGCAGCTCCTGCATCGCGGCCATATGGCTCTTGAAGCCTTCCCACTGGTCGGCGATGTCCTGCTCCTTCTGGGCGATCTCGGCCTGCTTGGCGCTGATCTGCTGCTCCTTGACGCCGATGCTGTTCTGCACCTCGGCGATCTGGCCCTGAAGCACGCTGATCTGGCTCTGGATCACCGAGACTTTTTCCTTCAGCTCGGACTCGAGGGCCTTTGCGGCGGCTTCCTTCTTCTTGGCGTTGTTCAGCTCTGTCTTATGCTGCTGGATGGACTGGGAGAGCTTATCCAGCTTATTCTGCAGCGAACTCATGCTGGTGGCCGCGCTGGCCGGATAGACCGTCATGCTCAGCACAAGGCAGGCCGCCGCCACAAAGGCGCAGGCAGCACGCATCATGACCGAGTGGCCGGAGGGCTTTGCGTGGCGGGGCGAGTGGCGCAGGACGAAGCCTGCGGAATGCTTATCGTGATACACAGTAGGCCCTCCTTACACATTGAGGTGCTTGCGGATGGAGAACATACTGCCCAGACCGCCCACCAGAGCGCCCGCCACGAGGCTGTAGGTCAGGATGGTGGGCCAGACGTTTTCCAGCGGCACCAGAGCCATGCCCATGAGCATCTGCCACAGACTGCCCAGCGTGGGCGAGATCTCCACGACATAGGCGTAGCCGCCGATGCTGGCCGCCGCCGTGATGATGCCGGAGATGAGGCCCATCACCAGACCCTCGATGACGAAGGGCAGGGTGACGAGGGCGTTGGTGGCACCGACGTACTTCATGATCTCAATTTCGCGGCGGCGGGCAAAGACGCTCAGCCGGATGGTGGTGCCCACCGTGATGATGCTCACGGCCATCAGCACCAACACGACCATCCGCCCGACCTTGGTGACGGCCTTCTGGACGTCCACGAAGGTCTTGGTCATCTCGATGGGGGCCGTGACGCTGTAGACGCCCTCAATGGCCTCGAATTTCCTGCTCATGGCCTCCATCTGGCTCAGATCCGACAGGGAGACGCGGTAGTTTGCTTTAAAGGGGTTGTCATTCTCGAACTCGTCCAGAAGGTCGGCGTACTCGGACATATAGCCCTTGTACTGGTTCAGGACGTCCTCTTTGGACATATACTGCACCCGGCTCACCCCTGCGGTGCTGCCGATGGAAGCGCCGACCGACTCGATGAGGGTGTTGTCGGCCTCGGGGTCCACATAGACCACCATCTCATTCTGGGTGCCCAGATAGTTGACCATGCTGTCCACGTTCACCTCGACGAGGCTGGCGAAGGTGTTCAGGGTCATGCAGACGCTGAGGGAGGCGATGCAGGCAATGGTCATGGCCCAGTGCTTGC
>ERZ1026890.939-NODE-939-length-11930-cov-156.446484_pt1 | contig 11930 bp, 10 predicted proteins | sample MGYA00380175_ERZ1026890 | MGnify/ENA primary metagenome ERZ1026890 (study PRJEB33269, sample SAMEA4719811) | human gut metagenome | biome: human-associated habitat; feature: organic feature; material: feces | place: Cameroon | collected 2013-10 ...
TCAGAAGACTGTAGATAATTGCAGAAAATAAATATTGTTAAATGCAGAGGATAACGCATAAGAGAATCCGAATTTCCTGGCTGCTGCTATTGGTTTACCTGCCGATGCTGCTGGTCGTTACGTTTCACCATCATAGTGAAGCGCAGGGAACTCATGCAGATTTCTATTGTGCAGATTGCGCCCATCATGTTCATCACGACGGCCATCTGATAGCCCTGCAGAATACCATGCACGACTGTGTGCTCTGCCAATTGCAAAGCACACCTTATCTGGCTCCATCCCTCGTGATATGGGTTGCCATCACCGTGCTCCATCTCTCCCCTCGCCGTGCCTTCTGCTCTCCTTGCCTGTGCAGGGCGAAGGGGGTAAAATCTACCCGTGCTCCACCTTATTATCAGTTTTTTATAAATAATTGAAAATTAACATAATAAGGTAATTAATAACATAATGAGAACAATATTGAAATCAATATTGCTGATGAGCCTATGCTCGTCGGCAACAGCCCCTGCTATGGCTATAAACGGAGCAGATAATAACAAGGAAAAGTCAAGCATTCATGGTATGGAAACCAGCGATTCCATCAAGCACCAGCCTCTGACGGAATCGAGCGTGAAACTGAACGAAGTGGTGGTAACAGGATTGACGGGCAGCCAGAAACTGAAGCAATCGTCCGCACCTATCTCCTTTGTTTCTGCCCGCCAGCTCGAAATGCAACCTTCAACCAACATCATCGACGCCATCGCTCATCAGCCAGGCGTTTCGCAGATTACCACGGGAAGCGGAATCTCCAAACCCGTGATTCGTGGATTGGGATTTAACCGTGTGGTCGTAGTGAATGATGGAGTCAGACAGGAAGGACAGCAATGGGGCGATGAACACGGAATAGAAATCGACCCGGCTTCGGTTCATTCCGTAGAGATCCTGAAAGGTCCTGCAAGTCTTATGTATGGCTCGGATGCGATGGCTGGCGTCCTCATCTTCCATTCCGCTCCTACCCTTGCCAAGGGCGACATGAGAGCAAATTTCTCAACGGGTTATCAAACCAACAACGGACTTTTTGATTATTCGCTCAACTTTGCCGGCAACCAGAGCGGCTTTGTCTGGAATACCCGATATAGTGGAAAAATGGCGCATGCCTACAAGAACAAATACGATGGTTACGTATTCGGTTCTTCACTCCGAGAACAGGCCCTTTCGCAGCTCCTCGGTTGGAATTATCGCCAGGGACATTCGCATCTCACACTCGATTATTATCATCTCACTCCGGGCATCGTAGAGGGAGAAAGAGATGAGAAAACGGGCGAACTGGAAATTCCGGAAGGCTACGATGCCAAGAGTTACGGCAAGCCGATGCCTTATCAGCAGATTCATCATTACAAGGCTGTACTTGATAATTCCTGGTTCCTGGGCGACGGTAATCTGAAGTTCCTCCTGGGTTATCAGCAGAACCGCCGTCAGGAGTTTGAGGAGGAAGAGAATCCGAAGGAATGCGGACTCGACTTCATGCTCCATACCGTGAATTACGACCTGCATTATCTCTCGCCGGAAATGAATGGCTGGAAATTCTCAACAGGTGTCAACGGCATGTGGCAGCAATCAATTAACAAGGGAACAGAGTTTCTGATTCCAGCCTATCATCTCTTCGATTACGGCGTGTTTGCCACGGCGAGCAAGAAAATAGGCAAGTTGAATCTAAGCGGCGGAATCAGATACGATCATCGCCACCTGCACAGCGAAGCGGATTCTTTCCGTTTTCAAGCCTTTAAGCGCAGCTTTGAAGGAGTAACCGGAAGCATCGGATTGGCTTACGAAATCCTGCCCGATTTCAATCTGAAGCTGAACCTGGCAAGAGGATTCCGTGCTCCAAACATCAGCGAATTATCATCGAATGGTGTGCACGAGGGAACCCAGCGATACGAATTGGGAAATACCAGTTTGAAGCCGGAAAACAGTTGGCAATTCGACCTTGGATTAGATTATTCTTCGCCTATCATCTCGGCAGAGCTCTCGCTGTTTGCCAATCGCATCAACCATTACATCTATAGCGAGAAGTTGGCAGATGAGAACAATCAGCCTATCCTCATCGACGACACGCCAGCCTATCAGTTTACTTCGGGCGACGCCCGCATTCTGGGTGGTGAGGCGAGCATCGACATCCACCCTGTGGAGCATCTGCATATCGGCAACACCTTCTCGTATGTCAACTCGGTTCAGTTGCATCAGCCATCCGAATCAAAGTATCTGCCATTCACCCCAGCTCCTCGCTGGGTTTCGGATGTAAGGTATGAGTTTGTCTGCGACGGCAAGACTTTCGACCATCTCTTCGTAAAGCTACAGATGGATTGCAATCTCCGCCAGAACCATTATTTCGCAGCCAACGATACGGAGACCGCTACGCCATCGTACACCTTATTAAATATGTATGCCGGTACCGACGTGAAGCTCCATGGCAAGCGCCTTCTCTCGCTCTATCTTTCGGGCGAGAACCTTACCAACCGTGCTTACCAGAACCACCTGAGCCGTCTGAAATATCTGGCGGAAAACACGGTTACGGGCAGAAGAGGTGTTTACAACATGGGGCGCAACTTCTGTATCAAAGTAGTGGTTCCGATAGAACTGTAATTCGCCTTTTTAGAATAAGCAATTCCTCATCAGGAATCAGAATTTGGAATAAATAAATGCCGATAGGGTGCCAAAAACTACAGAAAAAGTAACTTTTGGCGCCACTCTCGGCATTTTTTCGTCTAATAATTAGACAATAATGACCGCTTTTCGATGATATTTCGTAACTTTGCAACCATGATTAAGAAACAAGGAACGATATTGATTGTTGATGACAACCGCAACATTCTTACTACGGTAAGGATGCTGCTGGAACCCATATTCGATGGCATCATCACCATCGCCAACCCTAACTCCATCCCAGCCAAGCTGAGAGAGGAGCATCCCGACGTGGTGCTGCTCGACATGAACTTCTCCAGCGGAATCAATTCGGGAAACGAGGGATTGTACTGGCTCAGGGAAATCAAGAGCCTCAGCCCGAAAACCGAGGTGGTGCTCTTTACTGCCTATGCCGACATCCAACTTGCCGTAACAGGCATCAAGGAAGGTGCCGCCGACTTCATCGTGAAGCCTTTTGAAAACGAGAAGATGATCCGTACGCTGGTGGAGGCTAGGGATAAGAACAAGGCTGTGGATAACGCTATTGGCAAAAAAGGTGGAAAACTTTGTGGAAAAGATGCACAAAGCGCTATGTATTGGGGAGATAGCGATGTTATGAACAATTTGAGAAGCATTGTGGAAAAAGTTGCCGCAACCGATGCAAACATCCTCATCACGGGCGAAAACGGAACGGGTAAAGAGGTGTTAGCCAACGAAATACACCGTTTATCCACAAGGTGTGGGAAAAAGATGCTGCCTGTGGATATGGGAGCCATTACGGAAACCCTTTTCGAGAGCGAACTCTTCGGTCATGTAAAGGGTGCCTTTACCGATGCCAAGGTGGATAAACCGGGCAAGTTTGAGCTTGCCGACGGCAGTACCATCTTCCTGGATGAGATAGGAAACCTATCCTATGGTCTTCAGGCAAAACTCCTCACCGCCCTGCAGCGCAGAAGCATCGTAAGAGTGGGCGGAAGTACGCAGATTCCCATCAACGTACGACTGGTTTGCGCCACCAACCGCAATCTGCAGCAGATGGTAAACGATGGCGAATTCAGAGAGGATCTGCTCTATCGCATCAACACCATCCATCTGGAATTGCCTGCCCTGAGACAGAGAAAATCAGACATCGTTCCATTGGCAGAAAGATTCCTCCGTCAATATGGCGATTTATATAATAAGGTGAATCTCCGTCTTTCGGAAGAGGCAGAGAAAAAACTTACCAGTTTACCTTGGTACGGAAACATCCGTGAACTTCAGCACGCCATCGAGAAAGCCGTGATTCTATCTGACGGCGGAATGATTTCTGCCGAAGATATTGACGGCGGAAACCAGCAGAGAAGAGAGAAGCCCCTGGAAGAGGTTCAGACGCTCGACGAGATGGAGAGCCGAATGATAGAGAAAACCATCAGGGAATGTGAGGGAAACCTGTCGGTGGTAGCCGCAAGACTGGGCATTTCCCGCCAGACGCTTTATAATAAGATTAAGCGATATGGATTATAAACTAATTATAATTATCGTGCTTTTACTCGTGGCTGTAGTGGGTTACATTCGCCTCTACCGCCACTATCGCCGGAACATCAAGAAGGTAACCTTCCTTTTTGATGCGATAGATAATGGGGATTTCTCCTTCAATTTTCCTACGGAGAAGAGGTTTAAGGAAGACAAGATTCTGCATCAATCCCTCAACCGAATCAAGCTCTTCCTGCAACATACGAGAGAGGAGCAGATGGATCGGGAGAAATATTACGAGCAGATTCTGAATGCGGTGGATACGGGCATCCTGGTGGTGGATAGTCACGACAACATCCTGCAGCATAATCAGGCAGCCCTCCGGTTGCTCGATACGGATGTGCTTACCCACATGAACCAGGTAAAAGGAAAACTGAAGGATGAGCACCTGGCAAAGCATGAGACGCAAGCCATGCTGAAAGACAAACACGTTCGTATCATCGCCCTGAGCGACGTGAGCCACGAGCTGAGCAACCAGGAAGTGGATTCATGGATCAAGCTGATTCGTGTGCTGACCCATGAAATCATGAATACCATCACGCCGGTTACTTCGTTGAGCGAAACTCTGCTTACCCGAGTTACAGAGGATAAAGACTTGAAGCAAGGCTTGGAAACCATCCACAAAACAGGAACCGAGTTGTTGGCTTTCGTCAACAACTATCGCCGTTTCACCCATGTTCCTCAGCCTCAGCCTGCTCTCTTCTATGTGGAACCATTCCTGGAAAGAATGGCGTTGCTTTGCAACCACGAAGTAGAAATAGAAGTTTCTCCCAAGGATTTGCTGGTTTATGCCGATGAGAGCCTCCTCTCTCACGTAGTAACGAATCTTCTGAAGAATGCCGTAGAAGCTTTCAAGGAAAAGGAAAGAGAAGACAAGCAGGAATGCCGCTCCGCGGATTTGCAATCCGCGGCAAGCAAGAAGGCATTTATCCGTCTCCAAGCCTACGCCAACGCCCAGGAATCCATCATCATCGACGTGAGCAACAACGCCGGTCTCATCCCCGAAGATGTAGCCTCCCACATTTTCATCCCGTTCTTCACCACGAAGCCGGAAGGAAGCGGAATCGGTCTCTCCCTCTCCCGCCAAATCATGCGAGTAAGCGGCGGCAGCCTCTCGCTCCATCAGGACAAGGCACAGGGAATCACCACCTTCCGCATCATCATCCCATAAAAAAGTATAATTTTGAGGAAGAAAGTTTGGCACTTTCACTTTTTTACCATATCTTTGCCATTATAAAAGATTAAGCTTATGTCAACAGATGATAAGACCATATTAAAGATAAAAGATATAGCTAAATCTGCTATTCCTTCAGGAAGCAAGGCTATATTGTATGGATCAAGAGCGAGAGGTGATGCTCGCAACGATTCAGACTGGGACATTCTTATCCTTTTAGACAAAGACAAACTGGAACAAACAGACTATGACAAAGTAAGTTACCCGTTTGTCTTGTTAGGTTGCGACCTCGGCACAGAAATCAATCCCATTCTTTACACAAAGAAAGAATGGGAATCGTATAACTTCACCCCTTTTTACGAGAATGTAAATCGAGACGGCATTAGTTTAATATAAAAGTTATGGATCAAGTAAACAAAGACACATTAATCAGTCTGCAAGTAGAAAAAGCCAAGCGCTTTTTAACTCAAGCAGATGAAATGGTTGAACTAAAGCATTGGGATTTAGCAGCCAATCGCTATTATTATGCCTGCTTCCATGCCGTACAAGCTCTATTCATAGCAAAAGGTGTTAATGCCCACACTCATGCCGGCATTAACACCCAATTCAGTTTACACTTCGTAAAGACTGGTATCGTAGATATCTCTTATGGCAGTTTCCTCGCCCGTATGTTCCAGTTAAGGCAAAAAGCCGATTACAACTGCGCCTACGAAATTTCCGAAAATGACATCCTGGAAATTATTGGCTTATCACACGATTTTATAAAAGCCATATTAAACTTAGTCAAATAATTACTTACAGAAGATTATGGCATTCGAAAAGGAAATCAAGGAATACGAGGATTTGAGAGGAAAATATCAAACCCTTATCATCAATAAAATGGATAGAGAAGAGTACATCAAATATAATGAAGTACTCTTCTCTACCCATTCGTGCGCCATTGAAGGCAACTCATTCTCCGTAGATGATACTCGGGAACTGAAGGAGAAAGGCCTGGGGATGATTCCTGCCGGAAAGACTCTTTTCGAGGCTTTCGAAATGCTCGACCACTTCGAAGCCTTCGAGTACATGATGCAAAACACGCAGCATCCACTCGACGAGAATCTTCTGAAAGAAATCAACAGGCGGGTTACCAGCCATACGCTTTCCTATCGTTCCCCAGAAGCTATTCCGGGCGAATACACCACCACGGACATGGCTGCAGGCGATACGGTATTTGGCGACCACGAAGAACTCATCGCCAGAGTTCCCAAGCTGTTGGAATCTACCGAAAAAGCCATCGTTTCGGCAGCCGTTCATCCTATGATTCTTGCCGCCCGTTTCCATGGTTTCTACGAATATCTTCATCCCTTCCGTGATGGGAATGGAAGAACAGGACGACTCATCAGCAACTACATTCTCTTAAGATTGAATCATCCGCTCCTCATCATCCCATCCGAAGCACGCCAGGAATACATTTCTGCCCTCCGTATGATTCGTACGGAAGCAACCGACGAGCACTTCATCCGCTTCTTCTTCAAAATGGCAATACAGAGAATGGAAGAAGAGCTGAAGCAGAAAGAGGCTAACACCAAGCGATTTATGAATTTTCTCTTCTAACAAAGCATAGGGCGCCCCTCAAAAGAAACAGAAGCACTAAAGCTGATTGCCCTCCGCCTCCACAATCTGTCCATCAAACAACCGGATGGTGCGATGGGCTATCTTGGCATCATGCTCATTATGCGTCACCATGACGATGGTGGTGCCCTCGTGGTTCAGTTCGGTAAGCAGATGCATCACCTCGGCTCCATTCTTGGAATCGAGGTTACCCGTAGGCTCATCGGCTAGGATGAGCTTCGGACCGAAGACCACGGCACGGGCGATGGCTACTCGCTGCTGCTGTCCACCCGAAAGCTGGTGAGGAAAGTGCTTGGCACGATGGCTGATGGCCATTCGCTTCATAATCGCCTGCACCTTTGCCTTGCGCTCCGCCTTCGGAATGTTGAGGTAGGTAAGAGGAAGCTCGATGTTCTCCTCTACATTCAATTCATCTATCAGATTGAAGCTCTGGAACACAAAACCGATTTCTCCCTTTCTCACATCCGTACGCTCCTTTTCCTTCAGGTTTGCCACCTCGTGATTACCCAGGAAATATTTTCCCGAAGTAGGGTTGTCGAGCAAACCGAGGATGTTGAGCAAGGTGGATTTACCGCAACCTGATGGTCCCATAATGGCGACAAACTCGCCGTCTTCTACTGTGAAAGATACGTTATTTAAAGCAATCGTCTCCACATCTTCTGTGCGGAATGACTTGCAAAGATTCTCTACTTTTATCATTTTATTCAATGTTAAGTGTTAAATGTTGAATTTGGGCATACGCCCTTAAATCTGTGTCATCTGTGAATTGAAAATCGCTGGCCGAAGGGAAAAGCAAATCTGTGGGAGACTTATTCATCCTTGAGATATTTCACAGGATTACTATTAGCCACCTTGTAGCAGTTGATGATGACGGAAAGCCCGATGATGACGAGCAGGATGATGGTAACGCCGATAAACAACAAAGGCGTCATCGTAATCTTCTCGCTGAACGACATGAGCCATTGTCTGGCTATCAGCCAAGCCCCCAAGTCGCCCACGATGATACAAGGCAAGGCTATCTTCATGATGTCCTTCAGGAAGATGCGAAGAATATCCTTCACCTTCGCCCCGTTCACCTTTCTGATGGCAATCTCCTTGCGACGGCGGTTCACCTCATCACTCGTATAACCCACCAATCCGAAGAGGGCGATAATCATCGTTACGATGCCAGCTACCAGGATTCCGTTGCGGAAATTGAGCTGGGAAGCATACTGGTTAGCCAATTCAGAAGCATAACTCTTCACGATGACCTTATTGTTCGGATACATCGCCTGCACCTTCGATTGCAACTCCGACAACGATTCGTCCTGCATATCCTTATACTTTACAAGCATGTAATAAGCCGTCTTGGCTGCATAGAAATACAGTACAGGAAACTCCTTCATATCGTCGCCATCGGCCGACATGTCACCCCAGCGGATATTCTTGCACACGCCACAAACCGTCAGCTTGAGTGGATTTACACCGTCATCATGTCCCGAACAAGTAATCTGCTTGCCTACAACGCCATCCTTCCAATGCCAGATATTGATGAGTTTTTCAGCACCCCGTTCGTCAATAATCACCTGACGGCAACTGTCATTGCACTCCGTAAAGAACGAGCCCTGTACTATCGGGATGTTCATCATCTTGAAGAAATTGTCGTCCACACCTTCCATATCTATGATGTTGAAGGTATTAGTATCATCACCAGGCTTTTGTACCATGTTTCCGCTTCTGCCGTATCCATAGAGCGGAATATGATAAGTGGAACAGCACTCCTTGACATTCGGCATTCGCTTGATTTCGGCAAGACACTGGTTGCGCTGGTCGCGATTGATGCCATCTACCGAGACGATGGCAACATTATCATAATCGTAACCAGGATTGGTGCCAAGCATCAGCTGATACTGACTGTTGATGATGTAGAGCAGACTGAACAGCAGTCCAGAGATAGCAAACTGTATGCCCAGCAACGTCAGTTTCCAGCGGTTGCGATTCTCGTTATAACCACGGAAGGCACTTGCCACCGGAATCTTGTTGTATAGCCAGCCCGGAACCAGACCGCCTACCAGCAACACCAGCAGGCAGATCATCACCAATATCCAACTGCCCCTGTTTAGAATCAGCGCACTAACCGGAGCAGAAAGGAAATTCTCGATAGTTCCCTTGCAAAGGAATACGAGTATGGCAGCCAAAATCACCGCCAAGCCTACATGCACCAATGCCTCAGAGAAGATGATGGCATGAATATTCTTGGGTTCGGCTCCATAGCACTTGCGAACTGCCATCTCACGCGAGCGGCTTACCAGATTGCCCACTATGATAAGCAGATAGTTCATTACCGACGTGAAGAGCAGCACGAAGGCCACGATGCTCAATATCCAGCTCATCATCTTGATATATGGGTCATGGGTATAGACATCGCTCAACACCGTGAAATCAAAGGTAAGGTCTGTTCCCATCTTCTTCAGTTCCTTCAATGGGAAATGGTCTTGGCGCATCTTGTCGACGTAAGGCTTGAGTTCGTCGACACGATGTCCCCTTGCCAACCGAATGTAGGAAATATAGCTATCATTTCCTATCCAATTGTTTCTGCCATCGTAAGAATATACGTATGGAACACTGGACATAGACAGAATCATCTGCGTGCCATGCAAGGACGCCCCCCAAGGAAAAGCCTCGAAAACGCCATTAATGGTAAAAGTAGTACCAGGATAATCGGGAAGCGTGAAATGCTTGCCCACCACATTGCCGCCTATAGTGGCTGCCGTCTTCGAGTCGATGATGCAAGACAAGGGCTGTGATAATATCTGGCGAGCCTTGCCTACCAACATCTTCTGCGGAAAGACATCGAAGAAACAACTGTCTGCCATCAAGATATTGGCAGACACAACGTGCTGGTCGTCCAACTTGCATTGGGCGTCGTTATAGAACCAGTGGGTACTAGTGGCCATTTCCACCATCGGTGCGTATTGCTTCACACCTTGGGCGATGGCTCCTGAAGTCTGGTTGAACGTCATGGTCTTACCCTGATTGCTGCTCACTTCAAATATCTGATACGTCCTTTCCCATCCTGGGAAATACGTATCGTAAGTCTGCTCGAAATAAATCTCGGCGATAATAACCGAACTGATTGCCAATCCGAGCGCCAGACACAAAATCTTCACGAAATTGTGCTGACCCTTCCGGGGGAGATTCTTGAATGCGTTAATAATGTGATTCATATCAAATATCCTGTTTCAAGGGCGTTAGCCCAATTTATCACTAATCACTACTAATTAAAAACTAAAACTTCATTATCCTTATAAGCCTCATAGCCGCTAACGATAACCTGCTCGCCTGGCTCCAAGCCCTCAATCACCTCATAATACTGAGGATTCTGGCGACCGATGGTGATCTTTCGGCGATAAGCCTTCTTGCCACTCTTGTCTAATACAAAGATCCATTGACCACCCGTTACACTATAAAACGTGCCTTTAGGGATAATTATTGCCTGCTTCGACTGACCGAGCTGCAAATCTACATAATAAGTCTGACCGGTTCGGATGTTGCCAGGGCGAACGCCTTTGAAGATGAAGTCGATGCGGAACCTGCCGTCTCTTACCTCGGGATAAACCTTGCGAACCTGCAGGAGATAATGCTTGCCGTTCTGGTCGAAGGTGGCAGTAAGTCCCGGTTTTACCCGGTCGATGTAATGCTCATCCACCTGCGCCTGCACCTTGAAATCGCTGAGGTCGTTGATGACTCCAATCTTCTGTCCAGCCTGAATGCTCTGTCCCAGCTCCACATCGAGCAAACCGATTTCGCCCGAAATGGTACTACGGATGTTCAGCTTCTCCTTGCGCTGGCGAACCAGCTGCACATTCTTCTGCATGGCTTCCAGATTATCGCCCATCTGATCCATCTGCGAACGGCGGAGCTGGGCATCCTTCTTCAATCGCTTGCTGATGAGCGCATGCTTCTTGACGGCAAGGTCGTAATCTTCCTTTGCCTTCAGATACTCCTCGCGCGAATTGAGTTCTTCCTTGTGCAGTGCCTCCTGATGCTGATAGGAACGGCGCTTGGTAATGACATCCTGCGAAAGCGACAATTCCTCGTTGCTATTGTTCAGGCGGTCCTGTTCCATCGAAATCTGGGTGTTGCGAAGCATGTCCTGCTTTTCGGCAAGTTCGCTTTCGGCATTCAGAATCTCCAGGTCGAGATTCGAATTGCTCAGTTTCACGATCACATCGCCCTTGTTTACGTGGGCGCCTTCATCCACCACTTTCTCCAGAACGATACCGCCTTCCTCGGAACTGATCTGCACCACGGAGATAGGAACCACCTGTCCATCCACCGAAACATAATCGTTGAACTGTGCCTTCTCCACGGTTCCGATGCTCAATCCCTTCCTGTCCACCTTCAGGGTGGAAGAGAAATTGCTCAATCCCAACCAAATGAGGACTGCGATCAAAACCGCTCCTCCGCCAATCCATGCCCAGTACTTGCGAGGCACGAGATATTTTTTCTTTTCTATCTTTATATCCATAATTTAAGTGAAGAGTGAAGAACGAAAAGTGAAGAATTCACTTGCGTTCTCTGATTTACTTTATTAAATTTTCTCCTTTATAATATCCTACCAGTCTCTGTTTGATGATGAGCAGCATCTGCATCTGGAGTTCCTTGATTCTGCTTTCCAGAAGCGTTTGGGCTGCGGTATGAAGGTCGAAGGTGGAAAGCATTCCTTCCTCAAACTTCCGGCTCGACATGTGATAGGCGAGCGAATCAGAGGCAACCTTCTTCTGCATCTGATGCAACTCCTTGGCGTAACCCTCTGCATCCATTACCGCCTGGGCTATCTGGTCGTGAAGCTTGCGCCTGGTTTCCTCCAGATTCACCTGCGCCTGTTGCCAGTCGTTGCGTGCCTTCTTCATGTTGTGCCAGCGGTCGCTATTATAAATAGGTATGGAAAGGGTCAACGCGAGGTATTCGCCCTGGTTGTTGT